>Ga0209335_10002630_pt1 | contig 18706 bp, 15 predicted proteins | sample COG_09_FD_184753 | JGI IMG/M metagenome (GOLD analysis project Ga0209335, IMG submission 184753) | Pelagic Microbial community sample from North Sea - COGITO 998_met_09 (SPAdes) (version 2) | ecosystem: Environmental > Aquatic > Marine > Neritic zone/Coastal water | place: Helgoland, sampling...
AGCATTTATATACTTTCAACGATTTCCCAATTTTTATGGGATGTACAAATGAACCCTTTGAACAGGATATGTTCATGGACATGACTTGGACAATTGATATAGATTCTGGGTTAATTCAACTATTAGATTTAGTTCCATTAGAAATTTTATATAGCAAGCAGCATATGGATGCAACAGGAGCAACTTGGGATAAGTATAATGATCTTTTGGCTAAATTTATTTCTTCAGAATATAAAGGTGATATTCTTGAAATTGGAGGGGGAAGTGGAAAATTAGCTAAAAAAGTAATCGCTATTAATGACTCTTTAAAATATTTTATTGTTGAACCCAATCCATTAATTAAGGAAACTGATAGAATAAAAATAATTAGAAGTTTTTTTTCAAATAAAATAAAAAACAAAGAAAATGAAATAGGAACAGTTACATTATCTCAAGTTCTAGAACATGCATATGATCCAGAAGAATTTTTAACTGAAATTAGAGATTTTCTTCCAAAAGATGGAAAATTCATTTTTGGATATCCCAATCTTGAATTTTTTTTTTCAAATAAACACACAAATGCAATAAATTTTGAACACACAATGTTAATGACAGATTTTTATGTTGATTACTTTTTAAATAAAACAGGGTTCAAAATATTAAAAAAAGAGCCTTTTGGTAATCATAGCTTTTTTTATTCAGTTCAGAAAGGCAAAGAAATTAAACTCGATCCTAGTATAATCCTTAAAGGTAAATATGAAAAATATAAAAAAATGTTTATCGATTTTATAAGTTATCATGAAGATATGATTGAAAAAATAAATTTAAAAATTCAATCACATAATGGAGAAATATACTTATTTGGGGCGCATATTTTTTCTCAATATCTTTTTTCTTTTGGACTGTCTAAAGACAAAATCAAAGCTATATTGGATAATAGCCCTATAAAGATTGGAAAGAGGTTATATGGAACAAATTTAAAAGTAAATAGCCCTAAAATTTTATCTGATTCATTAAATCCAATGGTGATATTAAAAGCAGGAATTTATAATGATGAGATAAAAAAAGATATTCTTGAAAATATAAACCCAAACACAACTTTTATTTAATGGTTCTATATTTTAATTCAAAAATCACCAATAAAACTGTTTTTTTTAATACTTCTATAAGTTTAACTACTTACAGTGAAATACCTTTTCCAAAAGAATCCATTTTGGAATATGCAGATAAACTTGAAGTTTTAAAGAAAACACTAATATCTTATTCAAAATTAAATTTTATAGCCTGTATTTTTAATATTGAAATAGATGACTCAGAAGAATCTTTCAAAGAAATAAAGGAATTAATAATTAATAATTTCAACTGCAAGGATCTATTAATCAATAAAAGGCGTCCGAGTAGTTTAAAAGACTGGAAAAAAGATTTGGATGGTATTCGAGAACGGTTTGGTGATGAAATGCCAATTTTCTTATGTCAAAACCATGATCATCCTTTTGTAGACTACCAATCTTCTTCTTTTGAAAAAGTTGTAAATTCTGTTTTCCCAAAAGTAGAAAATAATTTCTCCAAGTGTTTAATTTATTCTCATTCTCCAGACTTTACATCAATGAGTTATGGTGCACAAAAAGGAGGGGCTTTTCTGTTTTTGAAAGAGGAAAAACCAATTTTTAGAACCAAGAGAGTCAATACTTACTTCGATTCCATTGTAATTCTTACCCTAGAAACGATATTTCATATTTTGAATCAATTAAAATTTAGTGGTGATTATTTAGGAAGATTTGACTGGCCAGGGGTTCAGTTTAATAATTTACAGGTTCGTTACTATTTTTTTTCAAGAGAATTCTTCCGCCACTTTGATGGATACTATATATCAACAGGGATGCGCTGCTTTGAAGATCTGAACGAGAGTAAACACCTCCCGTTTCAATTTCCAAAAGCAGGAAACACTACTGAAAAGATTAATTTTTATTATCAGCGTTGGATAGATAATTTTATGATTTATCTAAGAGATGAATTATTAAAGAAACCATCCAAAACAGCAATTTATAAAACGTATAAAAATGCACTAATATCAAGTCTTTCTTTTTTTGATAGAACCTATCTAAAAGAAGATTTAGAGCACAGTTTGATTGCTGCAGAAGAATATGAAATGCTTAAAACTGGCTTAGAAAATAAAGTCTACTTTAATTTCAATTCAATTTTTAACACTTTAAACACTGAACTAGTCTTATATAATAGAGGGTATAGATATCAATTAAAGCGATTCTATAACAATAATCTTAAGTACCATTGGTTAGTAAGCACTATTAAATTTTTAATTCCAAAAAAAATATTTATAAAAATGCGTAACATTTTCGATAAAATTTGATTTGAAAAATTTAAAAAACATATTTAAGCTGTTTAATCCAAATGAGAATAAAAATTTTTATTTAATTCTCTTGTTTATTTTCTTTGGAATGTTTTTAGAGGCATTGGGTATTGGTGTTATTTTTCCTGCCTTAAATCTTATATTGGATCCCAATTTCATTGAAACTTATAATTTTGGAAATTTAACTAATCAGAATTTTTTCACCCTAATCCTACTTCTATTTTTTCTTTTATATCTGGTTCGTTTTCTCTTTTTAGTCTTTCTATCCTACTTTCAAAATAAATTTGTCTCTTTTTTTTGTCATAGGGTTACGAAAGACTTATTGAGCGGATATATTCATCAGGATTATAAATACTTCATCAAAACAAATACTTCCGGATTAATTAAAAATATTTTAGTAGAAACCACTCATTTTATGAGTTATTTTTCTTCAGCAATCACTTTATTAACAGAGTTAACTTTTATTGTAGCAATTATTTCAATAATTATTTTTATAGAGCCTTTAGGAACAATTTCAGTCATAGTTTTTTTTGGAATAAGTGCGTTTTTAATTCTTAATTTAACAAAAAACAGATTGTCTTCTTGGGGTGAAATGAGGCAAGAAATAGATAAGAGTATTTCCAAAAATGTACACGAAGGATTTGGAGCCATCAAAGAGATTAAGGTGAATAAAATTGAAAATTTTTTTATTGATAACTTTAATAAGAGTATTTTTAAAAAAGCCAATATCCATTTTAAACATTTATTTGTTAGTCAACTTCCGAAAAATCTCTTTGAACTAACTGCAATCTTTGGAATGTTATTCTTTGGAGCAATTCTCTTTTTCCAAAATGAAGAGATTAATAGTATTATCTCCAAATCTGGAATGTTTGTAGGCGCATCTTTTAAACTGATTGGATCATTGAATAAAGTTATTTCTAATATTCAGCAAATGAAATACTACGATGCATCAGTAGCAATTATTATTAATGAATATTTCTCGAACCAAAAGCCGAAAGAGGCATCAAAAAAAGATTCTAAAATCCAATTTAACCATCAGATAACTTTTAAAAAGGTTAGCTATCAATACAATGAAAATTCTAAAATCCTAAATGACCTTAATTTTAATATAAACAAGGGGGAGGTTATAGGAATTACAGGGGAAAGTGGAGCAGGAAAAAGTACCATTTTAGACTTGCTTTTGGGAATTATCGAGCCTAGTTCAGGACAAATTTTAGTAGATGATCTCGCTCTGTCATCAAAAAACTATCATGAATGGACTCCCCACATAAGTTATGTGCCGCAATTTGTTTATCTTCTTGACAACTCCATTTTGGACAATATTATTTTAAACGATTACACCTCTAAAGTGGATCAAAAAAAATTAGCTAACACACTTTATAAATCCAATGTTGAGAACTTTTTGTTAAAGAAAAAAGACAAATTAAATTCTGTTGTTGGAGAAAAGGGAAACAATCTATCAGGGGGGCAACTTCAGAGGATTGGAATTGCAAGAGCTCTTTACAAGGATTCAGACGTTCTAATCCTGGATGAGTTTACAAGTAATATTGATTTGAATAATGAAATAGAGATCATGAGAAGAATTATGAAAGATAAAAATGATAAAACAATAATCTTAACCTCTCACAGAAAGGAAACATTGACTTTCTGTGACAGAATTCTTCATATTGAAAATGGATTACTAAATGAAGTGAAATGAGATTACCAAAAATTTTATTCTCCTTTGGAACACGTCCTGAGGTTATCAAAATGGCTCCTCTAATTGAGGTTTTTAAAAAAAGCAAACAGTTTGATATCAGGGTTTGTAATACAGGACAACATGAAGACTTAATTAACTCTTTATTAGAATATTTTGAAATAATCCCCGATTACGATCTTAAGATAATGAGGGATTCTAAAAGCTTAAATCAAACAGCGAGTTTGATTATTGAAAAGAGCGAAAAAGTACTTAATGATTTCAATCCAGATTACGTTTTTGTCCACGGTGATACTACTTCTTCATTTGCTGTTGGACTTGCTGCATTTCATTTACAAATAAAAGTAGTTCATATAGAAGCAGGTTTAAGATCTCATAATTTTGAAGCACCCTTCCCCGAAGAAATGAACAGAGTACTAACCTCAAAAACAGCTTCATTGCACTTCTGTCCAACTGAAATTGCAAAAAAAAACTTAATTAATGAGAATATTAATCCCTCTAAAATAATTGTTACGGGTAATACCGTAGTGGATTCAGTTCTCAAAACATCCAAAAATAGTAAAACCAAACTCTCAAAAAATATCCAATCAAGTATTAATGGAAAAAGGGTAGTTCTTTTTACAGGTCATCGAAGAGAAAATTTTGGTAAACCATTTGAACAAATATTTGAAGCATTAAATGAGATTACATCAAATTTTGATGATGTCATAGTTGTTTATCCTGTCCACCCAAACCCTAAAATTAAATCCCTGGCTTCTAGTTATTTCAAATCACATAATTCCATTTTAATTATTTCCCCACTAGATTATGCTGAATTTACACATTTGGTAAAAGCTTCATTTATAATTATATCTGACAGTGGTGGAATTCAAGAAGAGGCTCCAAGTTTTGGTGTCCCGGTACTTGTAACTAGAGAGGTTACAGAACGAATGGAAGGTGTCATTGCAGGAACCTCTATTTTAGTAGGATCAGATAAAGACAAAATCGTATCTGTTACTTCTAAATTATTGAGTGAACCTTCATTTTATTCTAGCTTCAAGTCTTTAAAAAACCCATATGGAGACGGGAGAGCTTCTGAAAGAATTTTAAATTATTTTATTGAGTAAAATGAAAACAGATAAAAACGCTTTAGTTATTTCGTTTTACACCAATTTGCCAGGTTCTTGTCAGGCAGAGTGGGTTGATGATAGAATGAATGCCCTTATTGCTAAAGGCTTTAAAATCACTTTGATTTCTTCTCGGGGAGTTTTTAAACATGAAAATGACTCGATCAGACACATTAGGATCCCCTGTATTAATCCTCACGGAGCCAAAAGTGAATTAAACGAAATCGAATCACGAAAGATCAAAATAAATTTGCTTTTGAGATTTTACTATCGTGTAATGGCTTTTATTGATTTCATCATGAAAAAAATAGGTTTGGAAACAGGTGAAGGAAGATGGAACTGGGCATTGTCTAGTTTATTTTCGCTTTTCTATGGTCACGGTAAGTATACATTCATTTATTCTACCGGAGGACCTGCAAGTGTACACTTATTGGGAATAGTTTATGCTAAATTATTGAAGTCTAAGTTATTTATTGAATTACAAGATCCTTTGACCGGAGAGGATATTGGGAGGAATAAATTTTCAAAACTAGGGCTCTCACTATTTGAGAAATTTTTTGTAAAGAATGCGTATCGGGTAATTTATTGCACGAAAAATGCATGCAAATATTCTAAGGAGAGTTACCCTAAATATGAAAAAAAAATACATCATATTTACCCTGGATCCTATCTTGAACAAGGTGTAGAATCTATAAATTTTTCTGAAAAAAAGATCAGATTCACCTATTTAGGATCTCTATATTCTACGAGAAACGTGACCAATCTCATGGAGGCTATTGATAAACTTCATGAAGATAATCCGATTTATCTCAACAAGTTTAAAATTGATCTTTTTGGAAATATTGAAGAAAAAATACTTAATGAAATAAAAAGCTTCAAGCATGATATTTTTGAAGTCAATGGTCTTGTATCCAGAGAATTAGCTTTGAATGAGTCTTTAAAATCAGATGTTTTATTACTTATACAAAATACAGATAATAGGAGTATGAATACTATTCCCTTTAAGACTTACGACTATTTGAGAACAGGGAAATTAATTTTTGCATTAACCTATAAGAATAAAGAGATTAATAACCTTTTAACGGATCATAACCATATCGTAGCCGACGCAAGTCATTCTGAAAACATCTATCATGGTCTAAAAAAAATCATTGACAATATATCTGAACTAAATTTTAAAATAACTAAGAGTAAATTAACTCCCAAGAAAGCTGTAGAGGAGATGCTCGAGCTTTTATAAGATGGTTTTAAAAAAATACACTTAATGAAAAATGATTCTTGTTTGATCGTTTTGAACTACAACGGAATTGATTATTTGAAATCCAACTTAAATGAAATTTTCAGGTTATGTGAAAGATCAGAGGTTGATTTTTTTGTAGGGGATGACAATTCTACAGACGAATCTATTACTTACTTGAAACAAAATTCAATCCCCCATTTTTTGAATACCGGTCAAAATAAAGGATATGCTGCTAATTTAAATAATGTACTAAAAAATGTTGTCGATAAAGGATATCAAAAATTCATAGTAGCAAACAGTGATATTGAAATTTCAGATGATTTCTTTGAAAATTATAAATTAACATTAAAGAGTCTAAGGAATATTATCAATTGGGGCTTGCTGGGTTTTACTGAAATAAATGAAAGCTTTAAAAAGCAGAATCTGACCAGTCAGGAATGCCAAGTTCAAAATAAAGTAAAAACTATTAAGGGTTTTTTATACGTAATCAATTTAAAATTAATTCATACAATCGGATATTTTGATGAATCGTATTTTATGTATGGTGAGGATAATGATTACTTTTTTAGAACTCGAAATGCTGGATTTGCTATATATGAGTCACCAATTAAAGTATTTCATTATTCTGAAGGCTCAGAATTAAATTTAAAAAAAAATTCATGGTTGGCTTACAGAAACTCAATAATGTTCGCAAGGAAAAATTTAAATAGGTGGGGATATTTCAAACTCATGTTATCAATAATACACATAATTTATAACCCATTTTACAAGAAAAATGACCCTAGTGTAAATCGCCTTAGAAGATCCGGTTTCATTGAAAACCACATTTTTTTTTATAAAAGTATTGTTTGGAATTTTAAAAATAAATAATGGAAACAGATATAGTAGAAAAATTATATAATTCTAAATCTTCAGATTATTTCTCTTTAGAAAGAGAAATAATTATTAATGAAGTAAACGGAAATAATCTAATTGTACTTGATATAGGATGTGGATCTGGTGAATTAGGAGAAGCACTTAAAAAAAAATCTAAAACCATCGTTTATGGAGTAGAGTTGAATAAGAAGGCATATGAAAAGGCATCACTTAAATTGGATCATACCATACATGCTAATATAGAATCTTTAGAAATTTCATACGAAAAACAGTCTTTTGATTATATAATTATGGGAGATGTACTAGAGCATTTGATTGACCCTATGTCAACTTTAAAAAAACTAAAGCCATATTTAAAAAAAGAAGGATCTTTTCTTTTAACAGTTCCTAATATAAGATACTGGAAAACTTTGATTGATCTAGTTTTGAAAGATGAATGGGAATATAAGGATTGGGGTATACTTGATTTCACTCACTTAAGATTTTTCACGAAAAAATCTTTATTTAGATTATTTTTTAAAATGGATTTTAATCATTTATCGGTCTCAAGAGTTATTGGTAAGAATACTAAAAGTGATTTTTTGAATAAATTGACTCTAGGTCTTTTCGAAGGCTTTCTAGCCTCACATATTTTTGTCCGTGCAAAAAAATAATTTATGAAAATTTTACTTTATGGTGAGTTATGGGGAGGAACACATATTGATTCAATATCAAAAGTTTTAAACAAGTTGGGTTTTGAAAATAAGGCTTTTAACTTCTATCATTATTTAAATTATTATTTTAAATATGAATTGATTAACAAAATACTTAGAAAGACATTAAGACTTGCAAATAGAAAAAGAATTAATAGAAGTCTTTTAATAGAAATAAATAAATTTTCACCTACAGTTTTATTGATTTCAAAAGGAATAGATATTTATCCACAAACGCTTTTAAAAATAAAGAAGAAGAATATTTTAATTGCGAATTGGAATCCTGATGATTTTTTTAATTCAAAAAATTCAAATAAAAACATAATAAATTCATTGGGAATTTATGACATTGTATTCTCATCAAGAAAACACTTGTTTGATGAATATATTCGTAGAGGTATAAAAAACCCAATTTATTTAGAATGGTATTTTTTGCCAGAATACCATAAGAGGTATAAAATTGATTCAAAAATAATTGATAAAATTACATTTGTTGGGACTTACAGTAAGAGAAGAGAAGAAATAATTAATAAAATTGACTCAAATAATTCAATTGAGATATGGGGTTCAGGATGGAATAAATCAAAAGTAATATCTAAAAGTAACGTTCTATATCATAGACAAATTTTAGATCAAAACAAGTTTTCAGAAGTTATGCAAACAAGCTTGATTAATTTAAATATCCTAACCATTGAAAACAGGGATCTTACCAATCTTAAAATTTTTGAAATTATAGCCTCTGGAGGAATATTACTTACAGAGAAAAATCAATCATCTATGGAAATTCTTGGGGAACATTGTTTTTATTTCCAAGGAACTCAAGACATAAATAATATGATTAAGGTCATTAAAAGCCTTTCAAAAAAAGAATTATTAGAATATAAAGAAAAGACATACTCGAAGATAATTAATGAGGAAAATTCAATTGATGATAAAGTAAAGCAAATGTTAAATTATCTTGAGGTTTGATTCTTATTGATTCATTATATATTCACAATAGTGGAGGAAAAACTTTATTAAAGGTGTTGATAGACACGATAGTCAAATCAACTAAAAATAATTATTGGTTTTTATTTGATAGAAGGATCGACAAAAACTTGCTTGATTCAATAGATAGACATAAAATAACTTTTCTTGATGCATCTTTATATCAAAGAGGAAAGTTTTACAAGCGTCATCATCATTCTTTTAACGCTGTTTTTTGTTTTGGTAATGTACCTCCTCCTATTTCGATTAACCAAAGAGTAGTTATTTATTTCCAAAATGATTTGATACTTAGTTCAAATGCTACGGGCCATAGTTTAAAGACGAAGCTGTTACTTTTTTTAAAAAAACGATATATTTCTTTTAAAAATAAGCCAAGTTACTTGTGGGCAGTTCAAACATCTTTGATGCAAGAGAAGTTATCAATCTATTTGGGGATAAAAACCGAAAGAATTAAAGTTTTGCCATTCTTTGAGAGATTAGCTTGTGAAGGCCAAAGTAATCCTAAAAAAAATAGTTTTCTTTATGTTGCGGGACCAGAAGCCCATAAAAACCATCAAAAACTACTTTTGGGATTTAGTCTGGCCGCAAAACAATCTAAAACCCCTTTAACTTTAAGTTTAACACTCCCCCCTAATATTTTTTCTTCTTTGAGCGAAAATTTTCATACCTCTTCCTCTAAATTAGAAATTCATAATCTTGGCATTTTAACAAAAGAAGGGGTGATTAATAGTTATAAAGAAAATAGTTTTTGTATTTATCCATCTTTAAAGGAAAGCTTTGGATTACCACTAATAGAAGCAGCTCAACTAGGAAATCAAGTTATTGCGGCAGACTTACCATATGTTTATGAAGTTATTAAACCTTCTCTAACTTTTGATCCGTATTCAACACAAAGCATCTCTAATGCCATTTTAAAAGCTATTGAAACAGATAATTTACCTGAAACAAAAGTATTGGTTGAAAATAAATTAGATAACTTTATGAATTTCATAATTAATTAAGATGTTCAAAAATAAAATACTTCTTATTACTGGCGGGACAGGTTCTTTTGGGAATGCTGTCTTAGATAGATTTTTAGATTCAGATATTAAGGAAATTAGAATTTTTTCTAGGGATGAAAAAAAGCAGCACGATATGAGGGTTGCATATAATAATCCTAAAATAAAGTTCTATATCGGAGACGTGAGAAATGAAAACAGCCTAAGAGATGCAATGATTGGGGTAGATTATGTTTTTCATGCTGCAGCACTAAAACAGGTTCCCTCTTGTGAGTTTTATCCCATGGAGGCTGTTCGGACCAATGTTTTAGGAACAGAAAATGTTTTAAATACTGCCATTTCTAATGATGTTAAAAAAGTAGTATGTCTTAGTACAGATAAAGCGGTATACCCTGTTAACGCAATGGGAGTATCTAAAGCAATGATGGAAAAAGTTTTTGTTGCAAAGTCAAGAAACTCTAAAAACACTATTATAACAGGTACGCGTTATGGAAATGTTATGGCATCAAGAGGCTCTGTAATTCCTCATTTTATTGAACAAATCAATACTGGAAAGCCAATTACTGTTACAGATCCAGATATGACACGATTTATGATGACTCTTGATCACGCAGTTGAACTGGTTTTATATGCGTTTAATAATGGAAAGTCAGGAGATATTTTTGTTCAGAAGTCACCAGCAAGTACTATTGGAGAATTAGCTATTTGTTTAAAAGGTATATATAATTCTAAAGTTGAAATCAAGAATATTGGAATAAGGCATGCGGAGAAAATGCACGAGACACTTTTAAGTAAGGAAGAGTTTATGGGTGCTGAGGATTTAGGAGAATATTATCGAGTTGCGGCAGACAATAGAGATCTTAATTATGATAAGTATTATTCAAAAGGGTCAACCAAAGTTGAATTAAAAGAATATAATTCATTTAATACACATAGACTTTCAGAAATCGAATTAAAAGAATTACTTGCTCAAATTGATATCAAATGAATAAGTTAAAAGTAGTAACAGTTTTAGGCACTAGGCCAGAAATCATTCGACTTTCAGTAATAATTAAAAAATTTGATCAGTTTTTTGACCACACGCTCGTCCATACTGGTCAAAACTATGACTACACTTTAAATGAAATTTTTTTTGAGGAGCTTGAAATAAGAAAACCAGACTTTTTTTTAGAAGTTGTAGGACAAGACTTAGGAGAAACTATGGGAAATGTTTTATCTAATTCTTATAAGTTGTTTAGTGAACTTAAACCAGACGCTTTATTAGTTCTTGGTGATACTAACAGTGCTTTATGTACCATCAGCGCTAAAAGGCTCAAGATTCCAATATTTCATATGGAAGCAGGGAATAGGTGTTTTGATCAAAATGTACCAGAGGAATTAAACAGAAAAATAGCAGACCATACGTCAGATATTAACCTCACTTATACAGAAAATAGCAGAAGATATCTTTTAGCCGAAGGATTTAGAAAGGACCATGTGTTTTGTATTGGCTCTCCTTTAAAGGAAGTATTAGATTTTTATTCTGATCAAATAAACGGAAGTTTAATACTTGAGAAGCTTCAGTTGAACAAAGAAAAATACATTGTAGCTAGTATTCATAGAGAGGAAAACTTAGATATTGGTGATAATTTCAAGAATATAATAGATGCCTTAAATAAGATAACCGATTTATACGATGCGCAATTAATTTTCAGCACGCACCCAAGAACAAAAAAGAAAATAGAACAACTTAATTTAAAAGTTAGCTCGAGAATAAGCTTTGTCGAGCCACTTGGATTTTGCGACTATGTTTTCTTACAGAAAAACGCATTAATTACCTTGTCTGATAGTGGAACTATTTCTGAGGAAAGTACCATTTTGGGATTTAAAGCTGTAAGTATTAGAACAAGTACTGAAAGGCCAGAAGCAATAGATCATGGAAACATAGTGTTAGGTGACATTTCAAGTGAAAATATTATGAATTCAATAAATATTACTTTAGGGTTAAACGATAAATCAGACCCACCTCTTGAGTATTTAAAAACTGGTAATTCAAATACTGTTTTAAAACTCATCCAAAGCTACACACCAATAATTAATAGAGAAACTTGGAGAAAATAAAGAAAAGAATCTTGGTTATGGGTGGAGCAGGGATGCTCGGTCATATAGTATTAGATAAGTTATATGGCAAAGATGTTTTTGAGGTATTTGATATTACAAGAAAAAAAGAAAATAGGCTAAATAATTTTGAGTGTGACGTAACAAATCTTAATTTTTTATTTAAAATCATTAAAGACATTAATCCTGACTACATCATAAATTGTATTGGGGTATTAATTAAAGGTTCTATTCAAGAGCCCTCTAATGCAATATTTATTAATTCTCTTTTACCTCACAAATTAGCTCAATTATCAAAAGCTATAAATGCTAAGTTTATTCATGTAAGCACAGACTGTGTTTTTGATGGTTCTAAAGGAAGCTATATTGAAACTGACAATAAAACTGCTCAGGACATTTATGGTTTGAGTAAATCTTTGGGAGAAATTAACGACGATAAAAACTTAACCTTAAGAACTTCCATAATAGGCCCAGAGTTGAAAGAAAATGGAGAAGGACTATTTTCATGGTTTATCAAGCAAAAGGGTAAAGTAAATGGATTTACCGAATCGATTTGGGGGGGCGTAACTACTTTAGTATTAGCAGATGTAATTATTAAATCAATAAATGAAAATTATACAGGGCTTATTCATGTCACCAATGGACAGCCAATTTCAAAATTCGACTTATTGAGTATAATAAAAGATAAGTTTGAGCTCAATAATGTTGACTTAAAAAGGGTTTCAGGCAAAAAAGCTGATAAATCTTTAAGAACAAGGTTTAATTATTTTAATATACCATCGTACGAGGAGATGATTTCAAAAATGAGAAATTACTACATAAAAAACTATTAGGGCCAATTAAAAAAATATCAATTGTCACTAATATTATTTGATTATAATTAAGCCAGATTCATTCATTTGGATGAAAAAATTGACTTAAACTAACGCAGTAAAAAAAGACATTAATCAAAAATTGAAAATATTATTAATTAGCCAATATTTCTACCCAGAAAATTTTAAGATAAACGATCTTATTTTTTCTTTAAAAAAAAGAGGCCATGAAATTACTGTGCTTACTGGCAAACCAAACTATTCAAAAACTCATTTTTTTGAAGGCTATGGTTGGAAAAGTGATGATTTTGAAACTATAAATGATACCCCTGTCTATAGAGCTAATTTATTTTCAAGGAGAAATGGAGGGGCATTTAGGTTATTTTTAAATTACATTTCATTTGCGTTTTTAGCTTCTTTAAAAGTTAGAAAAATCAAAGGCTCCTTTGAAGCTATTTATGTTTATCAAACATCACCTGTTACCGTTGGAATCCCAGCAATTTTTGCTAAAAAACTTTTTAAAGCGCCTATCTATTTTTGGGTTCAAGATCTCTGGCCTGAAAGTTTAACTGCTGCAGGAGGTGTAAACAACAAGTTAGTGCTAGGGTTTTTTAATTCACTTACTAAATGGATTTATAATCAATCAAAAAAAGTTTTAATACAGTCTGATGGTTTTAGAGAGTATATTTTAAATCAGGGAATTCCAAATAATAAAATCATCTTTTATCCCAATCCCACTGAAGATTTCTATAAGCCATTGAAACAGGTCAAAGAATATCAAGAGTTTTTCCAAAATGAATTTTTTAATATAGTTTTTGCTGGAAATATTGGGGAAGCACAAAGTTTCATAACAATCATAGAGGCTATTAATAATATTAAAGAGCTTCCTGTTAAGGTGATTGTTTTAGGAGACGGAAGGTATAAAGAAACTGCCTTAAGTCTAATAAAAGAAAAAGGGTTGGAGTCATATTTTGTTTTTTTGGGATCTTTCCCCCCAACTGAAATGCCTAAATTCTTTTCACACGCAGACGCACTATTGGTTTCTCTTAAAAAAGACAAGATCTTCTCTATGACCATACCAGCTAAAACTCAATCATACTTAGCATGTGGTAAACCTATAATTGCTTCTATTGACGGCGAAGGAGCGAAGATTATTATTGATGCTAAATGTGGCGTGGTTTCACCTGCAGAGGATTCGATTTCTTTGAGCAAGAAGATTAAAGAATTAATGGCTTTAGATAAATCTAAGCACAGTGAAATGGGTGATAATGCAAGAACTTACTATGAAAAAGAGTTTGACAGAGATTACCTAATAGAAAAGCTGGAAGGCATATTCAATTCTTAATAAACACCTTGGTTTAAAGGTTTATTTGAGTTTTCCAAATATAAAAACTTGTTCACCACCTTGCCAGGCCATTGGTACTACCCCTACTTTATAAGTCCATTCAAATTCTTTATTTGCAAATACGTATTTCTCTAAAAACCCTTCATCAATAGTCCAAAAGTGTTCAGAAACTGGGTTTTCTGGAGTAATATTTTTACCATCAGGATGGTACTCTTTCCAAGGACATTGAATAATTACATACTTTTTTGATATCTTAATTAAATCTTTAACAAATAATTCTGGTTTTAAAACGTGCTCAATAACATTAGAAGAGTATACTAAATCAAAATTTTCTTTATTTTCTAAATTTGCAGCCTCTATATTTAAAAATCTCTTGTATTTTTTTAATCCTTCTTTTACAGCTACTTGACTGAAGTCGTGCAAGAAGACTTTTGCTTTTGGAAGAAAAATATTAAAAACGATACTTGAGTCACCAGTACCACACCCAAAATCAAGTATTGTCCTAACATTTTCTATTTCTTTTCTATCAATGTTTGCAAACAAACCACAGGCAAAATACAATGTTTGGTTTGACCCTCCAACAAAAGCCCAATCTGTTAAAAATCTAAAGTCCCAATGATTTTTGGAATTATTCTTAAAAAAGAGAGAGTTTAATGATTTTATAGTTTTTGCAACAAGAAAATTAATTCCTTTTTTCAGTGCATACATGACCCCGAAATTTTTAGCTAAAAAAAAACCTCTTTTTAATATTTTTATCATTTTAATAATATTTATTTGCTCAAAGAAAGTAAATATATAATTTTTATTAAATGAATTTAAAATTCATAATCTACTAACTTTTATTTTGACACATTTATTAAATTATACTTCTCTCCCGAATCATATTTTTTATATCAAATTTAATTTTAAGCTTGAATAATTTTGAGTTTAAATCTAATTCTTAATAAATACCATTTTTTAAAGGTTTATTAGAAGAGTTATGGGTGTATATAAATCCATTATTTACAGGGTTTTATAGAATATAAACTTATTGTTCTCCCCCTACACTACTTTAAAATGATTTTTCATAGATTAAAATTAAAAATTTTAAATGCCTAAATTTGTCTTATATTAAAAATTTAATTAAGAATATGATATTATTATACATAGATCCGGGAACCGGAATGATTTTGATTCAAATGATAATCGCAGGTTTTGCGTCTGTTCTGGTTTTTTTTAAAAACATTAGAGAGAAAGTCAAAAACTTATTTAAAAAGAAATGAAAGATCCAGGTTCGTTTAGAGACCCTTCTGGATACATATATTATAAAAACAATAAAGTATATAGAGTTGTTAACGAGTCATATAAAAAGAACTATGATAATTTAATGTCATCAGGGTTATATGACACATTGGTTAATGAGGATTTATTGATAAAACACTCTGAGATTTCAAATAATCAGAAATCAAAAGGTGAATATAAAACTTTGGAAGTAGAAAGAATTCCTTTTATTTCCTATCCTTATGAATGGTCGTTTAATCAATTAAAAGACTCTTTATTATTAACTCTTAAAATACAAAAAATATGTGTTGAATTTAACATGACGTTAAAGGATTCAACACCTTTTAATATCCAGTTTATTGGTAATAAACCTATTTTTATAGATACACTCAGTTTTGAATTAGTTGATAATGAAAATTATGTATGGAAACCATATAAACAGTTTTGTGAAATGTTTCTTGGTCCACTATGTTTAATGAAATATGTTGACCCAAACCTCAATGAATTATTAATCAATAACATTAATGGTGTACCATTAGGTTTAATAAATAAGTTACTACCCTTAAAAAGTAAATTTAATATATCTGTATTTATTCATTTTGTCCTTCATAACATGTTCAAACAAAAAGAAAATATTAAAAATGTTAAGGTGGAAAAGTCAAAAGTTATTTCCAAAACAAAACATTTAAATATCATAACACAATTAGAGAGTTTTGTTATTAACACTAAAGTTCCAAACGAATTAAGTGAATGGGGAGATTATAACGAAGAAACAATAACGGAAAAGAAAGATTATGTAATTGACAAGGAAAATAGTATTAAATCTTTTTTAAAAGATGGAAATTATAAATTGACTTGGGATATTGGTTCTAATGATGGGTTTTTTAGTAGAATAATTGCTGATAAATATTCTGATTATTTAATTTCATTTGATATTGATTGGAGATGTGTGGATAGTAATTACTTAAAATGTAAAGATTTAAATATAAATAATGTATTTCCTTTAATTTTGGATTTGTCAAATCCTACCCCTTCTATAGGTTGGATGAATAAAGAAAGAAGTTCAGTTTATGAAAGATTTGGTTCTCCTGATTTAATAACATGTTTTGCTGTAATTCATCACATAATTAATGTTGGAATTCCTTTAGAGTCATTTATTGAATTTCTCTCTAAATCAAGTAAAGATATTTTGATTGAATATGTTCCATATTCGGATCCAAAATGTCAAATAATATTCGAGTCTAGAGATGATAATTTTAACTATCCAACTGAAAATGAATTTGAGTCATTGATAATGAATAAATTTAACATAATTAAAACTAAAGAACTTGTTGAAACTAAAAGATGTCTTTACTTACTTCGAAAAAAATGATAGTGTATCTTTATTGTTGATGCCATTCTTTGTCTTAATTTTCTTAGATGAGGGTCATTTATTCGAATTGATTTGTTTTTATTCACTAGTAATTATTGTTGAAATAATTAATTCTAGAATTAAAAGAATTTTCCGTTTTATAATTTATATAATTTCAATTATTACTTTCTATACTATTAGTATATATAATGATACACAAGATATTATCCATTCTGGAAGAACGGTTTTGTTTTTTCTCATAGGATTTTCGTTAATTATAACACCATTAATTAGTTACATCTTCATTTATAAAAAATTTAAACAATTAAATTTTTTTTTAGTCCTATTTTCATTTTTAATAATAACCTCAAACTATTTCTTTACTTTTAATAATGTTGATGAATTTTTGGATGAAATAGAATTCAATTTTAAAAAAAAAGATCTAGAAATTCAAAAAAAATCAAACCCTGTAATTTTAATAGTATTAGATGAACTAATTTCATATAATCATTTGTTTGGTCTAACTAAAGACTCATTAAAATCATTTAAATTCTCCAATGATTTAGAAAAAATCGGTTACATAACTAAAAAAGAGTTTATTTCGCAAACTGAAAACACGATATATTCTATTCCTTCAATTTTTAATTTTAATCTATTTAATAATTCAAAAGGGATGGATTCAATACAAAAAATGGGAAGAGGTATAAAGTCTAATCAATTAAAATTTATTCATTTAATTAAAAATAATAAACTGTCAGAAAAATTAAAAAAAAGGGGAATTAAAGTCAACAGTTATGGAGTTACTGAATTTAATAGAAATAGTAAATTTGACCATATTTGGGGGATTGAAAATAGTCTCCCTTTTTCATTTAAAACTACTTTCTTTCTAATTCTATCAAAAACACTTCTTAATAAACTTCAAATATTAGGAACCTATCCTAGATTTCATAAACAAGATAATTTTAATAAACAAGTTTATGACTCTCTTCAAAAAACAGTTTTTAAGAACAATAACTTTTATTATTTTCATTTTTTAGCCCCTCACGAACCCTTTATTTGGGGGAAAGAATATAAAATAACTTGGTGGAGGGAGAATCCAAAAAATTATCTTAACCATTATATTGATTACTTATCTTTCATAGAAAATAAAATTTTTAAAGTTTTAAAAAGTGATCGATTTAAAAATTCAAGAGTAATTATTACTGGTGATCATGGATTTAGAAGTAATAAAACAAATGGATATAAAACTTCACTTTTTCTTAAGGGATTTGATCAAAAGATTTTAATGAAAGAATTCACAGTTCAAGATTTAGGATTTTTAATTGATCAATCATTTAAGTAGAAATCCTTCAAATCATATCCCACAAAATTCCTTCCCAACTAGTCACAGACTTTCCCCGTTGTTCTATACCCATAAAGGGGTCTAACACTAATTCAAACTCTTTTGAATTTTGAAGAATGGGTAGAGTGATTATCTCTTCTGGAAAAGGAACAGGGTGTTCTCCTTCAATACACTGAATCAAATAGTTTCTTATTTTATTATAATAAGAGTAATTAGTTCAAAATTTGAACTAATTTTTTTAGGCTAAGGCTTTACCCTAATCTACAATCAAATCAACAAAATACGATAGAGAATACAAATAATAAAAAGGTATATATCGAACAATTGTTAAAAAGTTTAGTGTAATTGATTTTTAGACTGTTACACCTTTAGCCTAAATTTGCAGAATGCCATTTAATCCAGAAACAGCAAAAGTCGCAGGTCAAAAAAGTAAGCGCGGTCCTTCAAAATTATTAGATCCCAATATTAAAGAAAAAATGGAAATTCTTTATGAAGGGGTTCTTGATCACTTAATTATGCATCAAGAAGATCTTTCTATGTCGGATAGAGTAAAACTT
>Ga0209335_10002636_pt1 | contig 18685 bp, 18 predicted proteins | sample COG_09_FD_184753 | JGI IMG/M metagenome (GOLD analysis project Ga0209335, IMG submission 184753) | Pelagic Microbial community sample from North Sea - COGITO 998_met_09 (SPAdes) (version 2) | ecosystem: Environmental > Aquatic > Marine > Neritic zone/Coastal water | place: Helgoland, sampling...
AGAGATGAAAAAGGACAAAAAATGTCTAAATCAAAAGGTAATGTGATTGATCCACTTGAGTTAATTAATGAATACAGTGCAGATAGTTTAAGATTTACTTTAATATCAATGGCATCACCTGGAAGAGACGTAAAATTATCTAAAGATAGAGTTATTGGAAATAGAAACTTTATTACTAAAATTTGGAGTGCGAATAATTTTCTAAAATTAAATAATTGCAAATTTGATAAAAAAATAAATACAAATTTAATTAAACTTCCAATTAATCAATGGATATATAACGAATTTATAAAAACACAAAAACTAGTTTCTAAAAATATTGAAATATTCAGATTTGATGAAGCAGCCAAATATATCTATCAATTTGTTTGGCATTCTTACTGTGATTGGTATTTAGAGTTTTTAAAACCAATTTTTATCTCAAAAAATGCAACAGATATTAAGGAAGCTAGATTATTTTCATCTTTTATGATGGCAAATATTTTAAAAATGTTACACCCTTTTATTCCTTTTTTCACAGAGAGTGTTTGGTTAAAAAACAATTATAATAAAATTTTTAAAACAAACTTAATTTCTGCTAAGTGGCCAGAGTATAAAAAAATTAATAAATATGACAAAAATCAAGCTGATATTAATTACCTGATAGAATTTATAACAAGTATTAGATCTACAAAAGCTGAATTGAAAGTTACACCTAAATTATTGAGTGATGTTTTTTTTCCTGAAAAAAATTCAAAATTAAAAATTTTAGTGAAAAAACATAAAACTTTATTCAAACAAGTAGGAAGAATAAATAGTATTTTAGAAAAAAAAGAAACTAACACTATAGAAATATTAACTCTTAATGAAAAAGTTTCTATTAAATTTAGTGAAGATATTGATTTAATTTCTCAAAAAGACGGAATATTGCAAAAATTAGCTAAATTAGAAAAACAATCTAATGGATTAAAAAATAAATTAAATAATCAAGCTTATTTGAAGAATGCACCTAAAGAAATCATAAAAAATGACCAAAAATTATTAGACGAATTAACTATTGAAGATGAAAAATTAAGAAGTATTGTATCAAGTATAAATTAAACATGTCTAAATTTAACAAAAAAAAATTGCCAAGTCGTCATACTTCGTTAGGTCCTGATAGAGCACCCCATAGATCTTTTTATTATGCAATGGGTGAAACAGAAGAAGATGTTGCTAAACCTTTTATTGGAGTAGTGTCGACGTGGAATGAAGCTGCACCGTGTAATACTGCATTAATGAGACAAGCTCAATCTGTTAAAAAAGGTGTACGAGAAACAGGTGGAACTCCAAGAGAATTTTGCACAATTACAGTTACAGACGGAATCGCAATGGGTCACGAAGGAATGAAATCATCTTTAATTTCAAGAGAGATTATAGCTGACTCTGCTGAATTAACTGTGAGAGGACATTGTTACGATGCTTTAGTGGGTATAGCTGGATGCGATAAATCTTTACCAGGTTTAATGATGTCAATGTTAAGATTAAATGTTCCAAGTGTTTTTATTTATGGTGGTTCAATTTTACCTGGAAGGTTTAAAGGTAAAGACGTAACTGTCGTAGATGTTTTTGAGGCTGTAGGAAAACATTCAGCTGGCACAATGTCATCAGAAGAATTAAAAGAATTAGAATTAGTAGCATGTCCAAGTGCCGGAGCTTGTGGTGGGCAGTTTACAGCTAATACTATGGCATGTGTATCTGAAGCTATAGGATTAGCATTACCTTATTCTGCTGGTACACCAGCTCCTTATGAAGAAAGAGATAAATATGCTTATCAAAGTGGAAAAGCAATAATGAATTTATTAGAAAAAAATATTAAACCTAGAGATATTGTTAATAAAAAAGCTTTAGAAAATGCAGCAACCATTGTTGCAGCTACCGGTGGTTCTACTAACGCAGCACTTCATTTACCGGCTTTAGCAAATGAGATAGGAATTAAGTTCGACCTAATGGATGTAGCTAAAATATTTAAAAAAACTCCTTACCTTGCTGATTTGAAGCCTGGCGGAAAATATGTGGCAAAAGATATGTGGGAAGCCGGTGGTGTTCCTATGCTGCTGAAAACTTTACTAGAAGGAGGCTTTATACATGGCGAGTGTATGACAGTTACAGGTAAAACTATGAGAGAAAATTTAAAAAACGTAGAATTTAATACTAACCAAAAAGTTTTAAGAGAGTTTAATAATCCATTATCTCCTGATGGAGGTGTGGTAGGTTTAAAGGGCAACTTAGCTCCAGAAGGTGGCATTGTAAAAATAGCTGGTTTGAAAAAATTACAATTTACTGGAAAAGCAAGATGTTTTGATAATGAAGAAGATGCAATGAAAGCAGTGCAAACAAAAAAATATAAAGATGGTGATGTAATAATTATAAGATACGAGGGACCTAAAGGTGGCCCTGGTATGAGAGAAATGCTTTCAACAACAGGAGCAATTTATGGTCAAGGAAAAGGTGAAAAAGTTGCTTTGATAACTGATGGAAGATTTTCTGGAGCAACAAGAGGTTTTTGTGTAGGTCATGTTGGACCAGAAGCTGCAGTAGGAGGTCCCATAGCGCTCTTACGGAACGGAGACGTTATTGATATCGACGCTAAAAAAGGAACTATTAATGTTCGTTTAACTAAAGCTCAATTAAAAACCAGAAAAAAGAAATGGAAAGAAAAAAAATCAAGTTTTGGTTCAGGAACATTGTGGAAATACGCTCAAACAGTTGGTCCAGCTTATTTAGGCGCACCAACACATCCAGGTAAAAAAAAAGAAGTTAAAGAATATTCGAATATTTAATGAAAATAAGACCAGTTATTCTTTGTGGTGGCTCAGGAAATCGACTTTGGCCAAATAAAAAAAATCACCAAGCAAAGCAATTCATTGATTTTGGTAATTGGACATTATTAGGAAAAACTCTAGAAAGAACTAAAAATATAATATTTGATGCACCTATAATCAGTACAAATTTAAAATATTTAAAGGAAATAAAAAAACATCTTAAAAAACATAAAATTAAGAAATATAAAATTGTTTTAGAACCAGCCAAAATGAATACTGGTCCAGCTATTCTTAGCGCTGCTTTAATTAAAGATATCCCAGATGTGCAGCCTTTATTATTTCTTTCAGCTGATCATTTGATAGAAAAAGAAAATATTTTTTACAATGAAATAAAAAAAAATAAAAAATACTTAACTAATAAAAATATTTTTATTTTTGGTATTAAACCTACTAACCCCTCGAGTGAATATGGTTATTTTTTTACCAAAAAAAATAAAAAAGTTAACCAAGTGGTAAAATTTATTGAAAAACCCAGTGAATTAGAAGCTAGGAATCTTATTAAAAAAAATGGTTACTGGAATTCAGGAATGTTTTTTTTAAGAAAAGATTCAATTATTAATAATTTTAAAAAACATCAATTTAAAACTTACAAAAATTGTCATGAAGCTGTTTTAAAATCAAATTTTACAAAAAATACTTACTATTTAAATAAAAAAGCATTTATCAAAAGTACAGCTAAATCCTTCGACTATGCGGTTTTAGAAAAAACAAAAGATATAAATGCAATAAAACTTAATATCCCTTGGTCTGATTTGGGAAGTTGGAAAGAAATTTGTATGATGTTCGATAAAAATAAAAAAAATTTGATAAAAAAAAAGAATATTTTTTATCGTCCATGGGGTAATTATACAAATCTGTTTAATGGTAAAAATTTTTTAATTAAAGAATTATATGTAAAACCTAATGGTATCCTAAGTTTACAAAAACATTTTCATAGGTCTGAACATTGGCTTGTAACACAAGGCATTGCAAAAGTAACACTTAACAAAAAAAAATTTTTAAAAAGAACAAATGAAACTATTTTTATTCCTAAGGCAGCTATTCATAGAATAGAAAACATTAATAAAATACCAGTTAGGATAATAGAGGCACAACTAGGTTCAATTATAAAGGAGACTGATATAGTAAGATATGAGGATGCTTACGGCAGAGTTAAGGTTTAAGTAATTATTAATTCTATAGGCGTATGATCAGATGGCTTTGTTTTTGATCTTGGTTTTTTATTAATATTTATTGATGATACGTTTTCAATTAAATTATTTGACAGAAGAAAGTGGTCTATTCGCATACCATTATTTTTTTGCCAAGACCCAGCAAAATAATCCCAAAAAGTGTATTCTTGTTTTTTTTTATTTAGTAAACGATAGATATCTTTAAATCCTAAATTAATTAATTCTCTATATTTTTTTCTTATTTCTAGTCTGCCTAAAGCATCATTTTCATATCTTTTAAAATCATGTACGTCTATTTCTTCAGGAATAATATTAAAGTCACCAGCTATTAATATATTAGAATTTTTTTTTAACCTTTTTTTTATGCTATTTAAAAATTTTTCTAGCCAATTTTTTTTGTAATCATATTTTTGGGTATCAATTGGATTGCCGTTAGGGACATATATGTTTATTAGATCAATTATTTTTTTTCCTAAAAATATTTCACCTGTAATTATTCGTGCTTGATTTAATTCATCTTTAATAAAATCAATGTTAATATTACTTAACTTTAACTTTGATACTATCGCTACACCATTGTAACTTTTTTGCCCATATATGTAAGACTCATATCCGATATTTTTAAAAGTATCTCTTGGAAAATTCACTTCTTGGGTTTTTATTTCCTGTAAGAGTAATACATCTGGTTTAGAATCTTTTATATAATTAAGAATATTTTCAATTCTAGCTCTAACAGAATTTACATTCCAAGAGATAATTTTCATCAAATTGAAAATGATAGTCCGCAACCACAAGACGCAGTAGCCTTAGGATTAGTTATTACGAATGACTCTCCAATCATTTCTTTTTTAAAATCAACTACAGATCCTGAAATAATTTCTAGAGATGCTTTATCTATAATAGTATTGCCAAAAATAACGTCATCCAAATTTGATTTTTTGTCAAAACCAAAATTGTATTTAAAGCCAGAACAGCCGCCACCTTTAACTGTTATTCTGAAATATTTTTTATCATCAGTTTGTGTAATTTTACTAATCTCATTCAGAGCCTCTTCAGTAAAATCAATTTTTTTTTCCATAATTACAATACAACTAGTATATAATCTATATATAGTAAGCATGCAAAAAAAAACAATTATCAAATTATCTAAATTAGCCGTCCCGTTTGTATCTAAAGGAAGGTTTAAAATAGAAAAAAAAACAACTCTTAGAAATGATTTTCAAAGAGATAGAGATAGAATAATACATTCTACAGCCTTTAGAAGGCTAAAGCACAAAACACAAGTTTTTGTTAATACTTCAGGAGACCATTTTAGAACAAGAATAACACACTCCTTAGAAGTTTCACAAATTGCAAGAACACTATCTAAATTTTTTAATTTAAATGAAGACTTATCAGAAACATTAAGTTTAGCACATGACCTTGGTCACACACCTTTTGGTCATGCTGGGGAGGAAGCACTCAATGATTGCATGAAGAATTATGGTGGCTTTGACCACAATATTCAAACATTAAGAATTATCACAATACTAGAAAATAGATATTATAACTTTAATGGTTTAAATCTAACTCTTGAAACTCTTGATGGATTAATAAAACACAATGGTCCTGTAAATAATAAAACTAAATTTGATACAATACTTGGTAAAAATTTCTTCAAAAATAAAATAAAATTTTTAGACAACACATCTCTTGAGGGACAAATAGCAGCGATTTCAGATGATATTGCTTATAACAGTCATGATTTAGAAGATGGCTTGAAATCAAATTTATTTAAATTGAATGATCTCAAAAATATCCCGGTTCTTAATAAAATTATTTCTAAACATAGAAGTAAATTCACGAAATATTCTGCAGATTTAATTGTAAGGCAAATTATTAGAGATATTATAAATGAAATGGTCAAAGATGTAATTAAAACTACAGAAAAAAATATTAAAACTAATAAAATTAAAAATCTAAAAGGAGTATACAACACAGAGAAAAAAATAGTTTGTTTTTCTTATAAAATGAAAAGATTTGATTTAGAAATAAAAAAATTTTTAAAAGAAAAAATGTACTTTCATAAAAATGTTAAAAAAAAAACAAATTATGGTAAAAAGATAATTAAAAAATTGTTTTTAATAATTATTAAAAATCCAAAAAAATATATTAATATTAAAAAATATAAAAATTCTAAATTAGAAAGAATAATTTGTGATTATATTGCTGGTATGACAGACAGATATGCCATAAATTTATATAAAAAAATTAAATGAATATATTTGAACATTATTTATCTGAAATTAAAGTTTGTGTCTTAAGACATAAAAAGAATTTAGATTTAATAAATCTTGATAACTTAAAAAGTGTTAATCTAGAAGTGCCGCCGGAAAAATTTAATTTTGATTTATCTTGTAATATTTCATTAGTTTTAGGTAAATCGAATAAAATAAATCCAAATAATCTTGCAGCTCAATTGAAAATATTATTTGAAAATGAAATTAAAAATTTTGAAGTAATTGAAATAGCTGGGCCTGGATTTTTAAATATTAAATTATCAAAATTAGCGATGTTAAAGAATATTAATTTAATTTTAGAAAACAACAAGGATTATGGGTCAAAAATATCAAACGATAAATACAATATTGAATTTGTTTCAGCAAATCCGACGGGTCCAATGCACGTAGGGCATTGTAGGGGAGCTATATTCGGTGATGTTTTAGCTAATCTTCTTAAATTTAATGGAAACACTGTTATCAAAGAATATTATATCAATGATTATGGTAACCAAATTGATAATTTTGTAGAATCTGTTTTTTTAAGAATAAAAGAAATTAAATTTAAAGAAAAATTTCCTGTTAAAGATAATTTATATCCTGGACAATACATTAAAGAAATAGCAAAAAAAATTTTAGACAAAAACAAAAATATAAATTTTGATAATTATGATAAAATTTTTAATTTTCTTAAGGAAAAATCTCTTATAGAGTCAATGGAATTAATTAAAAATGATTTAAATTCATTAGGTATTTCACATGATAATTTTATTTCCGAAACAGATCTTGTTAATAAAGATCTAGTTAATAAGACTGTAAAGAAACTAATTGACAGAAAATTTGTAGAAGAAGGATATTTACCACCACCAAAGGGTGAAATTAATGAAAATTGGAAAAAGACAAAAAGATTAATTTTTAAATCTACTTTATTTGATGATGACACAGATAGAGCTTTACAAAAAAATGATGGTACTTGGACTTATTTTGCTAATGATGTTGCTTATCATATGGATAAAATAGATAGAAGTTACAACAATTTAATTAATATCTTAGGCGCTGATCATACCGGTTATATTAAAAGAATAACTGCGGCTGTATCAGCTTTATCTAATAATAAAGTAAAGTTAAATTGCAAGGTGTGCCAACTAGTTAAACTTTATAAAAATGGCAAACCTTTTAAAATGTCAAAAAGAGCAGGAGACTTTATTTCAGTCCAAGATTTACTTAATGAAGTAGATAAAGATCCGATAAGATTCATGATGTTAAATAGAAGTAATGATGTAGAATTAGATTTTGATTTCGATAAAGTAAAAATTAAAACTAAAGACAATCCTGTTTTTTATGTTCAATATGCGTATGCCAGAATTAATTCTTTGCACAGAGCTTTAAATATTAATTTAAATAGTAAAATTTCATTAAATGAGCAAAATTTTGCATTAAATTTAAAAGAGGAAAAGATAATTAGAAAAATATTTGAATGGCCTAAAATTGTTGAGTCTTCATCTAAAAATTTCGAAATACATAAAATCCCATTTTATTTATATGAATTATCAACTTTATTCCATTCGTATTGGAGTAAAGGAAATGAAGATGACAAGTACAAATTCATAGAAAATGGAAAAATTAAAAGAGTAGAAATTTTAGCTATCATTAACCTTGTAACCATTGTGATACAAAATGGTATGAAAATTTTAGGCGTTTCTTTACCCGAAAAAATGTAATGAATAAAATTTTTAATATATTATTTTTTTTATTAATATTAATTTTTTTTTTTTACACATATAAGTATTATTCTTCAAATAAAAATTTAAAAGAAAAATACTATAATCGTAAAAATATAAACCAGATTATAAATAATAAAATTACTGATTTACCGGTTCTATCAAATGATACAGACAACATAATTGAGTTCAACAATTCTATTAATGAAGATACGTACAATAAAAAAACTAGAAGTTTTTGGAATTTATTAAAATCAAAATGAAAAAAAAAGCTATAATCATTAGCATTAAAGGTTTTAAATTAACAAATAAAGAAAAATTATTATTCACTAAAGAGAGTCCATGGGGTTTAATTTTGTTTAAAAGAAACATCAAATCCCTTCCTCAGGTAAGACTTCTTATTAAAAACATTAAAAAAATAACAAAAGATAATAAATTTCCAATTCTAATTGATGAAGAAGGCTCAACTGTAACCAGACTGAGCAAAATAATTAACCATAATATTGATGCAAATTTTTTTGGAAAATTATATTTATCAAATAAAAAGATGAGCATTCAATTATACAAAAATTATTTAACTGTATTGTGTAAAAATCTTCGCAATATTGGAATAAACATTAATACTATACCGGTTCTTGATGTTTTAAGGAAAGGAACTAGTAAAGTTATTGGTAATCGAAGTTTTTCGAGTAAAAAAGAAATTGTAAAAAAATTTGGAAAAATTACTGTCAACCAATGTCAATCAAATAAAATTATCTGTGTTGTTAAACATATTCCTGGTCATGGTTGTGCTGTTTCGGATAGTCATTTTAAAATGCCAAAAGTTAATTTAAGCTACAAAGAACTGGATAATATTGATTTTTTCCCATTTAAGTACAATTCTGCAAAATTAGCAATGACAGCACATATTCTTTATAAAAAAATAGACCCTAAAAATGTTGCGACTTTTTCAAAAAAAATTATAAAAAAAATAATAAGAAAAAAAATTGGATATAAAGGGATCTTAATGTCCGACGATATATCTATGAAAGCTTTAAAATACGATCTAATTACTAATGCTAAAAAATCTTTAAATGCAGGTTGCAATTTAGTTTTATATTGTGCTGGAAATGTAAATGACAACTTTAAATTGATTAAATCAGTTCCTTATATTGATGAATTTACAGCACAAAAAACTTCAGAAATTTATAAAATTTTAAGGTAAAATCCGTAATGGAATCAATTAAGTCCAATCAAATATCTATTAATATACCTAACTATAGTGGGCCATTAGAAGTCTTATTGGATTTAGCAAAAAATCAAAAAGTAGATTTAGCTGATATTTCAATAACACAATTAGCTGATCAATTTTTAGAATATATTAAAAATAAGAAAGAATTAAATTTAGAAACAGCTTCTGAGTTTTTATTAATGGCTACTTGGCTTGCGTATTTGAAATCAAAATTATTATTACCAGAAGATGATGAAGATGATTTCAAGGCTTTAGAAGTTGCTGAAAAATTGAAATTACAATTAAAAAAACTTGAATTAATTCGAATTTTATCAGATCAAATGCTACAAAAAAAAAGACTTGGTGTGCATATTTTTTCTAGAGGTATGCGAGGCGGTATTAGATCTATAAATAAACCTATATACGATATAACTCTTTATGAATTATTAAAAACATATTCTAATCTTCAAATGCAAAAAACATTTCAAAATATTAGTATACCAAAACTTCCAGTTTACACTACTGAGGAAGCTATTAAGCAAATTAAAAATAATTTAAATCAAATCATTGATTGGAAAAATGTAAGTGAATTAATTCCTGAATTTTATAAAAAAAAAGAAATGAAAAAAACAGGTATGGCAGGAATATTTGCTGCCAGTCTTGAGTTAACTAAAGAGGGTATAGTTAAAATATCACAAAATAAAATATTTGATAAACTAATGATCAAAAAATATTGATATGCAAAAAAAAAAAGAAAATGTAATAAATTTCCCTTCTGCTCCATCTAAATTAGAGAGACAGATTGAGGCTATTCTTTTTGCAGCTTCTGAACCTCTTGATATTGAAACAATTGAAAAAAGACTTCAAACGAACTCTAATATAAAAAAAAATTTAGAAAAAATTAGAAAGACATACAAAAATCGAGGCATTAATTTAATTTGTATAAAAAACAAGTGGTCTTTTAGAACCGCCGAGGACTTATCTAAACTAATGTCATTTCAAAAATCTACACAAAAAAAATTATCAAAATCTACTATAGAAACATTAGCAATAATTGTTTATCACCAACCTGTAACAAGATCTGAAATAGAAGAAATTAGAGGTGTTGCGTTTGCTTCCAATACTTTAGAGATTTTATTTAAATTGGATTGGGTTAAACCTGCTGGTAGAAAAGATATTATTGGTAAACCAATCCAGTATGCTACTACTGAAAATTTTTTAAATCATTTTAATGTTCAGAAATTATCTGATTTACCAACCATCGATGAATTAGGATCAGCCGGTCTAATTGACACTTCGGTTATTGATAAATCAATTTTTGGTACAGGTAAATTTTTTAAAGAGCAATCTATTGGTGAAAAACAAAATAATATCTATAAAGATATAGATGAGGCTATTAAAAAAGCTCCAGAAGAAGAGAAATAAGATATATATTTAATTTGATTTATCATGTATAAGCTAATTAATGGGAAACATAGGTTGGACAGGTATAATCATTATAGCAATATTAATTGTAATACTTTTTGGTAAAGGAAAAATTTCAAGTATTATGGGTGATCTTGCAAAAGGTATAAAGAGTTTTAAAAAGGGTTTATCCGATGATAATTCTGGAAATGATAGCTCCAATAATAACTCAGATAATTCTAATTCTGAAAATAAATAATCTAATATGCCTCAAATTGGATGGTTAGAGATATTAGCGATAGTAATAATTGCAATTTTAGTACTAGGACCAAAAGAATTTCCTGTAGCATTAAAAAAAATTGGTTCATATTTTGGCAAATTAAAAAACACTATTAGTAGCTTTCAGAGAGAAATTTCTTCTGTAACCAAAGATATTGATGTTGAAGAAGATATAATTAATCAATCTACCTCAAAAAAAAATATAAAAGAAAAAGAAGATGAGTGATAATAATTCATTCACCAGTCACTTTACTGAACTTCGTTCTAGACTGATTAAAACTATTGTATTTATTTTAATCATATTTGTTATTTCATATACTTTTGCAGAGCAAATTTATTCATTTTTAGTAGATCCGTATGCCAAAGCTGTAAAAGGCGACTCAATATCTAGAAGATTAATTTTTACTGCATTACATGAAACTTTTATTACATATTTAAAGGTCGCATTTTTTGCTGCAATTTTTTTAGGCAGTCCAGTTTTATTAATTCAGATTTATAAATTTATAGCCCCCGGTTTATATAAAAATGAGAAGAAAGCACTTTTACCTTATTTAATATTCACCCCTATACTTTTTTTATTAGGTGGTTTATTGGTTTATTATCTAGTTATGCCTTTAGCTATAAAATTTTTTTTATCATTTGAAACAATGGGATCAAATTCAAGTTTACCCATACAACTTGAAGCCAAGGTTAACGAATATCTTTCTTTGATAATGAGATTAATTTTTGCATTTGGAATTAGTTTTCAGTTACCAATTTTATTAAATTTACTAGCAAGGATTGGCGTTGTAAATTCAACTTATTTAAAAAAAACAAGAAGATATGTAATAGTAATGATTTTTACTGTAGCTGCAATTTTAACACCTCCAGACCCAATTACTCAAGTTGGATTAGCAATACCTTTGTTATTACTTTACGAGTTGTCTATAATAACTGTAAGGTTTACAGAAAAAAAACATAAGAAAATATAGAAAATGCATAATATTAAAGATTTGAGAAAAAATTTAGATAATTATAAAAAAAAATTTAATGATAGAAATTTAGAATTTGATATTACAAAATTTAATAAACTAGATGAAATTAATAGAAATTTAATTCTTAAAAAAGAAACACTTGAACAAGAAAAAAAATCCTTATCGAAGTTAAAAGACAAGTCAAATTTCGAAAAATCTAAAGATATATCAGAAGAAATATCTTCTCTAACGAAACAACAAAATGAAAGTCAAAAAAATTTAAATCAAATTCTTTTTTCACTCCCTAATGTAGCTCTTAACGATGTTCCTGTAGGTAAAGATGAAAAATCAAATAAACTAATTAAAAAATTTGGTACAGTAAAAGATTTTTCTTTTAAGGTAAAATCTCACATTGAAATAGGTTCTATTCAAAATAGTATTGACTTTGATACATCAATTAAACTATCCGGTTCTAGATTTGTAGTTTTAAAAGATAAATTTGCTCTTCTTGAGAGAGCGTTAATAAATTTCATGCTAGATATTCATGTAGGTGAATTTAAATATATTGAAATTTCACCACCTCTAATAGTAAATGAAGATGTTATGTTTGGAACAGGACAGCTGCCTAAGTTTGAGGAAGACCAATTTGAGATAAAATTTGATAATTCTGATCAGAGAAAATTTTTAATTCCAACTGCCGAAGTCGTTTTGACTAATTTAGTTAGAAAATCTACTATTAATAAAAATGATTTACCACAAAGATTTGTTGCTTCAACCCCATGTTTTAGAAAAGAAGCTGGAAGTTACGGAAAAGATACTAAAGGGATGATTAGACAGCATCAATTTTATAAAGTCGAACTTGTCAGTATTGTAGAACATAATAACTGTATTAAAGAACTTGATCGTATGCTGAGTTGTGCTGAAAGTATCTTAGAAAAACTTCAAATTCCCTATCAAGTAATCTTACTTTCATCTGGTGACATGGGTTTTAGTGCTGAAAAAACATATGACATTGAAGCATGGATACCTTCAGAAAAAAAATATAGAGAAATCTCTAGCTGTTCTTCATGCGGCTCATTTCAAGCTAGAAGAATGTCTACTAAATATAAAACAGATAATGGTAATGAATTTGTGGGTACTTTGAATGGATCTGGACTAGCTGTTGGGAGACTTATGATTGCTTTACTAGAAAACAATCAAAACGAAGATGGTTCTGTAAATATTCCCAATGTATTAAAAAAATACATGAATAATTTAGATAAAATATAATTAAAATTTACTTGTTTCTGTAACTCTTTTCCTATATTTGTGTTTGCATGAGTGGACAAGGAATATCACAATTTATACCTTTAATATTAATCTTTATTATTTTTTATTTTTTTCTTATAAGGCCTCAACAGAAAAGAGTTAAAGACCATAAATTTATGGTTGAGTCTCTAAAAAGAGGTGATGAGGTTATTACATCAGGTGGTATTATTGGAAAAGTTGAGCGTGTAATGGAAGATGATCGTATAGAAGTTTTAATTGGAGAAAATACTAAAGTAGAAATTATTAGATCAACTATAACTAGCTTACTTAAAAAAGAAGAAGTAAAAAAATAATTCTTTTTCGTGTTAAATTTTTCTAAAATAAATACTCTTATAATCTATTTTATATTTTTTTTTATTGCTTTTTTTTCATCTTTAAATTTTCAAAATAACGAAAACCTTTTAATCGATAAAAAGATAAATTTGGGTCTAGATCTTCAAGGTGGCTCTTATCTTCTGCTCGAAATTAATTCTGACACATTGGTACAAGAAAAAATACAAGATAAAATAATACCTATTAAAAAATTACTTAAAAAAAATAATATTAATTTCTCTAATTTTAAGATCAATAATCAGTCTTTAACTGTTTTAATTGATGATATTGAAAAATTTGATACGTATTTTTATTCAAGAAAAGAAAATTTAGTAAATCCGTATATTGATAATTATAGGTCTTACGAATTAACATATAAAAAAAAATCTAATAAAGAGATAGAGATTTTATTTTCTAAATTTGGTTTACTTACGATCAATAATGCTGCCCTTAAACAATCGATTGAAATAGTTAGGAGAAGAATAGATGATGTAGGCACTAAAGAACCAACTATTCTTCAGCGTGGGGAAAAAAGAATTTTAATAGAATTACCAGGTCTTAAAGATCCAGAAAGAATAAAAGAACTTTTAGGTAAAACTGCACAATTAAATTTCAGATTAGTGAGTGAAAATAATGAATTTGGTACTGATGAGTTAATTTCAGAAAATGGTGAAAAATTAAATGTAAGTAAAAGAATTATTATGAGTGGTGAAAATTTAATTGATGCACAACCGAATATTAATAACCAAAATAACCAGCCAACAGTATCATTTACACTCGATAGACTTGGGGCTCAAAAATTTGGAAGAGCTACAACAGATAATGTTGGAAAAAGATTAGCAATAGTTTTAGATGGAAAAATTGTTAGTGCACCTTCAATTAATGAACCGATTAATTCTGGTAGTGGTATGATTTCTGGTAATTTTTCCTTTCAAGAAGTTACAGATCTTGCTTTGCTTTTGAGATCTGGGGCATTACCCACACCCTTAATCATAGTTGAAGAAAGAACTGTTGGTCCTGACTTAGGAGAAGACTCAATTAAATCTGGAACAATATCTTTAATTGTCGGTTTCATATTGGTAATTTTATTCATGCTTTATAAATATAAAATTTTTGGTTTAATTGCTAATACCGCACTAATTGCAAATTTATTAATGTTAATCGGAATATTAACAATTCTTGAGTCTACTTTAACTTTGCCTGGCATAGCTGGAATTATTTTGACTGTTGGTATGGCTGTTGATGCAAATGTTTTAATTTTTGAGAGAATTAAAGAAGAGTTGAAAACAGAAAAATCCATTATTCATGCTTTTGATACTGGTTATACTAAAGCTAAAATTACTGTCCTAGATGCTAATATAACTACATTAATTGCAGCTATTATATTATTTGCATTTGGGTCTGGACCAGTTAAAGGGTTCGCTATAACTCTAGGTATAGGAATTATAACAACCCTGTTCACTGCTTATTTCTTGGCTCGACACCTAACTTCTATAATTGTCTTAAATTCAAAAAATAAAGAAATTAAAATATAATGAATAATAAATTTAATTTTTCATCAAAATTTAAAATAGCAAATTCTTTATCATTATTATTGTTTATTTTAAGTATTTTATTAATATTTTTTAAAGGGTTAAATTATGGAATTGATTTTAAGGGTGGTACCTTGATTGAACTTAGATCCGATAATACGGACGCATCTACAATTAGAACTTTGCTAAATAATATGGACCTAGGTGACGTAAATGTTAAAAAATTTGGTCAAGAAGGTGATTATCTAATTAAAGTTGAACAAAAAGAAGATGATAATAACAAGATAATTCCAAAAATTAAAAAAAATTTATCAGATAATTTAACTGCTGAAGTAAATTTTAGAAGAGTAGAAAATGTAGGGCCTAAAGTAAGTTCTGAATTATTACAATCTGGAATTATTGCCATCTCCCTCTCTTTGGCCGCTATGCTTTTCTATATTTGGATTAGATTTGAATGGCAGTTTAGTATTGGTTCTATTATTGCTTTATTTCACGATGTTGTAATTACCCTAGGTGTTTTTTCTGTTTTATCTTTAGAAATTAATCTTTCAATAATTGCAGCTGCATTGACAATTGTAGGTTATTCAATGAATGATACAGTAGTAATTTATGATCGTATAAGAGAAAATTTAAATAAGTATAATAGATTAAACATAAGTGAAATTGCAGATTTATCTATTAACGATACATTGGCAAGAACAATTATTACATCTGCAACTACTTTACTTGCTCTTTTATCAATATTTATTTTGGGTGGTGAAATTTTAAGAGGTTTTTCTTTTGCTATGATTTTAGGTGTTGTAATAGGAACTTATTCTTCAATATTTGTAGCATCACCAATGTTAAAATTTTTTAAAGTTACCTATAAAACACTTGAAAAAGAAGAGGAAAAAATAGTTCCTTAATTAATAAAGGTTTTGTGCTGCAACCATTGTAAGCAACATTGGTAGTGACAATAAAGTGTTAGTTCTTGAAAATAACATTGCAGTTCTAGCTGATGCTGCTTTTATTTCAGGAGAACAATCAATCATACCAAGAGCTCTTTTTTGATTTGGCCATATAACAAACCAAACGTTGTAAGCCATTATTAAGCCTAACCACATTCCAATTCCAATAGCGGTATTTTTACCATAAGAACCATCAAGACCTAGTGTCATTGCTTGATGTAAATAGCCATTTAACCATGCAAGAATAAATCCTGATAAAACAGTAAATGCAGCAGCCCATCTAAAGTAAAAAAGTGCAGCTGGTGCAATAACTTTACCAATAGCAGGTTTTTGTTCATCTGGAATTTTTGGCATGTTTGGTATTTGAACAAAATTAAAATACCACAATAACCCGATCCACATTATAGCAACGATTACATGGACGTATCTTGCTAACCAACTCCAAAAAGTTCTATCAAAAGCAAATCCATCTCCAGAGAAGTGTAACCCTAAAAATAACAAAATTGCTAAAGCTAATGAATAATGAACTGTTCTTGATAAAGATTGTAGAATCGAAGCCATGTATTTTTATAACATATATTTTGGATTTAGGCAGTCTTTTTCATAGAAGTAGGCCCTAAAAGATCTTTAATAAAATTCCCTGTATAACTTTTTGCAACTTGAGATACTTTTTCTGGAGTGCCTTCAGCAATTATTTCACCACCATTTACACCTCCCTCGGGACCCATATCAATGATATGATCAGCTGTTTTAATAACATCTAAATTATGTTCAATGACAACAACTGTATTTCCTGTATTTGCAAAAGCTTGAAGAATTTCTAATAACTTTTTAATATCATGTGAATGTAATCCAGTGGTTGGTTCGTCTAAAATATATAAAGTTCTACCAGTAGGTCTTTTAGATAATTCTTTAGCTAATTTAATTCTCTGTGCTTCACCACCAGATAGTGTTGTCGCTTGCTGGCCTATTTTCATATATCCTAGACCAACATGTTTTAAAGTAATTAATTTCGATCTAATAGTTTGAATATTTTCAAAAAATTCACACCCTTGATCGACTGTCATATCAAGAACATCAGCAATATTTTTATTTTTAAATCTAATTTCTAATGTTTCCCGATTATATCTAGCACCTTTACATGTGTCACATGGTATAAATACATCTGGAAGAAAATGCATTTCATAAGTAATAACCCCATCACCTTCACAAGTTTCACACCTTCCTCCTTTTACATTAAAAGAATAACGACCAACTTTATAACCTCTTGCTTTAGACTCAGGTAAAGCAGCAAACCATTCTCTAATCGGTCCAAAAGCTCCTGTATAAGTGGCCGGGTTTGATCTTGGCGTTCTACCAATAGGTGATTGATCAATGTCAATAATTTTGTCAATTAACTCAGTTCCTTTAAATCCTGTAAATGCTTTAGGAACTTTTCGACTTTTGTTTTTGTTCAACATTAAGTTAAATGCATTATAAAGAGTATGTAAAATCAAAGTAGATTTACCACTACCAGATACACCTGTCACACATGTAAAAGTTCCTACCGGTATTTTTAAATTAACTTTTTTTAAATTATTTCCTGTTGCACCACTAATTTCTATAAACCTTCCATTTTTTGCAATTCTGCGTTTTCTTGGAACAGGTATAAATTTTTTGCCAGATAAATAATTTCCTGTTATACTTTTTTCATTTTTAATAATTTCTTTTACATTTCCTTCTGCAATAATCTCCCCTCCATTCAAACCTGCTTCTGGTCCTATATCGATTATATGATCTGAATTTTCCATAGTTTCAATATCATGTTCTACTACTATTACGGTATTACCTAAGTCCCTTAATTTTTTTAATGCTTTAATTAATTTTTTATTATCTCTTTGATGCAAACCAATAGAAGGTTCATCTAAAACATATAAAACTCCAGTTAGGCCGGATCCTATTTGCGACGCCAACCTGATTCTCTGCGCTTCACCTCCTGATAGTGTACCTGATTCTCTGGAGAGGGTGAGGTAATTTAATCCAACATTTAGAAGAAAATTTAATCTTTCATTAATTTCTTTCAAAATATGTTGTGCAATTTTATTTTCTCGCTCAGTGAATATTTTTTCCAAGTTATCAAACCATTTTTGAGCGTCATCGATTGATTTTTTTGTTATCTCACTAATATTTAAAGAATTAATCTTTACACATAAAGCTTCTTCTTTTAGCCTAAAACCTTTACATTTTTCACAATCAGACTCACTTTGGTATTGAGAAATTTCTTCTCTTTTCCACTCACTATCAGTTTCTAAGTAACGTCTTTCTAAATTGTTTACTACTCCTTCGAAAGTTTTTTTTGTAGAATAAGCTTCATATCCATCATCATATGAAAATTTAATTTCTTCTTCGTCAGACCCATATAAAATTACATCTTGAATCTTTTTAGATATTTTTCTCCAAGGGTCAGATAATGAGATCTTATAGTGCTTTGCTATTGATGCTAGTGTTTGAGCATAATATAGAGAAGTAGATTTAGCCCAAGGTTCAACGGCACCATCTTGTAAGTTTTTTTTCGGATCTGGAACAACTAGATTAGGATCTACATTCAAATTATGACCTATACCTTCACATTCTTCACATGCACCATAAGGTGAGTTAAATGAAAAAAGCCTTGGTTCAATTTCTTCAATAGTAAAACCACTTTCTGGACATGAAAATTTTGAGGAAAAAGTTATTGTTTCTCTTTTTCTAAATTTTTTTGGTAATG
>Ga0209335_10002643_pt1 | contig 18667 bp, 18 predicted proteins | sample COG_09_FD_184753 | JGI IMG/M metagenome (GOLD analysis project Ga0209335, IMG submission 184753) | Pelagic Microbial community sample from North Sea - COGITO 998_met_09 (SPAdes) (version 2) | ecosystem: Environmental > Aquatic > Marine > Neritic zone/Coastal water | place: Helgoland, sampling...
GTTAATATGCAGGTTATTGCTGAACTAGTTTTTGAACCGCTTAGAGAATGGGTTAAAGGACCTATTAAGATTAATTCATTTTACAGATGTAAAGAATTAAACTCAGCTATAGGTGGAAGTGTTAAATCTCAACATTGCGAAGGTAGAGCAATTGATATTGACGATACATTTGGTTATAAGACTAATGCAGAAATGTTTGAGTATATAAAAAATAACTTAGATTTTGATCAGTTAATTTGGGAATTTGGAGACAATAAAAATCCTGATTGGGTTCATGTTAGTTATGTTTCTATTGATGAAAATAGAAGAAGAATATTAAAAGCTTATAAGCTTAATGGCAAAACAACTTATAAAATTATATAATGGCATACACACAAGACTCTCCTCTTAATAAACTTAAGAAAACAACCAAAGGCAAAGGTCGCCATTTTTTAACAGCTAAAGAAGGTGCAGGAATGACTGCTGCCGGAAGAAAAGCTTATAATAAAGAAACCGGCGGTGATTTAAAAGCTCCACAGCCAGGAGGTGGTGCTCGTAAAAAAAGCTACTGTGCTAGATCTAAGGGTCAAATGAATATGCACAATATAGATTGTTCAAAAACACCAGATAAAAGAATTTGTGCCGCTAGGCGTAGATGGAAATGTTAATTAATAAATAAAATAAATATTATGCCAAACATTAGTAAAAAAACAGCTTACGACGTTAAGGAAGCAAGCAACCAATCACTTACTGCATCAGCTAGAAAAAACTATGCAAAAGATGCTCAAGCAGGAATGAAAGACGATAGTCCAATGTCTATGTATGGATCACCTGCTAAAATGAACAACTCTCCAATGCAAATGAAAGGTTCTTGGATGAGTAAGCACTGCTCAAAGTAATGGAATCCAAAGGTTTAGGCGACACTATAGAAAAGATTACTACTGCAACTGGCATTAAAACAGTTGTTGATAAAGTATCAGAGGGACTTAATATTCCTTGTGGTTGCCAAAAAAGAAAAGAAGCTTTAAATAATATGTTTCCCTATAATGGCGTTCAAACTAAATAACCCACCATATTTTATTGATAATACTCCAATATACAAAACTGATTTAGGTAATGATATATTGGGTAAAGCTAATAAAAATGGTAGTATATTAGTAAACAAAAATATAACAGACGAAAAACAAATAAATGATGTTATAAAACATGAAAAAGTTCATCTTGATCAAATGCAAAGAGGCGACTTAGATTATAACGACAGTGCAGTTTTTTGGAAAGGTAAAAAATATTCAAGAGCGCAAATGAAGGAAGGCGCAAAAAATCTTCCTTGGGAAAAAGAAGCATATAAAAAATCTAACACAAAATAATTATGGCATTTAAAATGAAACACAGTAGCCCTTTAAATATGATTAACAAAGGGAAAGGTGATGATACAAAAAAAGGTGGCAGAATGAGTGAGAAGGAAGCTTCTTCTTCTAAGCCAGACATGGAAGTAACTATTACTGCAAAACAAAAAACCGTTAAAGCCGGAGAAGCAATGCCATCTTCTGATATTGGTAAAGGCAGAAAAGTCAAAGAACTTAAAAAGAAAAGAACTTTTGGGGACGTAGCTCTTAGCAAAAAAGAAAAAATGGGTGCTAAAGGTGCTAAGTTTGCTAAAACTAAAACCGTTAGCATAGAGAATATAAAGTTTAACTAGTTATGTCTGAAAATAAAAAACCTTTTAAAGAAACAGGGTTAGGTAAATTTTTGCTTGGCGCTGGGTCTACTATAATTGATGTAGTAGGCGATGTACTTCCAGATAAAGGTCTTTTAGGGGTAGTTAAAAAATTAATAGATAAAGACCCAGATTTAAGTGAAGATCAAAAAGCAGAGGCTCACGATAAATTAGTAGAACTTTATAGATTAGAAGTGGCTGATAGAGATTCAGCTAGGAAACGAGAAGTAAACTTAAGAAAATACGGTACAGACTGGATGTTTAATTTAACTGGTATAGTTGGATTAGCCGCTTTTGCTTTTTTAGTTTATACCGTAGTTACCACACAAGTACCAGAGTCAAATAAAGAAATTTTTATACATTTGATCGGAATAGTAGAAGGAGTTGCTTTGTCAATATTTGGATATTATTTTGGATCAGCAATAAAAGAAAATAAATAACAATTAATTAAATTAAATCAAATCAAATGAAAAAAGTACAAGAAATTACAAAAGAGCAATTAACAAAAATTCAAGAGCATCAAAAACAATTATCCGATTTATTAAAGGACATTGGATTTGTTGAAGTGCAGAAACATGCTTTATTACACAAGCAAGCTGGTCTAAACGAAGAGATCGAAGCTTTTAAAGCTGAATTAGAAAAAGAGTATGGAGCTATTACTATTGATATAGAAACTGGTTCTTACACTGAAATAGTTAAAGAAGAAGAATAATGTCTTCCGTTATAAGAAAAATAAGTATAGGTTCTGATTACAAGAACGACGCAATGCACTATGCTGTAGGACAAAGCGTTTATGGTGGTCACGAAATAGCCTATATATTATTCGACGAAGAAGATAGCTCTTATAACATTCACATAAAGAAAAGCAACGAGGTAATGCCATGGAAGAAGTTTAATTCTAACATGGCAATATCTGTTGAGTATGATCTCGAGTACTAATGAGAAGTATTTACGACTTCATTGTGAAGCCAGTCGGCAAGCGCTATGACAACGAAAAAAAAGTTGGCGATAAAACACTTGTTACAAACTCGTCAATAGAGAGCTATAAATCTGTAAGTAATTATGCTGAAGTAGTAGCAATTCCTTTAGCCTATAACACAGGCATTAGTGTTGGCGATATTGTGGTTATACATCACAATGTGTTTAGGAGGTTTTATGATATGAAAGGAAATCAAAAAGATAGTAGATCAATGTTTATTGATGGATTATATTTTGTTGCTCCTGATCAAATATATTTATACGGAAAACCTAAAAAATGGAAAACATTTAATGATAGATGTTTTATTATTCCAATTAAAAATAAAGATAGCTTCTCTCTTGAAAAAGAGCAAAAGCTTATTGGTATACTTAAATACGGTAATAGTTCCTTACAAGCGCTAGGAATCAATCCTGGGGACCTTATTGGTTATACTCCAGGTGGGGAATTTGAATTTGTGGTTGATGAAAAGAAATTATACTGTATGAAATCTAATGATATTGTAATTAAATATGAATACCAAGGAAACGAAGAAGAATATAATCCTAGCTGGGCAACGAGCAGTTGAGGAATTAATAAAAGTAGCTAGAGAAAAAATAGTTGACTCGGATGATGATATATCAGCTGATAGATTAAAAAATGCTGCTGCTACAAAAAAATTAGCAATATTTGATGCTTTTGAAATACTTTCACGTATTGAACAAGAAGAACAATTGTTAAATGATGAATCTGCTGATTCACCACAAAAAAATTTCAGAGGTTTTGCTGAAGGTAGATCTAAGTAATGTACGAGCAAACACTATACAAAATACTGCCTAATCACATTAAGTCTAAAACCATTAAAATACAAAATAGGTATAACAAATGGGAGTATGGATATAACAAAGAGCACGATGTTGTTGTTATAAGCAAGACTGGAAAGATTGGAGAAATATATGAAATACAAGGATTAAAAATAGCTTTGCCTTACATAGATAAAGCTTATTTAAGATCTGAAAATAAATTAGATCAGTATTGGGAGTCTCATAAAATTCCAACAGAATTATCAAAGATTAAAACAATTTTTGAATGGGACGCTTATCCTGATCACTTTAAAAACAAATGGTATGAGTATATTGATCAAGAGTTTGAATATAGGGAAAAAGGTTTTTCGTTTTACAACAAAGGTCTTCCTACTTATATTACTGGTAATCACTACATGTACTTGCAGTGGACCAAGATTGATGTTGGGCAGCCAGATTTTCGCGAAGCAAATAGGCTTTTCTTCATCTTCTGGGAAGCCTGCACAGCAGATAGCAGATGTTTCGGAATGTGCTACCTTAAGAATAGGAGGTCCGGTTTTAGCTTCATGGCCAGCGGAACAACAGTTAATATGGCAACAATATCTTCTGATGCGAGATTCGGGATCTTATCTAAATCAGGAGCAGATGCTAAGAAAATGTTTACAGATAAGGTGGTACCTATATCAATCAACTATCCTTTCTTCTTCAAACCAATTCAGGACGGAATGGATAGACCGAAGACCGAGCTCGCCTACCGCGTACCCGCGTCTAAAATTACCAGAAAGTCCGTCGATAAGGTTTCCACAGTCAAAAACGACTTACAAGGGCTTGACACCACGATCGACTGGAAAAACACAGGGGACAACTCGTACGACGGTGAAAAACTAAAATTATTAGTTCACGATGAAAGTGGTAAATGGGAAAGACCAGATAATATATTAAATAACTGGAGGGTAACAAAAACAACATTAAGGTTAGGTAGTAGGATTATAGGCAAATGTATGATGGGATCTACTTCTAATGCTTTAGCTAAAGGTGGAGAGAATTTTAAAAGATTATATTATGACTCCGACGTTTCCAAGAGAAACCGCAATGGACAGACTAGTTCAGGATTATATTCTCTGTTCATACCTATGGAATGGAACTACGAAGGATTCATTGATACTTATGGAATACCTGTATTCGATACTCCAGACAAGCCAGTTAAAGCAGCAGATGGCTCTTTAATTGAATATGGTGTAATAGAGCATTGGCAAAATGAAGTTGATGGTTTAAAAAACGATCAAGATGGATTAAATGAAATGTATCGTCAGTTTCCAAGAACTGAGCAACACGCATTTAGAGATGAGGCTAAGCAATCATTGTTTAACCTTACAAAAATATATCAACAAATAGATTACAATGAAGACCTTAGAAATACTGCAATTGTAACTACTGGTAGTTTTGCTTGGGAGAATGGAATGCCTGATACAAGAGTAGTATTTAATCCGCATAAAGATGGAAGGTTTAAAATAACTTGGGTTCCAGCTAAACATCTTCAAAACCAAGTGATAATAAAGAATGGTACTAAATGGCCGGGTAATGAACACCTTGGTGCATTTGGTTGTGATAGTTATGATATATCAGGTACAGTTGACCAAAGAGGATCTAATGGTTCTTTGCATGGTTTAACTAAGTTTTCTATGGAAGATGTACCTCCTAATCATTTCTTTTTAGAATATATAGCTAGACCGCAAACAGCAGAAATATTTTTTGAAGATGTTTTAATGGCATGTGTATTTTATGGTATGCCAATACTAGCTGAAAATAACAAGCCAAGGCTTTTATATCATTTTAAAAGAAGAGGCTATAGAGGTTTTTCAATGAATAGACCTGACAAGATTTGGAATAAACTATCTGTTACTGAAAAAGAAATAGGTGGAATACCAAATTCTAGTGAAGATATTAAGCAAGCACATGCTGCTGCTATAGAAACTTATGTTGAACAATTTGTAGGTTTATCAGATACTGGTTATGGAGATATGTATTTTCAAAGAACCTTAGAAGATTGGGCTAGATTTAACATAAACAATAGAACAAGTCATGATGCATCTATTAGTTCTGGTTTAGCTTTAATGGCTTGCAATAAACATAGATACGTTCCTGTTAATAGAATAGAAAGACAGCCTGTTAATCTAGGTTTAAAAAGATACAATAATGATGGTAGTACCTCAAAAATTATAATATAAATGAACATATACACAAATACCAATAGTTCCTTTCCAAGCCAAGTGGTTAGCGATGCAGAAAAAGCATCATTAGAGTATGGTATTCAAGTGGCTAGAGCCATTGAACAGGAATGGTTTGACCAAGGAAGGACTAATGCTAATAGGTATCAAACTAATTATAATAACTTTCATCAATTAAGATTATACGCTAGAGGTGAACAGTCAATACAAAAATACAAAGATGAGCTTGCTATTAATGGTGACTTGTCTTATCTTAATTTAGATTGGAAACCAGTACCGGTTATATCTAAGTTTGTAGATATTGTAGTTAATGGTATGTCACAAAAGACATATGATATAAAAGCTTTTTCACAAGATCCAGAGTCTTTAAAGAAAAGAACAAATTATGCATTAGCAGTAATGCGTGATATGTATACTCAAGATTTAATACAAAAGGCTAATCAAATAACTGGTGGTAACTTTGCTAATTCATCTTTATCGGCTAATGAATTACCGGAAACAAGAGAAGAGCTTGAATTACATATGCAGCTTAGCTACAAGCAATCTGTTGAAATTGCAGAAGAAGAAGCTATTAATAATGTATTAGCTGCAAATAAATATGATTTAGTAAGAAGAAGATTAAATTATGATCTTACAGTATTAGGTATTGCCGCTGTTAAAACATCTTTTAATAAAGCTAACGGCATTGTTGTAGATTATGTTGACCCTGCTTATATGGTTTATTCATATACAGAGGATCCAAACTTTGAAGATATATATTATGTTGGTGAAGTAAAAGCAATTACTATACCAGAACTTAAAAAACAATTCCCTAACATAACAGAAGAGGAATTAAAAAATATTCAAAACATGCCCGGCAACAATCAGTATATAACTGGCTGGGGCAATTATGATGAAAATACTGTTCAAGTTTTATACTTTGAATATAAAACATATTCAAATCAAGTATTTAAAATAAAGCAAACAGAATTTGGATTAGAAAAAACTATTCAAAAAGATGATAGTTTTAATCCGCCTGAAAATGATAACTTCCAAAAAGTATCCAGAACAATAGAGGTATTATATTCTGGAGCAAAAGTATTAGGGAATAATACTATGCTAGAATGGAAGCTAGCGGAAAACATGACTAGGCCATATGCTGATACTACTAAAGTAGAAATGAGTTATGCTATTACGGCTCCTAGAATGTATAAAGGCAGGATTGAATCTATAGTTAGTAAAGTTACAGGCTTTGCTGATATGATTCAATTAACGCATTTAAAGCTACAACAAGTAATGTCAAGAATAGTACCAGACGGTGTATTCTTAGATATGGATGGTTTAGCCGAAGTTGATCTTGGTAATGGCACAAACTATAATCCAGCGGAAGCATTAAATATGTATTTTCAAACTGGTAGTGTAGTAGGTAGATCACTTACTCAAGATGGAGATATGAATAGAGGTAAAGTTCCTGTTCAAGAATTATCTTCATCATCTGGTCAAGGCAAAATAGCTTCACTAATTAATACATACAACTATTATCTACAAATGATAAGAGATGTGACTGGATTAAATGAAGCAAGAGACGGAAGTAATCCAGATAAAGATGCTTTACTAGGGCTACAAAAGATGGCTGCTAATCAGTCCAATGTTGCCACAAGACATATATTACAGTCAAGTTTATATTTAACTCTTAGGGCTTGTGAAAACATATCTCTTAGAATTGCTGATTGCTTAGATTTTGAATTAACATCAAACTCATTAGCTAATAGTATATCTACTTTTAATGTTGAAACTTTAAAAGAAATAAAGAATTTAAATCTGCATGACTTTGGAATTTATTTAGAATTAGAACCTGATGACGAAGAAAAAGCACAGGTAGAACAAAATATTCAAATAGCATTACAATCTGGCGGTATTGATTTAGAAGACGCAATAGATATAAGACAAATTAAAAACTTAAAGCTTGCAAATCAATTACTTAAATTAAAAAGAAAAAAGAAGCAAGCTGCAATGGAAGCTGCGCAACTTGCTAATATACAAGCTCAAGCGCAAGCAAATGCTGAAACCGCTGAAAAAGCCGCGTTTGCTGAAGTTCAAAAACAACAAGCTCTTACGCAAGAAAAAGTTAATGTTGAACAAGCTAAGTCGCAGTTTGAAATACAAAGAATGCAAACAGAAGCTCAAATTAAAAGAGAGCTTATGGCTGAAGAATTTAATTATCAAATGCAATTAGCTCAAATAAAAGCTAATGCAGAAGCTGGTAAAATTGCTGAAGTTGAAGATCGCAAAGATAAAAGAACAAAAATACAAGCAACACAACAGTCTGAATTAATAGATCAAAGAAAAAATGATTTATTACCTAAAGATTTTGAATCACAAGGAAACGACGGCCTTGGAGGATTTAATCTAGAGCAGTTTACGCCTAGATAAAAACACTAATTAATTTTATATTATCATATCATGTCAGAAACAGTAAAACAAGAAGGGGATTTCAAACTGCAAAAGAAAAAACCTGCAATGAAAAAACTAAATAGTAATAGCAATGTTACTAAAGTTGATTTAACACCTAAAAAAGAAGAAGATGCCATTCAAGAGCAAAGCACAGATGAAAGCGTGTTACGCGCAGAACAACCCGAAGTGGAATTGCAAGAAGTGGTCGAAGGAAACGAAGAACAAAAAGTCGTTGCCAAAGAGGTTGTTGAAGAAGAGCCAGTAGTTATTCAAGAAATAACTGATGAAGAAGTTGTTGAAGAAACACAAAAATTAACCGAAGACGTACAGGAAGCAATTGCTGAATCAAAAGAAACGGGAAGGGCGTTACCTGAAAACATTGAAAAATTAGTTTCTTTTATGGAAGAGACTGGTGGAACGGTTGAAGACTATGTTAGGTTAAATGCTGATTACACAAATGTAGATAACAATACATTACTTAAAGAATACTATAAAAAAACAAGACCTCATTTAGATGCTGAAGAAATACAATTCCTTATGGAAGACAACTTTAGCTATGATGAAGAACTTGACGACGAGCGAGATGTAAGAAAAAGAAAACTCGCTTTTAAAGAAGAAGTTGCAAAAGCCAAAGACTATCTGGAAACTATTAAAGGTAAATATTACGAGGAAATCAAGTTGAGACCTGGTGTTACCCAAGAGCAACAGAAAGCAATGGACTTTTTCAACCGATATAACGAAGAGCAAAGCATGGCGGCTCAGCAGCACGAGAAATTTAAAGCTGATACCCAAAAACTTTTTTCTGATGATTTCAAAGGTTTTGACATCAATGTAGGAGAAAAGAAATTTAGGTATGGCATTCAAAATGTTGAACGAGTAGCTGAAAACCAATCAAACATCAATAACCTAATTAAGAAGTTCTTAAATGATAATGGGGAAGTTGTAGATACAAAAGGTTATCACAAAGCTATGTATGCCGCTGAGAACATTGACAAAATAGCAGCACACTTTTATGAGCAAGGAAAATCCGATGCAGTAAAAGAAGTTGTTACTAATTCTAAAAATCCATCTACAACGCCTAGACAAACAACAGCTGGGGATGTATTTATTAATGGATTAAAAGTTAAAGCAATTAGCGGTCTTGATTCTTCAAAACTTAAAATTAAAACAAAAAAATTTAACAATTAAAAAAATTTATTATGGCAGTAGTCGCACCCGTTTATGGGTCAATTAAACCGTCTCAGAAGCAACAACTTCTTGATGACAATTATTTAAACTTTACCGATGGATCTGGAAATGATTTCGCACAACAATACTTACCTGAGATTTATGAGGCAGAAGTAGAGCGCTATGGAAATAGAACTTTATCTGGTTTCTTAAAAATGGTTGGTGCTGAAATGCCAATGTCTTCTGATCAAATCGTATGGTCTGAGCAAAACAGATTGCATATCGCTTATGATAGCGTAACAAAAGCAACAGATACAACTTTAACATTCGCTTTGAATGCTACAGCTGGCCCTAACTTTGTACAAAACGTTATTTCTAAAAACCAAACATTAGTAGTTATTGATCCTGCAACAGGACAAGACTTAAAAGTTTTTGTAACAGATAGTGCTAACACTTCTGCTACATTAGCTACTATTACAGTAAAACCTTATACTGCTGCTGATATGGCTGCTTTATCTGCAACTGCTGGAGCACTTAAAATCTTCGTATACGGTTCTGAATACAAAAAAGGAACTACAGATGCTGATATTAAGTCTGTAACACCTTCTTTTACTCAGTTCTCTAACTCTCCAATCATTATCAAAGAGAAATATTCTATCTCTGGATCTGATACTGCTCAAATTGGATGGGTTGAAGTTGCTACTGAAGATGGTGCATCTGGATACTTATGGTATTTAAAAGCTGAGTCTGAAACTCGTTTACGTTTTGAAGATTACTTAGAAATGTCTGTAGTTGAAGGAGAGCTAGTTTCTGGAGGATCTACTTTAGGTTCTGTTGAAGGTATCAAAGGTACTGAAGGTTTATTTGCAGCTGTACAATCAAGAGGTAACGTATTAAACAACTTTACTGCAGCTTCTGGATTAGCTGACTTTGATAGCATCTTGAAAAACTTAGATACTCAAGGAGCAATTGAAGAAAACATGCTATTCTTAAACAGACAAACTTCTTTAGATTTTGACGATATGCTTGCTGGTTTATCTGCTGGAGCTAATGGAGGTACTGCTTATGGATTGTTTGAAAACTCTGCTGAAATGGCGTTAAACTTAGGTTTCACTGGATTCAGAAGAGGTTCTTATGATTTCTATAAGACTGACTGGAAATACTTAAACGATGCTTCTACTCGTGGGGCTTCTAACGGAGCTGGACAAGTAGGGTCTGGTATTGATGGTGTATTAGTACCTGCTGGAACTTCTACAGTATACGATCAAATCTTAGGAACAAACATCAGAAGACCATTCTTACACGTACGTTATAGAGCTTCTCAAGCTGACGACAGAAGAATGAAATCTTGGATTACTGGTTCTGTAGGTGGATCTTACACTTCTGATCTTGATGCTATGGAAGTACACTTCCTATCTGAAAGATGTCTTGTAGTTCAAGCAGCTAACAACTTCGTATTGTTTACTGCATCTGCATAACAACAACTTGTAATTATTACCCTCGTTGTACTGACGGGGGTAATTTTTACTTTTATAAACTATTTAATCTTATTATATTATGGCTAAAAAAGCTACCGCTTCTACAGAAGAAGTATTTGAAGAAACTATGGTTGTTGAACAACCTAAAAAAGAAACACCAAAAGCACCTGCTAAGTCAGCATGGGAAATAAAAGATAGAACGTATTATTTAACTGGGGCACATAGTCCTTTAACGTTTACTTTGCCGTCAAGACATACGTCAAGATACCCATTATTATGGTTTAACAAAGAAACTGGTGATCAAAAAGAAATTAGATTTGCAACTAATCAAAACTCTCCTTTTGTAGACGAACAAAAAGGCGAGGCAACATTAGGGCATATCATGTTTAAAAATGGTACTTTATTTGTACCTAAAGAAAAACAAAATTTACAAAAATTACTATCTCTTTACCACCCAGGTTTGAATGTTAAGTATGCTGAATTTGATGCTGTTTTAACAGCTAATAACGAATTAGAAGACTTAGATATTCAAATTGACGCTTTAGTAGCCGCAAGAGAAATAGATGTTGATCAAGCCGAAGCTATTTTAAGAGTTGAAATTGGATCTGCTGTTTCAGGAATGAGCTCTAAAGAAATTAGAAGAGATTTATTATTATTTGCAAGAAGAAATCCAGAATTGTTTATTCAATTAGCTAATGATGAAAATGTACAATTAAGGAATTTTGCAATTAAAGCTTCTGAAGCTGGTATTATAAAACTATCACAGGATCAAAGAACGTTTATGTGGGGTACAAACAACGCTAAACTAATGACTGTTCCTTTTGATGAAAATCCATACTCAGCTATGGCAGCATTCTTTAAGACTGATGAAGGCGTAGAAATCTTCAAGTCTATAGAGAAAAAATTTAAATAGTACGTAATATTAATATATGGGGTGATTAATTTCGCCCCTATATTATAATAAAAAATAAAATGGCAATAAACGTAGATACAGTTTACAAAACAGTTCTGTTAATACTCAATAAAGAACAAAGGGGTTATGTAACACCTGATGAGTTTAATAAGATAGGTACGCAAGTTCAATTAGAAATATTTGAAAAGTACTTTGAAGATCTTAATCAACAACTACGCGTGCCACAAGCTGACAGTGAATATGCTGACAGACAAAAAAACATTGACAATAATATATCCATATTTAAAACTATGGGTGATTGCACGTATAATGCTGGAGGTTATTTTTTGCCGCCAAGCAATACGCATAGAATTGGTACAGTTATATATAAAGATGAAAAAGAATTGCAAAGAGTTCAAAGAAATGAACTTCTTAATATAAATCTTTCTCCATTAACAAAACCAACTACAACTTATCCTATATACGTTTACGAAGACGGAACCACTACAAATCCGCCGCGTATATATGTTTATCCAAAAACTATAACTACAGCTTCTGATATAACGGTTTCTTATGTAAGAAAACCAGCTAATGTTGTTTGGGGTTACAAAGGTATTAATCAAGACCCATGGGTGTCTGGACCTTATATATATGACGCTACAAAATCAACACAGTTTGAATTAGACGCAACAGAGCAGACCAACGTAATAACAAATGTTCTGTTGTATATGGGCATTGTTATTAAAGATCCACAAATAATTCAGGTTGCAGCACAACAAGCGCAAGCAGAAGAAGTAAATAAAAAAAGCTAATAGATTATGGCAAAACCAAATAACGGTTTAATAACCGAAACTAATAGCCAGTATTATGCTGGATCTCAAAGTTTTACAACAACTAGTAGCCAAACATCTTTTACTGCTACTTTTAATACAGATTTAGTTTTTGGCGCTTATAGCCCTAATACTTCAGATTACGGCTTAAATAACTTTGTACTATATACAAGTGCAATAGGTTTACCAGGCACTTTTGGCGAATACACTTTACCTTATACTGTTGTAAATAATGTTATTACATTAGCCACAGCGCTTCCAGCTAACAGCTATTTAGTGATACAACTTAAAAGTAACAGCGGCGGAAATTATGGTAACGAAAATGCTTTTGGCGATGCTGTTGAAAACAATTACGGCGGATACACATATGTAACATTGAATGATATTATAAATAACTTTTTAGTAGCTTACGTTGGGGCTGGTAAATTAATATCTGATGTTAAAAGAACGGATGTTATATTTCATGCTAAACGTGGATTACAAGAATTTAGTTATGATACTTTAAAAAGTATTAAATCACAAGAGCTATCTATACCACCTAGCTTAAGCGTAGTATTGCCTCAAGATTATGTAAATTATGTTAAACTATCTTGGGTAGATCAATTAGGTGTTAAGCATCAAATATTACCAACTCAGCTTACCAGCAACCCTTATGCGACTCCGCTTCAAGACGACAACGGTGTTCCTATTCAAGATAACTACGAAGAAAACTTACAGGGTTCTTCTCAGACAGAAGAAAGATGGGAAGTTGCAAATACTAAGTTAATAAATAATATAGCTTCTTTAGAGGATTATAATAATGGTCTTGATCCTAATAATCAATATTGGGACAACGGTAACTTTTACGGCAGAGCTTACGGCTTAGACCCACAAAACGCTAATATTAACGGTACTTTTACTGTAAACGAAAGAGAAGGCAAAATATCTTTTTCAAGCGACTTAGTTAACAAGCTTATTATATTAGAATATATTTCTGACGGATTAGCTTATGATATGGACACAAAAGTTCCAAAAATGGCAGAAGAAGCTATGTACTTGCATTTAGTATATAGTATATTGGCCACAAGAGCAAATCAACCGGAATATGTAGTACAAAGATTTAAAAGAGAAAGATCTGCAGCACTTAGAAATGCTAAAATAAGATTATCGAATATAAAGCTTAGTGAGATAGTTCAAGTAATGCGAGGTAAATCTAAGTGGATTAAACACTAATTAAATGGCTGAAATTAAAAATACTTTTATAAAATCTAAGATGAACAAAGACCTAGATGATAGGCTTGTTCCAACTGGAGAATATAGGAATGCTCAAAATGTTTCAATAAGTAGATCTGAAGGTTCAGATGTAGGCGCTTTAGAAAACATATTGGGTAATTCTATTATAGAACAAACTAATCTTGGTATTCCAAATTTAGATGTAATTGGATTTTTAGCTGATAATAATAGTGACAATATATATGTATTTTTAACAGACTACCTAGATACATCTGTTTCTGGAATATCTGACTTTGCTCCTATTGGCTCTAACTGCATAATAGGTAGATACAATGTTGCCAATAATTCTTTTATTAAACTTGTAGAAGGCAGATTCTTAAACTTTGCTAAAAACAATCCTATAATAGGAGTTAATATACTAGAAGATTTATTATTTTGGACTGACAATAGAAATCAACCAAGAAAAATAAATGTATCAAACGCGGCTCAAATACCAAATTATTATATTTCAGAAGAAACTATTTCTGTAGCAAAACCTGCTCCATTACACCCAATATATTTATCTAATATAGCTCAAGGTTTGCCATTAGAGTCTACAATGACAAATCCTTCTCAAGAGTTTTTACCGGATGGATCTAGTAATCCTAATTACGAATTAACTTGGGCTGGTGATCCAAATCTTCTTAAAGATAAATTTGTAAGATTTAGTTATAGATATAAGTTTGATGATGGCGAGTATTCATTAATGGCTCCGTTTACGCAATCTTGTTTTATACCTAAACAACAAGGTTATTTTATAGATAACGATCAAGACGAAGCATATAGAAGTACTGTAGTGCAGTTTGTTGAAAACAATGTTACACAAATAGATTTAAATATATTACTTGAAAGTCAAAATATAGAAAGTGATCTTCATGTAACTGAGCTAGAGATTTTATACAAAGAGTCTGATTCTAATACAATAAAAGTAATTGAATCTATACCTATAAACTCAGTTATTAGCAAAATGAGTTCAAACGTAAACAAAAATGTTTACAATTTTCCTTATATATCTACTAAGCCATACAGGACTTTGCCTCAAGATCAAACCACTAGAGTATATGATCAGGTACCAGTAAGAGCTTTAGCTCAAGAAGTTATAAGCAATAGAATTGTATATGGCAATTTTTATAATAAAATGTCTCCGCCTAATACAATAAAATATGGTTTAGGTTATTCTAATAAAGAATATGACTTAAGTTCTTTAGTACCACAAAGCCAATCTGAATATCCTAATCATACTATAAAACAAAATAGAAACTATCAAGCCGGTATAATACTTTCTGATAAATTTGGAAGACAATCTTCTGTTATATTATCATCAAAAGATACTAGTGATACAGATCTTCAAAACATACAATATGGAGGATCAACAATATATGTTCCTTATTATAATGGGGCTCCTAGCACTATCTTAGATTGGCCAGGATGGGCCTTAAGAGTTAGGTTTGAAGATGTAATACCAGAAAATTTAGATATTCCTGGCTATCCTGGATTATATAGCGAAGAAAATCCTTTAGGATGGTATTCTTACAAAATAGTTATAAAACAACAAGAACAAGACTATTACAACGTTTACTTGCCAAGTATATTAAATGGTTATCCAACAGGTACAGTTGACCAGAATGATATAGCTAATATAGTATTAATAAACGATAATATAAATAAAGTACCAAGAGATTTATCTGAAGTTGGACCAGACCAAAGACAATATAGAAGTAGTGTTCAGTTATTTGGGAGAGTTAATCCAACGGCAGCATTAAACAATCAATATTATCCTGGCACTAATTCAGATACAGTGGTTTCTATATCTACAGTAGCTGACACTAATTACAATGTTTCACAAGGGGCAAATTTGGTTTATCCTGAATTTTATCAAAGTGAAACAAATCCGTTAATAGGTAGGATAAATACATCTAAAGCTATAGGTGTAAAAAATTCCAACTTTAATTTAACGCTTGGGGTTTATGAAACAAACCCAGTAGTCTCTTTATTAGATATATTTTGGGAAACTAGCTCTGTTGGATTAATATCTGAATTAAATACAGCAATAGAAGAAAACTTTAATGGTCCAGTTACATTAAACTTAAACGGAGTGTACTCACAAGATGAAGGAATGGTATCTGGCACTAAGATTATTTCAGGGGCATTTGCTGAAGATGGCGCTGGAGATGAAATAATAACTCCTGTTAATTTTACTTTCTCATCTGTAATAGATGGCAATGGGGTTAATGTAAAAAGTAGGTTTACTATTAATCAAACATTGGAGACTTCTAATAAGTTTGATATATCAACAAATGATTTATTTTACTATGGATCAAATAGTTCTTTGGATGTTGGTAGTAGAAATTTTACTTTTACAATTAACTGCGAAGATATAGACGCTGGAACAACTGTACCTATTAAGTTTAATGGTTCAGTTGATAATATAGTTCCAAGCATAACTAATTGTCCTACATCTGTAATATTAATAGGTGAAAATAGATTTGACCCTTGGATAGTTTATACGATGATAGGCACAAACGGATTCGCTGGAGCAAATAAAACACAAGGTTTAGTCTGGAGTATATCAAGTGTAACTTTTAATGGAGACGTAATACAAGATCAAGATTTATTTGAAATAAACTCTAATGGAGTTATTACAAATCCTAATGGCACCGCTCAACAAGGTAATTACCAAATAACGGTTAATTTAGTTGATGCGGCCGGCGTTCAAGCTACCCCTTGTGTACTAGGCGTTAGAGTTGGCGAAGCCCAAGTTACAATTAGAAGATTTACATTAGAGGCAACTATATTAGAATCTTGGGAACTAGAGTGGGATGATATTTCTCAAACTCAACTCTTAGGTAATCCTTTATGTGATCAAGTTTGCCAAAGCAATATAAGCGCGGGTATTCCATCAAGTAATGAAGTTACAGCAACTGTTAATAATGTTAATGGTTCTCTTCAGGGAACTGCAACTTACTTGTTTAAAGTTAATGGTGCTATAGTATATCAAGAAACATTAAGTGATTCAGATCCTTATATAAGTGTTACTTATACATTCCAAAATGTTCAAACAGAGGACATCTTAGAATTAGATTTAACATATGGTATTATAGCTCAAGAAGAATACTATCTAATGAGCAAGTGTCAGCATCCATTAGCTCCAGCTCCAGGATTTACATCGTTGAATACAGTATCATCATTTAATGATTCTTTAACAGTGCCAGGAGCAAGAGTATATACACCTGGCCTTGATTATACTTTTATAATTACCGGAAAAACAACAAATCCTGGTGATATTGGTATAGTAGATACGGGCGAACAAAATTGTCCTGAACAAATAAATTATTACATATTACAACCAGCTTGCGCCAGTTCTAGTCAACTTACTAAAGTCTACACTACAGAAACATTAACGCAAGGAGATAAAGTTAGTTTATATGGCCAATGTATGCAGTACTACGATATAGATGTTACTGAAGAAGGAACCATTGATATTACAGGTTTTTCAACTTGTAGTTGCCCTTAATTAATGTTAAATATGTATAAAATAAGTGATTATAAATTATGGCAGCATCAATAGAAGTATCATATTTTAATTCGTTTTGGCTAAAACAGGTTCGAGATGATAATAATAATCCAATATGGCCAAAAGGATACCCTTATAATAGGGGAGACGTTGCGCCATTTGATTACCCCGGAGATGCGTTAGCTGATGATGACAACTGGGTTATAGAGGAATCTAGAATTAGAGGAGGATATAATAACACTCAAGTTGATTTAGGGGTTAAAGCTTACATAGTTGAAGACGAGCCAAATCAGCAGCATAGATCGAATGCTTTAATATATTCTGGTATATTTAATTCAAGAACTGGGGTAAACAATACAAATCAATTCTCAGTAGGCGAAAGTATAACTAAAGCGGTTGACCCAGCTAATGGTTCAATACAAAAGCTTTATGCTGAAGATACTAATCTAATAGTATTTCAAGAAAATAAAGTAAGTAGAGCTTTAATAGATAAAGACGCAATATATTCAGCCGAAGGTAATGCTGCTATTACTTCTACTCAATTAGTTATAGGTCAAATAGTGCCTTATTCTGGTAATTATGGTATTAGCAAAAACCCTGAAAGTTTTGCAGTTTATGGTTATCAAAAGTATTTTGCAGATAAAAATAGAAATGCTGTTCTAAGATTGTCCATGGACGGCATTACAGAAATATCTGGATATGGAATGCTAGATTACTTTAGAGATAATTTAAGCGAAATAGGGGAGTCCGGAAGAATAATAGGCGGTTATGATATTCATAATAAAAATTATACTATATCATTACAAAAAACACCTGCTTGGCAAGAAAACGCAGATAGTACATCTGAATATGCTACGCTTACTTTTGATGAATTAGTAAAAGGTTGGACAAGTTTTTATACATATAAACCTTCAGGTTTAGCTAGTTTAAAGAATAAATTTTATAGTTTTAAAGACGGCTCTATATATCAGCATTACTCAAATGTAAATAACAACAATAGAGGAATTTTTTATAATGAATACAATGCTTCTAATATAACTTTTGTATTTAATGAAAACTCTGGTGTTTCTAAAAATTTCCAAACAATTAATTATGAAGGAGATAATGGGTGGCAAGTAAATAGTTTTATATCAGACTCACAAAGATTTGATTATGTAAATACAAGTTATGTAAGTTATAAGGATATAACTGCTCAAGTGCCTAGTTATATAAATACATATACAGATAATGGTGTTACATATAGATTAGGATTTGACAGAAAAGAAAATAAATATTTTGCTAATTTAGTAAGTGCTAGCGCACCTAGAGATGGTGAAATAATATGGGGTGGACAAGTATCTGGCATTAAAGGATATTTTGCTACCGTTACCTTTTCAACCGATTCATTAACTGACGTAGGTGGAGCAAAAGAACTTTGGAG
>Ga0209335_10002655_pt1 | contig 18614 bp, 20 predicted proteins | sample COG_09_FD_184753 | JGI IMG/M metagenome (GOLD analysis project Ga0209335, IMG submission 184753) | Pelagic Microbial community sample from North Sea - COGITO 998_met_09 (SPAdes) (version 2) | ecosystem: Environmental > Aquatic > Marine > Neritic zone/Coastal water | place: Helgoland, sampling...
ACCCCAGAAGATATGGATACGATCCAACTTTATGATGCCTTTACTATTAATACCTTATTATTTTTAGAAGATTTAGGTTTTTGTAAAAAGGGGGAAGCTGCTGAACTTATAAAAAATAATAATATTGGCCCAAGTGGAAGTTTAAAAGTTAACACAAATGGAGGTGGTTTATCATGCGTGCATCCAGGAATGTACGGTCTTTTTGTAACACTTGAAGCCCTAAGGCAACTCAGAAATGCTTCAGGAGACAATGTTGGTCAAAGACTTGATGGAGGATGGATTGATAATGCTAAATTATCTGTTGCTCATGGGAATGGTGGTGTTTTATCAAGCCAGGTAACGAATATATGGGGTGTTTCTGATACTTTATAAACTAAGACTTAATAGTTTCAAGGTAAAAGAATGAACCTGTCTCCTCATTAAATTCTATTTTGAGTTTGCCCTTGATGGTAATTGGATCAAAAGAAAAATTAATTGGATTATTTGATTTAATCTCAATTACCTGAGAAGGCCCGACATGATAGTGAAACGGACAACTTAAAGGGTACGGTCCTATTAAAAATTTTCTTTGTTTTTTAGATTCTTCTAATGGAAACATATATCCCATTACAGTAACAGTTTCTCCATTATATTTTTTAATTTTATCGTCATAAATTGGTTTGATTAGACAGTAATCAAAACCATCTTTATCAATAGTACAATCTTCCACTTCCTTTGTCTTGCCAAATAATTGCCATGGCAAAGCGTCCCCTGTAACTTTTAATGGCTCAAACATATCTCCGACAATAATATTTTCATTAGGGTCAATATCGTTAAGATTAAATTTTTCAAATCCAAATGCTTTATAACAAAAAAAAGTAATAAAAATTATATATAGAAACTTCAAATTCAAAAAATTCTCCTTCGATAAAATCCACGTCATAAATATATAAATTTTAACTATTTAATAAAGTAGATCTTATATTTTGCTTGTAAACTTTTATGCATGGAATTAGGCACGTTATAAAGGCAATTATGTTTACAATTATCCAAATTAAAAATAAGTCATTTAAAAAATTCAACTGCCCAAATTCTATGCTTCTACCTACAATAGAAAAATAGTACATACTTTCATATATTATGTATCCACATATTATACCAATAGTACTACCTAAAATAGAAATAATCATTCCTTCTGATAAAATTATGGAAAATAATTTCCATCTTGAAAATCCGAGTGTTCTTAAAACTGCTAGGTCATATTTCCGTTCATTTATATTATTTAACAAAGTGAACAAGATTCCTAAGAAAGATAATATTATTATTAGTATACTCAAGTAATCAACAATTCTGTGAGCGTTACCAGTAAGTTTAAGTAGTTTTGAAATTTCAAAACTAGGACTGGCAGCTTGCATGTTTGTACCTTTGTTAATCAAACGAGGAAAAGAGAAAGATGAAGTCTTATTTTTATATTTTAATAACAATGAAGTAATCTCTAATCTATCTTTATTTGTATCAGAATGTAAGTTCCAGACACTATCTAAACTTGTTAAAATTAAATTATCTAATATGGTTCCAGTTTTTTTTAAAACACCAACAACTTTATAAGGTTGCTCTAAATGAACATCCCCAGTATCAATCAAGCCATGTGAGCCAACAAAAAACTTATCAATTTTTAATTTTGTGATTTTAGACACGTTATAACCAATTACAGTTTGCATTGGTTGTGACCAGACGGTACCTGAAATTAGATCTGCTTTATATAATTTTAAAAAACTTTTGTTAGTTCCAACTATTCTAAAATTTTGGAAATTATCTCCCAACGATATTGGTACCGCGCTTTTTATGGCTGGGTGTTTAATAATTTCTTTTGAGTTTTGATAGCTTATATTCCCAGTGGGAATATCAATATGATGAATAGAAGATAATATCAATTGAAGGGGGCTCCCTTTAGCACCAACAACAGCATCTAAACCTGGATTATTTTTACTAAAAGTTTCTTTGGTAACTTGATTTACTAGTATAGACACAGTTATAATTGTAATTCCTACAATCATAAGAAATACACTTAGTATAAAGTTTAAGGGTTTAGATTTTAGGTACAAAATAGATATATAAAAAATATTTATAACTGTTCTCCTAATCTAATAATTTTAGAGAAATTTATTAAAGATTGAATACGACTATCATGTGTTATAAGTACCAGTGAAGCTTTACAACGCAAGCTTTCTTCTTTTATTAAATTGGCAATAATATTGGCATTTTTATCGTCTAATGAAGAAGTTGGTTCATCACAAAAAACCCATTTGGGATCGCCAACAAATGCACGCGCCACCGCAAGTCTTTGTTTTTCACCGATGCTTAAATTTGCAACTTTTATATGCGATTTGTTTGCTAGTCCAACTTTATCCAAAAGGTTAAACAATGGAATTGATTTTCTTGTATTGATAGCACTTACAGCAATTTCTAAGTTTTGTTTAACAGTGAATGTATTGATTAAATTGAAATTTTGAAAAACGACACCAAGATTTTTACCTCTAAATTCATCTATTTTGTTTTCAGGTAAATTATAAAGGTCAATACTATTATAAGTTATTTTACCAGTGGTTGGCTTTTGAATACCGCATAAAATACTAAGTAAGGTTGTTTTACCAATTCCAGAAGGACCAGTTATTAAAAGGTCCTCCTGAGGTTTAAGATTGAAATTTATGTTTGAAAATAATTTTTGTCCGTCAATATTGAATGATACATCTTCACAAATAAACATTTATAATCATTACCCTAGACAATCTTTCAGGCTTTTAGCCATGTTTTTGAGTAATTGTAAATAAAAATTTTCTCCACTTTTTATATTTACACCAAGAGGGTCTAGTATACCTATTTGTGCATTAGTACTTTCAACCACAATTTGTACTAATCTACTATCAAACTGAGGCTCTTGAAAAACACATGAAGCTTTTAATTTAACAATTTTATCTTTTATAAAAGATATTTGCTTTGGTGAAGAAGCTATATCTCCTTCTAAGGCAACAGAACCAACCGCATTTAAGTCGAAGCTAGTTTCAAAATACTGATATGCATCATGGAATACTATAAAAGGTTCATCTTTAATACCTAACAATTCTTTTTTTAATTCAACTTTTAATTGATTAATTTTCTTAATCATTTGATTGGCATTTTGATTATATGTTTTGGCATTTTCTGGGAAAAATAAACTCAATTCTTTATTTATCTTTTTAATAATTTTCACAGCATTATCTGGACTTAACCAAATGTGAACATCATCTTCTTTTTCGTGATCATCATGATCATCATGTTTTTTTGAATGCTTGTCGTGGTCGTGATCGTCATCTTTCTTAACATGTTTATCATAATCATCGTGATCACCATGTCTATGATGGTGGTCATGACGTTCCCATGCCTCATTATCTCTTATTGCTAAATGTTTAATTCCAGCATCTTCCATTAAATTTATTATTTTTATATTTTTAGGAAGGTTTTTAAATACCTTAGTTAAACTTGTTTCAAGGTGATCTGAGACAAAAAATATGATGTTTGCATTTTGTAATTTTTTTGTATCAGAAGGTTTTAATTTATATTCGTGGGGTGATGCTTTAGCAGGTATTAATGAAATAGTTTTGCCAGTATTTCCAATAACAGCATTTACTAATGAATTTATTGGTTGAATAGTTGAAACAACACCTTTTGTTTCAGAGGCTAGTAATTTAAAACTTGAAAAAAATATGAAACAAAAAACTGTAAAAAATCTTAACATAAATATACCCTTAATATCATGTTGCAATGTTATAACATAACATATATTATGTTGTTTTAATGTCAATCTTATTATTGTAAAGTAAATTATGAATAAAAATTCAAAATCTGCATCTGAATTAAAAGCTTCAATTAGTAGGGTTGATGAAATTTGTAAATCTAATAACCTAGGGTTTACGGATATTCGCAAGCAAGTTTTTGAAATAATTGTAAAAAAGAATAAACCTATAAAAGCTTATGAGATACTTGATGAAATAAGAAATATAAGTGGTAAACCTTCTCATCCACCAACAGTGTATCGAGCTATAGATTTTTTAATAGAAAATGGTTTTGTTCATAAACTAAATTCCATAAACTCTTTTGTAGGATGCTTTCATCCTAAAGCTCATGAAGAATGTTATTTTTTAATATGTAAAAAATGTAATCTTTATCAAGAATGCTGCGATGATAGTTTAAAAGATAGGATTTCTAAAACAGCAGAACATAAAAATTTTCTAATAAGTAATACTACATTAGAAATTGAAGGTCACTGTCTAGATTGCAGTCAAAAATGAAAATAACTAATGCCTTAATTTCTTCTAAAAACGTTAGTGTTTTGAAACATCAAAAGTTCATATTAGAGAATATTGATATACAAATAAATAAAAACGACTTTATTACAATAATTGGACCCAATGGTGCAGGTAAGACTATGCTCCTTAAATGTTTAATGGGTTTTTATAAACCAACCTCAGGTTCAATTGAGAGGAAAGAACAATTAAAAATAGGTTATATGCCGCAAAGTATAAATGTCATTAACACGATGCCAATGACGGTAAAAGGTTTTATAACTGTTAGAAAGAAATATGATGACATCTCTCTTAATAAAGTAATCACCGAAGTTAATATACGTGAAATAGTTGATAAGCAACTATCAGTTTTATCAGGTGGCGAAATGCAAAGGGTTTTGCTTGCTAGAAGTCTTTTAAACAACCCAGATCTATTAATTTTAGATGAACCTGCGCAGAATTTAGATATTTCTGGGCAATTGAATTTTTATAAACTTATACAAGAAATCTACTCTAAAAGAAATATTAGTATTTTAATGGTTTCTCATGATTTACATTTGGTGATGGTTTCTACAAAGAAAGTTCTATGTCTTTATAAACATATTTGTTGTTCAGGCGCGCCTCAACAAATTGCAAAAGATCCAGAGTTTCTTGCCATGTTTGGAAAAGATATGGCTAATATGATGTCTATTTATCAGCATAGCCATGATCACAGTCATGATCATAGTTATTTAGTTGGAGAAGAATAATAGCTGATCCATTTATAATTAGAGCTTTATTAGCTGGGATTGCAGTTGCCCTAATTTCAGGTTTGGTTGGTTGCTTTGTTGTCTGGAGAAGAATGTCATATTATGGAGAATCGATAGCTCATAGTTCATTGCTAGGTGTTGGATTGGGCATATTACTAGGAACTGGAATTAATTTTGGTGTCATTATTGTCTGTTTATTATTCGGAATTCTTTTTTTATGGTTACAGCAAAGTAAAATTTTATCAACAGACACTCTTCTGGGAGTGTTAGCTCATCTTGCTCTATCAATTGGTATTATAGTAATTTCATTAAATAGAATTAAAATTGACATTGAAGCATTCTTGTTTGGAGACATATTAACCGTAAGCTCGAGTGATTTATGGATAATGTATCTTGGGGTAGGCATCACAATTCTTCTTATACTTATTAATTGGTCTTCTTTACTTTTGGTAACAATTGATGAAGATTTAGCTAGAGCCGAGGGAATAAATCCTATTTATATTAATTTATTATTAACCATAGTTTTAACAATAGTCGTAGCAGTATCACTTCAAATAATTGGCTTACTTCTTATAACTGCTATGTTGATTATCCCTGCCGCAACTTCAAGAAGGTTAGCTAACTCGCCTGGGCAAATGGCGTTGATTGCAACCTTAGTAGGGGTTATTTCAGTTATTTCAGGTATATTTCTTTCAGTAGAGTTTGACGCACCATCCGGTCCATCAATAGTTGTTATTAGTGCAATACTTTTTTTTCTTTCGTATAGTTTTAAATTTTTAATAAATAAGGATTAATAAATAAAAGAACATTAAAAAAAATATTAGGGTTTTAAAACAATTTTACCTTTTGCGCCCCTATCAAGAATTTTTTTTAGAACTGAAGCAGCTTCAGATAAATGATAATTTTCTTCAATTAAGGGTTTTAAGAGTCCTCGTTCATACCAACCAAATAGTTCTATCATATTTTCCTTATATTCATCGGGTTCCGCTCTAGTAAAGGCTCCCCAAAAAACACCAACAACGCTGAATTCTTTAACAAGGGCAAGGTTTACAGCAAATTTAGGTATGGACCCAGATGCAAAGCCAATTACTAATAGCCTTCCTTTTCTTGCCATTGTCCTAGCTACTGTGTCGAAAATATCACCGCCAACTGGATCAAAGATGACATCAATCCCTTTGCCATCTGAAATTTCTTTTAATTTATCTTTTAGGTTCTCATATCCTAATGTTAAATCTGCTCCATTTTCTTTAGCTACTTTCTGTTTTTCACTATTTGAAGCAACTGCAATTACTCTTGCACCTATTATTTTACCAATTTGAATTGCAGCTATTCCAGTTGAGCCTGAAGCCCCTAGTACAACTAACGTCTCATCCTTTTTTAATTGTGCTCTTTGTTTTAAGGCATAATGTGAGGTCCCGTAAGCACATAATAATGCACAAGAATCATCGAATGACATACTAGGGGGAATTTTAAAAACAGATGAACTTTTAACGGCGGCTTTTTCTGCATATCCATTAAGTTGAGATAAAGCAGCAATACGGTCACCAATTTTTAAATCTGTGACATCAGATCCAACTTCAATTATTTCACCAGCAATTTCCATACCTGGAATAAAGGGTGTTTCTGGTTTTAGTTGATATTTCCCTTGTACAAGGAGACCGTCAGGAAAATTAACACCTACAGATTTAACTTTAATAAGAATACTATCTTTATTAAGTATTGGTTCATCTACTTCTTTATATTCAATATTTTCAATCGGACCAAAATCACTACAAACAATCGCTTTCATCTAATATCCTCTAATTAAATTTAAATTTATGGGAAAACCAAAGATATTGTTTCAGCCACAAAAGCAGGTTTAATATCATCTTTAATTTCTAATTCACATTTATTAACAACTCTAAAACCTCCATTTTTCATTTCTTCACAAGAAATTATTGTTCTGTTAAGTCGAACATGAGAACCAACTTTGACCATGTTAATAAAACGAACTTTATCTGACCCATAGTTAAGAGTTCTAGATGTATTTTTAATTTCTGCATTTTGAGAAGCTAATTTAGGAAGCAGAGATACCATATAATATCCATGAGCAATTGTTTTTCCTTCAGGCATTTCTTTTTTTGCTCTTTCTTCGTCAACGTGTATCCATTGATGATCTGATGTTGCGTCAGCAAATTTATTTATTTTCTCTTGAGTAACATGATACCATTCACTAGGAGTTAATGGTTTATTTATATAGTTTTTAATTTCTGAAGGATTTTGAATTATTACCATTACTTAATCTCTTTTTTTATATTTGAATAATTTGGATAAATGATAGTGTATTTTAAATCAAATAAAAATAAAATTTAAGGAGACTGAATTGTCTCAAATAAAAAAAATAAAGTTAGAGGGTGTAATACCTGCAACCTTAATAGCATTTGATGAAGATTTTGAGATCAATGAAAATGCTAGCAGAAAACACATAAAAGAATGTGCTTTAACAAAAGGAATTTCAGCTATTACTGTTAACGGTCATTCTTCTGAAATACATGCTTGTAACTTTGAAGAACAAAAGACAATTTTAAATTTTTCTCTTGATGAAATAGGAGACGTTCTTCCAGTCATCAACGGAGTTTACGCTGATGGAAGTATAGAAGCTGCTAAAATAGCAAAAATGTCAGATCTTAATGGTGCCTCAGCACTATTATGTTTTCCACCTCAGAGTATGTCTATGGGTGGATATTTAAGACCAGAAATGGCTGTTGAACATTTTTCTAGAATCGCAGACGCATCAGATCTCCCTTTAATATGTTTCAATTATCCTTCTTCAGGAAACCTTACGTATCCTTTTGAGACATTATTACAATTGTTTGAAAAGGTTCCTTCTATAAAGGCAATAAAAGATTGGTCAAATGATCCAATGTTACATGAAAAACATATTAAAACTTTTCAAAATTTGTCTAACCCAGTTAATGTTTTAACAACACATAGTTCATGGTTAATGTCATCTTTAGTAATGGGAGCAAAAGGGCTTTTGTCAGGAGCTGGCAGTGTAATAGCTTCTTTGCAAGTAGATTTGTTTTTAGCAATAAAGAATAATGATCTTAAAACAGCTCAAAAAATTAATGATAAAATGTACCCCTTAGTTCAAGCATTTTATTCACCTCCATTTCTTGATATGCATAATAGAATGAAAGAGACACTTGTTTTACTAGGCTTAATGGAAAAAGCGATAGTTCGACCTCCACTAATGAAACTTGGTTTTAAAGAAATAACTGCTTTAGAAAAAGCAATTAAGCAATCGGGAATATAAATTTTTTAAAATTAAGTCTATTTAATGTAAATCTAGCAGGCATTTTTAAATTTTTAATCATCATTTAAGTTGTAAATAAAATAATAATTATTATGGTTAAATTCATAATTTTATAAATTTGGAGGAATATAATGAAATTTTTTAGACATTGTCTAATACTTGCCTCTTCAATATTAGTTTCAACGATGAGTTTTGTTGGTGTAACTAATGCTGATGATCACAAAGGCTTTAAAATTGGTGTGGTTACCTTTTTGTCTGGTCCTGCTGCTGAACCTTTTGGTGTTCCAGCTTGGAATGGTGGAAAGTTACTAATTAAATTACTCAATGAAGGTAAAGTGCCAGCACCTTATAATAAAAAAGGTTTTGGTGGGATGGAGATTACTGCAATACCTATCGATGAATCAGGTGGGGCTACTAAGCAAGTGCAAGAGTTCAGAAATCTTGTTCAAAGAGATAAGGTTGATGCAGTCTTAGGTTACGTTTCATCAGGAGATTGCATGGCTATACCAGCTGTTGCAGACGAACTTCAAGCATTAACAGTTTTATATGACTGTGGAACTCCAAGAGTTTTTGAAGATGCTTCTTATAAATATGTATTTAGAACTGCGGCCCATGCTGCGATGGATAACATTGCTATCGCAAAGTATTTGATTGAAAAAGGTCACGATATCAGCTCTATAGCTGGAATTAATCAAAATTATGCCTGGGGCAAAGATAGTTGGAAAGATTTTAGTGTTTCAATTAAAAAATTGTCACCAAATTCAGAAATCAAAAACGAACTATTTCCAAAGATATTTTCTGGTCAATATGGAACAGAAATTTCAGCTTTATTAAACTCTAAAGCTAAAGTTGTTCATAGTTCTTTGTGGGGTGGTGATTTACAGTCATTTATACTTCAGGCAAAGCCACGAGGTTTCTTTAAAAGAACTCAAGTGGTTTTTTCAGCAGGTGACCATGTAATGCCTGGATTAGGAAACAAATATCCTGAAGGCGTTATCTTGGGTGCTAGAGGTCAATATGGAATGATGGCTCCTGATACACCATTAAACAATTGGTTTTATAAAGCTTACATGGATGAGTATGGTGTTTTTCCAGCTCAGCCTCCTTACAGAATGGTTCAAGGTTTAATGGGCTTGAAGATGGCTATTGAAAAAGCTATGGATAAGAATGGCGGAAAAAAACCTAATAAAGATGAGATAGCGGAAGCTTTTACTGGATTAGAATTTGAGGCTCCTGGTGGACTTGTTCAGATGAAGTTAGGTAATGGTCATCAAGCTATTCAACCTCATGCAATAGGCAAAACAGCAAAAGACAAAGATGGTAATATAATCGTAACTGATATTGTTAGATATAAAGCTAGCTGTGTTAACCCGCCAAACGGTATTAAAGCTGTTGACTGGATCAATGCTGGTTTTCCTGGCGCAGACTGCTAAATCAGTTTGAATTTGGAATAAAAAAATATTAATAAAGCCAAGACAATTCTTTCAAATTGTCTTGGCTTTTGTTATAAATTCCCTAGAAATCTTTTAATGTGAGAATAAATTGATTGACGAATTCCTGACAATATTTTTAGACGGTGCTATCTATGCATCTTGGCTTTTCATAGTAGCACTTGGATTAACATTTGTATTTGGTGTACTAAAAATCTTGAATATTGCACATGGAGGAATTTATGCTTTAGGAGCTTACTCATCAGCTACTTTAGTCCCTATATTTTATTCTTTAGGTATGCCTGATCAATTAGTATTTGTAACTATGTTAATATCTGCACTTGCTGTAGCAATAGTTATCACTCCGATAATGGAGCGTGGAATATTAAGAAGGTTTTATGGCCAAGATGAAGTTCTAATCGTACTAGTAACTTATGCTATATATTTAGTATTGGAAGACGTACAAAAAATAATTTGGGGTATGAATTCACTCTATGTTTCTGAACCTAGGGAATTATTGGGCGCTCTTGAATTTGGATCATTATATTATGTTGGCTATGATTTAGCTCTTATAGGATTAGCAATTTTTTGTGGTCTCTTTTTATGGCTGGTTTTAAATAAAACAAAATCAGGCAAAATTGTTTTAGCTGTTATCCATAATCCAGAGATAAGTGGTTGCATGGGTGTAAATATTAATAAAGTTTATCTTGCAGCTTTTTTTGTTGGTGCTTTTTTAGCTGCCTTAGCTGGATCATTTACCGCTCCATTAATTTCTGTTCAAGTTGGAATAAGTGTTGCTGTCGTTATTGAGAGTTTTGCTGTTGTTATCATCGGAGGATTGGGAAGTATCCCTGGAGCTGTTATTGGAGCTTTGATAATTGGTATGGCAAGAGCTGCCTGTGTCCATAAACTCCCAGAGGCAGAAATTTTTATAATGTATTTTTGTATGGCAGGTATGCTGATTTTTAGACCCAAGGGTTTATTTCAGGGTGCGCAAGCAAGGAAAATATGATGCCATTAAAATTATTAAACAACGTTTTCTTTCAAAGCATTTTTTTGATGTCATTATTGGTTGTCGTAGGTATTTTTATCCCTAATTGGTTAGTCTTTGTAATTACAAAAGCTATTGCTTATGGATTAGTTGGACTTGGAATTATTACTCTTATGCGGGGAGGTTTAGTTTCATTTGGGCAGGGGTTTGTTTTTGGTATTGGAGGATATACAGCTGGCCTTCTTGGGACTCAAGCTGGACTAACAGATGCTATTATCCTGTTGTTCATTAGCTTTATTTTTACTGGTTTTGTAGGTTTGATTATTGCGCCCTTGTTGGCAAGGTATAGAGATATATTTTTCGCAATGCTTTCTCTTGCGTTTTCAATGGTTTTATACGGAATTTTGATAAAAATTGATGCCATTGGTGGTTCTGACGGTTTTGTTTTGCCTGAATCTACATACTTTGGTATCAAGCCCTCTAAGGAGTACGCTGATTATATCTTATATGTTGTGTCCGTTATAATGACGGGAATTGTATCAATCCTGTTAAGATACTACTATGACTCAACCCCAGGCTTAATAGCTTTAGCTGTAAGGGAAAATGAACTCCGCGTTGAGTACCTAGGTTCATCTGCATTTAATGTAACTGTGTTGAATTTTACAATAGCCGCAGGTTTAGGTGGAATGGGGGGGGCCTTAAATGGTATAGCTTTAGGTCATATTGATCCAGAATTCACTTATTGGACAACATCAGGTGAATTTGTTTTTATTTCTATTCTAGCTGGCTATTTAAGTGTACCAGCAGTTTTTTTGGCAGCATTACTTTTGGAATTAGTTAGATCTTTTTCAGGTAGATATTTCCCTGATACTTGGCAATTAATTCTAGGTGTTTTCCTTATTTTAAGCATTATCTTTATTCCTTCAGGAATTGGATCATTTTTTAAACAATTATTTGATAAATTAAAAAATAAATAAAGTTTGAGAGTTTTTTATGTCTGACAAAAGTAATTTATTAAGAGCTGAAGGAATAAATAAATCTTTTGGAGCTGTTATAGCTGCTAAAGATATTAATATAAATATACAAAAGGGTGAAAGAGTATCTCTTATTGGCTCTAATGGGGCTGGTAAAACAACTTTCATGAATATGGTTACTGGATATCTAAAGCCAGACTCAGGAAACATTTTTTTTAAAGAAGAAAATATAACTCCTCTTAACCCAAGAATTATTACTCAAAAAGGGATTAGTCGCTCTTTTCAAATACCTCAAATTTTTGAACCTATGTCTGCATGGGAAAATCTTCTAGTAGCTTTAGGCACCTCTAAAACAAATCATTCATATTTCAGAAATGCTCGTTCTAAAGAAAACTCAGATTATATTGATGAAATACTTTCAAGGTTCTCCTTAAATGAATTTGCCCATCGACAGGTAAGTGAATTACCTGGGGGTGTTAGAAAATTATTAGACATTGCAATGGCATTAGTCAGGAAACCTGACATTTTATTATTAGATGAGCCAACTAGTGGGGTAGGTGCAGAAGAAAAATATCCTCTAATGGATACAATTGCTAAAGCTCTATCAGTTGAAAATTTAACAGTGATATTTGTAGAGCATGACATGGATATTGTTCAAAATTACTCAGAAAGAGTTGTTGCATTTTACCAAGGTGAAATTATTGCAGATGGAAATTGTGATAAAGTTTTAAATGATAAAAATGTCCAAGAGTTCGTCACTGGTAAAACCCAAGTAAAGGCAAAGTAATTATGTTAGAAGTCAATGGTGTTAGCGTAAAAATAGGTGCCATTTTAGCCTTAAAAAATTTTACATTAGAAATTAAAAAAGGTGAAATGGTAGCCCTTCTTGGGAGAAATGGTGCAGGCAAAACAACTCTTCTTAAGTCTATTATGGGCGTTAATAAATTATCTGAAGGGTTTATTAAATTTAATGATTTAGATTTGGCATCTTCAGCCAGTCATGCAAGAGCTGCGCTTGGTATTGGTTATATGCCAGAAGACAGAGCATTAATACCTGAGTTGACAGTTGAAGAAAATATTTTATTACCATCTTGGTCACTTAAAGAATTAGATAGTGAACAGAGACTTGATCTTGTTTATACAATAATGCCTGAATTGAAAGAGATGTCAGATAGAAAGGCATTGTTGCTTTCTGGTGGACAGCAAAAAATGGCTGCTTTAGGAAGAGCATTAGTTTTGGGAACCCAATTACTTCTTCTTGACGAACCTTTTGAAGGAGTGGCTCCTGCTCTTAGTCAAAGATTAGGAGAAGTTATAAAAGGTCTTAAAGAGCAAAATATGTCTATAATCCTAAGTCAATCTGAACTTAATCATACAGAAGATATTTTTGATAAGCAGTTTATTATTGAACGCGGCGAAAATGTAAAATAATTTAGATACTAATTAGATTAACTCGGCTCACTCTATGGATGAAATTAGTTACGAATTACATTTTGATAATCGAGTAGTTAAAACTTTTCAGAAAAGGGATAAAACTTTTTGGAATGTTTTCCAAAAAAATTCAAAAAAAAATTCTAAAAATATTGCTGTCACAGATAATGATAAAAAATTTACTTATCAACAAACTCATGATTTTGTTTTAGAGCAGTCTCATTATTTTCATAAATTGGGATTAAAAAAAGGTGATAGAGTTTGTCTTTTATTTGAAAATAGTTGGCCTCTTATAATATATATTTTAGTAGGATTAAAAGATGGTATAATCATTGTTCCTTTGAACCCTAAGTCATCTAAAGTAGAAAACAAGATGATCATTAATGATTGTTCTGCAAAGGCAGTTTTTTTTGATCAGAGTTTAGAAAAAAATATTCCTTCTGAACATCACATTTGCTCAGTAAAACATATTATTTGTTTTGACGAAAAAATTATTCTCAATGATAAAAATGTTCAATCACCTCGTAAAATAACTGTTCATGAAGAAGACACAGCTTTTATTTTATATACGTCAGGTACGACAGGTAAACCTAAAGGGGCGATGATTACAAATTTTAATATAATTCATTCTTGCCTTCATTTTAAAAGACATTTTGAATTATCTGAAAAGGATAATTGTATATTAGTTGTTCCTGCCAGTCATGTAACAGGTCTGATAGCTCATATCATGACAATTTTATTTGCAGGAGGAAATCTAATTCTTATGAAAGCGTTTGATGTAAAAGAATTTTTACATTTAGCAGACAAGGAAAAATTATCATACTTGATTATGGTTCCAGCTATGTATAATTTATGTCTTCATCGTGCAAATTTAGATAATTATAATCTAAAAAACTGGAGAATTGGTTGTTTTGGAGGTGCTCCTATGCCAATAGGCACCATTAAAAAGTTAAGATCTTTTCTTCCAAACATGTTGTTAGTAAATGCCTATGGATCTACTGAAACTTGTTCTCCTGCTACATTAATGACACTTGATTATAATGAAAATTTAATAGCTAGTGTTGGAAAAGTAGTTGAAACAGGAAAAATTTTGATAATGGGTAATAATAATAAAGAGGTTAGAACGGATGAAATAGGTGAATTATGGATTTCTGGGCCAATGGTAATACCTGGTTATTGGAATGACCTTAATAAAACATCAATAGAGTTTGTAAATGGATATTGGAAGTCAGGAGACATAGGTTATAAAGATAAGAATAATTATATCTACATACTCGATAGAAAGAAGGATGTAATTAATAGGGGAGGTTACAATATTTATTCATCAGAGATAGAGAATTTACTTAGTTTAAGTGGTTTAATAGTTGAAAGTGCTGTTATACCGCAAAAAGATCCAATTTTAGGTGAAAAAATACATGCAATTGTCTACGCTGCGCGAGGAAGTCAAATATTAGATAGTTTGCAAAAACTTTGTAAAGAGAATTTATCTGAGTATAAGCAGCCGGATTATTGGACTTTTGTAAGTAAAGAACTACCTAAAAATAAAAATGGTAAAGTTTTAAAATCTTTATTGATTGAAGAAATGAAAGATAAGTTTTAAATTAATTTATTATCTATTTTTAATTAGGTTTAGGAGCACAAAATGTTTGGTCTGATGCAGGATCACCCTTTATTAATTTCAACTATTTTTGAGCATGCTACCAAAAATTATAGCAAGCAAGAGATTGTATCTAATACAGTTGAAGGTGGTATTCATAGATACACTTATCTTGAATGGGGTAAAAGAACCAAAAAATTAGCAAATGCTTTTAAATCTTTTCATTTGAAAGAAAGCGACAGGGTAGGGACATTAGCCTGGAATGGGTATAGGCACTTAGAAATTTATTACGCAACCTCATCAAGTGGTTTGGTTTGTCATACTATTAATCCTCGACTTCATCCGGATCAAGTTTCTTATATTGTAAACCACGCTAAAGACAAGGTTTTATGTGTTGATTTAAATATTTTACCTTTGGTTGAAAAAGCCTCTGAAAATTTCAAAACAGTCCAAGCTATTATTGTAATGACTGATAATAAAAACATGGTTCAACCAAATATTAAAGATGACATTAAAGTAATTTGTTATGAGGATTTCATTAAGGATCATTCTGATCAATTTGATTGGCCACAATTAGATGAAAAGACAGCCTCATCTTTATGTTATACATCAGGAACAACTGGAAATCCAAAAGGTGTTTTATATTCTCATCGTTCAACAGTTCTTCATGCCTATGGCATGAATTTAAAAGATGTAGTTCCGTATGGTGTTAAAGATGTAGTTCTTCCAGTTGTTCCTATGTTTCATGTTAATGCATGGGGCACACCTTATGCAGCTCCAATGTGTGGAACAAAACTAGTTTTTCCAGGTGCTAAATTAGATGGTGAAAGCTTAACAAACCTAATGAATCAAGAAAAAGTTACTATCTCTCTAGGTGTTCCAACCATTTGGCTTTTATTGTTAAATTATTTAAGAGATTCAGGCAAAAAAATTGATACAGTAAAAAGACTTGTTATTGGAGGATCTTCATGCCCAAGAATATTGTTTGAAGGATTTGAGGATGAATTTGGAGCAGAAGTAATACATGCCTGGGGCATGACAGAAATGAGCCCATTAGGAACAGTTAATATGCCTTCATTAGGTGGAGAGCCAAATGACAGGGTAGAGTATTATGATCAAAAACTTCCTCAAGGAAGAACAATTTTTGGACATCAAATGAAACTCGTTGATGATGATGGAAATGATTTACCAGAGGATGGAGAAACTCAGGGAAGATTGCTCTCAAGAGGTTTTTGGGTTTTAAAAGAGTATTTTGAAGATAATTCTGAAAAAGATAGGTTTCTTAACGGTGGTTGGTTTGATACGGGTGATGTTGCAAAAATAGATCAATACGGTTTTATGACAATAACAGACCGAACCAAAGATATAATAAAATCTGGTGGAGAATGGATAAGTTCAATTGATTTAGAAAATATATGTGTTGGTCACCCTGAAGTAGCTAACGCTGCTGTAATATCTGTTCCACATGAAAAATGGGAAGAAAGGCCAATAGTAATTGTTCAACCAATGCCAGGAAAATCGCCTGTAAAAGGAGAAATTCTTGAGATGTATAATGGTAAAGTTGCTAAATGGATGATACCTGACGATGTTATATTCACAGATAATATTCCTTTGGGAGCTACTGGTAAAATATTAAAAAACAAACTTAGAGATCAATTTGGCGGACACAAGATAAGTTAAAATATTTGATTATTTTAACTTAAATTTCCCTGTTGAGTAATTTAGAGATACTTGTATGCTTCCTTCATTAAGAAGCCAAGGTCTAACTGTAAAATTTCTTGCTCCTGATTTATGCATAGGATCAGTGCTCGCTATTTCTTTTGCGTGATCAATAGAGTTTGCCCTTATTATAACCATTCCTTCTCCATTCCAGTCAATTTCATTATCTTCCCAAAATGGTCCTGCGCCAAACATAATTCCCTTTTTTTCTAATGAAACTTGGAATTTAAGATGTTCTTCTAGATTTTCCTGCATATGTTTGCGCAAGTCCAGAATTTATAAATAAATATGGAGAGCCATCAAATCCTGAGGATTTAATTAGAATGCCTTCAATAAATTATAAAAATTCTAGTTCAACATATGGTTTAAGTTTTAAAAACAAAAATACCAAAGAAGATATAACAATTAATACAACTCCCATTCTTACGACTAATACATTAGCGCTAATGCTTAAAAGTACAATTGAAGGTGTTGGGTATTGCATGCTTCCAGAAGTTTTTTGCAAAAATAAAATCAAAACGGGTGAATTATTACCTTTACTCCCTGATTTTACATTATTACCGGAAAGAAATGTATATGCTGTTTATCCAGATAGAAGGTATCTTCCAATTAAAGTAAACTTATTTATTGATGCTATAAACAGACATCTTAGTTGAAATGTGATTTAATTTACTCCATATGTCTTCTAGCAATTAAGGACCCTCCATCTACAGGGATTATTGATCCTGTAATATAAGAGCTTGCTTTTGAGCAGAGAAATATAGCCGTTCCTGCCATGTCTTCTGGAACACCAATGCGGCCTCTAGGAACAGATGCTTTGATTTGTTCGCCATATTCTTCAAGAGTATGTGCCATCATATTACTTTGAAATGGTCCTGGCGCAATAGCATTAATATTAATATTTCTATGAGCTAATCTATTAGCCAGAACTCGAGTAAGTTGATGTATTGCAGCTTTAGAAGCAGGGTATGAATATGTTTCTGCTCTAGGAATTCCGATTCCGTCAATGGAGCCAACATTTATTACCCTTGAAGGATCAGAATTATTTCCAGATTGCTCTAACAGTGGGGCTAACTTTTGAATTAAAAAAAATACTGACTTTACATTAGTATCCATAACTTTATCCCAACCATTCTCAGGAAAATCATCGAAGGATGCACCCCAAGCGGCTCCGGCGTTATTAATTAAAATATTAAGTTGTTTTTCTTTTTGTGTAATTTGGCTTACCAATTTATCCATTTCACTCATGTTTGTGAGATCTACTGGTATAGAAATACACTCTCCAAATTTTGAGAGTTCAGCTGCTTTAAGTTTGCATTGCTCTGATTTTCTTGAAGTGATGTAAGTTTTAACACCATTTTTGACAAATCCTTCAGCAATCATTGCTCCAATACCTCTAGATCCTCCGGTAACAAGAGCCACCTTACCTTCAATGTTAAATAAATCCTTCATGTTATTCCTTAAAGTATTTTTAAATTGTTTATAAAATCTTCTAGTTGTACTTTTATTTAACATTATAAAAAGTTATAAAATTATCAAAACATTATTATAATTAAATTTTTTGGAAACTTGTTGTAAATTATTATGAGCATTAATGATCAAGAACTAATAGATGTAAGGAAAGACGAAAAATTAAACTTAAAAGATCTTAGTTCATACCTCAAAAATAATTTAAAATTTGAATTTGAAAATATAAGCACTCTGCAATTTTCGGGAGGGCATGCTAATCTAACTTATTTGCTTAAGTTAGATGACAAGGAATATGTGCTAAGAAGGCCTCCGCTTGGTCCAATTGCTCCATCTTCACATGATATGTTTAGGGAGCATAGAGTTCAATCAAATTTAAACTCAGTTTTTCCATTTGCTCCTAAAAGTTTATACTTTTGTGATGACGAAAGTGTTATAGGATCAAGATTCCATATCATTGAAAGAAGAAGAGGGTTTGTAATAAGAAAAGAGTTTGAGCCTTATATTTCTCCATCTAAAGATAATTTGAGAAAGCTTAGTTTTAAAATTATTGATGTTCTCTCAGATTTGCACAAAATAAATCCCGATGAAGTTGGCTTAGGTGATTTGGGCAGGCCAGATGGCTTTGTTTTAAGACAACTGAATGGTTGGGAAGAGAGG
>Ga0209335_10002659_pt1 | contig 18583 bp, 19 predicted proteins | sample COG_09_FD_184753 | JGI IMG/M metagenome (GOLD analysis project Ga0209335, IMG submission 184753) | Pelagic Microbial community sample from North Sea - COGITO 998_met_09 (SPAdes) (version 2) | ecosystem: Environmental > Aquatic > Marine > Neritic zone/Coastal water | place: Helgoland, sampling...
TTCTGTAAGTATGTATAACAAGTGGCAAACCACTGATTGGTAATAATGATTTAGCAGGAAGCCTTTTAGATTCCATTCTTGACGGTATTAATCCTAAAACTTTCATATTTTAACTTCCTGTCCAACCACCATCAATATTAATATTAGTACCACTTATATATGTGGATAAATCAGACAATAAAAAACAAATTAAGTTTGAGACTTCATCTGTTCTTCCCCATCTTTTTTGAGGAATTCTGCTTAATGTCCAATCATATAAGCTTTTCTTTTTTTTAAATTTTTCAAAATATGATGTTTTGATAAAACCTGGGCTAACAATATTTGCTCTTATATTATTCTTAGACATTTCTACCGCAAACGATTTTGTTAGTCCAACTAATGCAGTTTTTGTAGAAGCATAACCTGCTAGTTCAGAGAAACCATGCATACCAACTATTGAACTTATGTTTACAACAGATCCAGAAATTTTTTTTCTTTTAATATAATTTGAGTAAACTTGCATACATTGAAAAATTGAAAAAAAATTGTTATCAAAAAGGTCCTTTAGTTTTTTTTGACTTATTTTTTCAAACTTTAATCTTTGTCTTTCACCTGCGTTATTGACTAACCCATGAATATTTTTTTTATCTTTATTTGCTTGTTTGATTATCCTATCAAAAGTGCTCTTATTTTTGACATCACCTACATATATTTTGCAATTTTTAATTTTTCTAAATTTTTTTAGATCATCACTTGATCTTGTAACACCATATACATAACCTTCGTATGAAACTATTTTTTTAAGCAAATCATACCCCAAACCCTTGCCAACACCGGTTACTATTATGTTCTTATTTAAAAGCATATGTATATCAAATACTTAAACTTGTTTGTTGTTGTTTTAAATTATTATACGCATCTATAAACTTATTTGTGACTAAATTAAGATCATATTCTTTGCAGGAATTTATAATACCTTCCTCGAGGTTATTAAGTAAGGAAGGATTCTTGTATATGTTAATGATAATATTACTCATATAATTGATATTATTTTCTCTAATAATGTATCCATTATATTTATCTTTTATTACTTCATTTGCTCCTTTTGTGTCAAAACTAATAATTGGGATTTGAGAAGCTAGAGCTTCAACAAAAGTAATTCCAAACGACTCGATCCTAGATAAGTTTATATAGACATCAGACTCTGAGTATTTTTTTATAAGTTTGGTATCTGGTAAATATGTTTCATCAAAACTTATCATGTCATCAAAGATTGAAAAGCTTTGTGGATTATTTTTAATTATATTGTGACTTAATAAATTTTTTGTGCCTTTTCCAATAATACACCAAGAAAAATTAATTTTTGCTTCAATTAATTTTAATGCCACTTTTGGGAGTAAATCAAATCCCTTTTTTTTTTCTGAAAATCTAGCTACTGTAATCAAGTTTATTTTTTTTTTATTCAAATTTTTTTTTTTATATCTTTTAAATTTATCTATATTTACTGCATTAGGAATAATTGACATTTTGTTTTTTGGAACTTCAAGACTTAAAAGATCATCTTTAATTGTATTTGATAGGCATGAAAAATAATCAATTCTTTTAATTATAATATTCAAATATCTTTCATATTTCTTATCCAGTCTATACCCATAATCTATTTCTTTATTTAATTGGATATCAATACCTTGAAAAGTAACCAAAACTCTTTGATCTAAATCTTTTAGACAATCGATTAAAATTAGGCTTTTAAAGTTGATAAAATTAAAATGCCATAAATCATAATGCTTGTTAGTAATTAAGTTTTTTAAATAAATTTTAAGAAGGAATTTTAGATTTAAACCTAAATAATATTTAAATAAAAAAACTAAACTTAATATGATTTTGTTAAAAATAATTATTCTATAGTTATTACTAATTAAATTAGTGTTTTCAAATAGGTAACAATCTACATTAATTTTTTTTTCACTTAATTTATTCGCTAAATTGTGTATTTGTACTTGGGCCCCACCTGGGTGTGGGAAAAAAGTTCCTGGAACTAAAGCTATATTCATTATTTTAGAATTAAATTTATAAAAAAATCTTTTTATTATACAAAAAAAAAGTATAAAAGAACTATACTTAAATTCTTATATAATGAAAAACTCTAATAATAAAATAATTAAATCTTTAAGTGAGAGGGGTTACTACGTTTATGAAAATTTTTTTAATAAAAAAAAATTATCAAAAGTTAAACAATCTCTCTTAAGAATTCTTCAATATATACACCCTGATAATGAAACAGATCTTCAAAAAAAATATTATCAAATTAAAGAATTAAATCCAAAATTAAAATCTCATTTTTATGATATAGCACCACATGATATAAATCTCTTACAAGAACTTCATTCCCCAGTAATAGTCGATATTGTAAAAAAATTTTTTAATACCAAGGTTGTTTTTTCAGGAAGACCTGCAATACATGTTCATGATGATAAAAATGACAAATTACTTGCTCCTCATCAAGAGACAAATCAAATTTCGAGGGATAACATATTATTATGGTCTCCACTTTATGACTCAAACGATCAACAGGGTGGTATGGTAATTTATGAAAACTCTCATAAACATGGATATTTTGAGCATAAATTAGAACATCCAAAACTTGGTACTAAAAGTTGGACAGATGAATATACCCATGTTGACCCATCAATTGTGAAACGGTTTAAGAAAATAAAACTGAAAGTTAAAGCTGGATCAGCGGTATTGATGCACTCTAAAGTTCTTCATACGGGATATCCAACAAAGAAAAAGGGATTTGTTAGATTTGTTATAACTGAAAGATTTAACCCTCTTAAAGGAATTCCATTTTTAAGAAACCCAAACCAAAGCACCTTAAAAATTCCATTTACAGGAATAGATTATAATAAAATAAACGACTAAATAACAATTTTATATTTTTCTAAAATTTCAATTCCTTTTTTAAAGGAGCTAAAATCTACAATATCATCCGTTTCTATATTTATTTCAAAACCATCCTCTAAGTCAGAAATTAGAGTCATGTGCCCAATTGAGTCCCATTCAGGTACATCGTTATATTTAATATCCTCATTAAAATTTTTTTCATTAATGGCTAATGATTTTATAAAAATTTCTTGATATTTTTTTTTACTACTCATTTAATTTTTTAGATTAATAAGTATGTCATTTACAATTTTTTCAGCAGTAAGTCCATGTTTATTTAAAAGAAATTTATAATTACCACCTTTGCTATAAGTATCGTTAATTCCAAAAAAAACTTGTTTTGGACTAGAACTAAGTGTTGATTTATATTCTGACACTGCGCTTCCCAAGCCTCCAATAATATTATGTTCTTCTACGGTTGCTATTAATTTTGATTTACATGCTTTTTTAATTGCATCTGTGTCTAGAGGCTTGATGGTATGCATGTTAATAACACTACAGGATAAGTTTTCTTTTTCTAAAATTTTAGCTGCTTCCAAACTTTGAAATACACTTGCCCCAGATGCAAAAATCGTAACATCCTCACCCTCTTTAAGAGTGATTGATTTACCAATTTCAAAATTATAATCTTTATCATAAACGATTGGATTATTAGATCCTCCTGTTAGCCTTATGTACGTTGGCTTACTTGATCTGACTGCAGAATTTAACGCTTTAATAGTTTCTAGTGAATCGGCTGGGGAAATAATTACTATGCCAGGAATTGATCTAAGAACTCCAATATCCTCAATACAGCAATGAGTATAACCTAAAGTTCCTAAAGCTAACCCGCTAGCTATTCCAACCATACAAACTTTTTGGGACATATATCCTAAATTTACTTTAATTTGTTCACAACAACGCATTGTTTGAAAAGGAGCAAAAGTGGTTGTAACAACGTTAAAATTTTCACTGGCCAAACCTGCGGCGACTCCAATCATATTTTGTTCAGCTATTCCTAGATCTAAGTATTTTTCAGGATAAGTTTTTCTAAATCTATCAAGTCCAGCAGATGTAGAAACATCACATGTAAGAACCATAAGTTCATCTATTTCTTTTGCCAACTCAACTGCTGCAATACCCAATGTTGCTCTTGAACCTATCGTCGACCAAACTTTTATATTTCTTGTATTAATATCCATAAAATTTATTATTTTATTAATTCTTGAAGCCCTTTTTCATAAAGAGATTTAGTTAAAACTGAATGATGCCAATCATTATTGTTTTCTGAAAAAGAGAAACCTTTACCTTTGATGGTATTTGCAATTAATGCTTTTGGCTTATCTACTGTTCTTCCTTCCTCAAAAAAACTTAAAAGTTCATTAATATTGTGTCCATCAACTTCTTTTGTATTCCATCCAAAACTTGACCATTTCTCTTTTAAATTAGGATTATCCATAATATCTTTATTTGATCCTGTTTGTTGAAAATTATTTTTGTCAATAATAGCGTATAGATTATTTAATTTAAAATTTGGTGCCGCCATTGCAGCTTCCCATACTGAACCTTCATTACATTCTCCATCTCCAAGAACAACATAAACATTAATATCTTTTTTTCTTTTTTTTAATGCTAATGCCACACCAATTCCTAGTGCCAACCCCATTCCCAGTGAACCATTTGAAAAATCTATTCCAATATCTCTGTTAATGACAGGGTGACCTAAGAGATTAGAGTCATCTTTTTCAAAAGTTTTTAACTCTTCTTTCGAAATATACCCTACCTCAGAAAGTGCAGCATAGTATGCAAGACACGCATGACCTTTACTGAGAATAAATCTATCTCTACTTTCATGCTTAGGGTTATCTTTTTTAATTTTCATTTGATCTGCAAATAGAACAGAAATTATCTCTGTAATTGATAGAGCTCCTCCAAAGTGCGAACTACTAGCGCCAGCTGCTAAAGCCATTTCAAGAATATTTTTCCTTATATTTAAAGCAAAATCTTCGATTATCTTTATTTTTTCAAAATTTTTCTTCATTACATTCCACCATCAACTCTTATGGTCTGTCCAGTGATATAACTTGATAAATCAGAGGATAATAACAATACTGCATTAGCAATTTCTTCTGGATCTGCCAATCTTTTTAGTGAAACATCTTTTAATACATTTTCTATAACATTTTTTGTGGTGTTATTTTTCATCATATCAGTATTCGTTAAGCCTGGTGCAATCGTATTAACTCTAATATTATGTATCCCAAGTTCCCTAGACAGTGCTTTAGATTGAGATATTAAGGCAGCTTTTGATGCTGAATATGCACTTCTTCCAGCATTACCATCAATCCCTGATGTCGATGAAATATTAACTATACTACCTTTCTTATTTTTAACCATTGATTTTAGAATATATTGTGTAAAAAGCGCCTGTGAAAAAAAATTGATATCAAAAATTTCTTTGAATTTATTAATTGAAGTCATTTGGAAAATTGAATTATGAATTATTCCTGCATTATTAATGAGAATGTCTATTGGTATTTTTAATGAAACTATCTCATTTGCAGCATTTTTAATTTCCTCTTCATTGCTAAGGTCTAGTTTTATTGTGATTATTTGATTTTTTGTTTTTTTTTCTAATTGATCTACATATGACTTAAAGCTGTCGTTATTTTCTCTAACACACGCAAAAACTTTAGCCCCATTCATTGAAAAAACTTCTAGAATCTTTTTTCCAATTCCTCTATTGCTTCCTGTTAAAACCGCAGTTTTATTATCCAGCAGCATCTTTAACAAAATCTTCTTTAGAGAAAATTTCTTCTGCTAGAGCTGGCTTAAATATTGATTGGCCACTTTTAGTCATAAATTTATCTATAAAGCTTTTATCTTCTCCTGCCAAACAAAGGTCACTATGTTCAGAAAAATGTTTAATACTAAAACCAAATTTAACTATTTCTTTTAAACTTTGTTTAAAAATGTTTCCAATTTTAATATGAACATATGGACAAACTAAAACATCCCCAACTGGCGTTACATAAAGTCTATTTACCGTTGTGCACCCTAAAATTTTTTCATGATTTCTATCAAAGGGATTCCAAACATTTCTAACTAGGTTTTTATATTCTTTTCTAATTTTTCTAAGATATTCTCTATCTTTGTCGTCACAAATTATTTCTTCTGCCTTTTGCCACATTCCTGCTGGCACCGCTACATTAAGTAATGTTTTATAGTTTTGATCTTTTGAATAATCTAGTAGCTGTTTTAGATGATCTGTATGAGCATTATAGTGACCAACAGTAATGTTTAGATAAGGATCCATGCCATGCTTTTTCACGTGTTTTAATCCTTCCATAGCCCTTCTCCAGGAATCCTTTTTTCCTCTAATTTCATCATGGATTTTTTCATCCATACTATCTATACTCACTGAAACTCTGCTAACATTTGCATCTGCTAATCTTTTTGCCATAGCATCATCTAAATAATATCCATTAGTAGTCAAATACATGTAAAAACGCTCAGGTCTTATAGCTTCAAGGACCTTAAAAAGTTTATCTGGTTGCAACAAAAGTTCACCACCTTGTAAATCAAATTCAAAATAGCCAAGTTCATCTGCTTGATCAGCTAAATTAGCTATTGCATCATAATCAAGAAACTCCTTAACATGATCTCCCTTAGGTGAGTTCGTGAAACAATATTTACACCTTAGATTGCATGCATTATTAAAATTAAGGTCTATGCCTCTTGTTTTTGTTCCAACTTTACCATCATTTTTTTTAACATAAGTATAAAAATCTTTTAATTTTTTTACTAATCTTGGTTTTTTTAATAGTGAGGATGCAATAGGCATATATTTAATATTTATAAGTTTTAACTTTTTTTTAAAGTATACTTTTTAATTTCTTCTGGCAAGATTAAGTTGAAATCAGCCTTACAAACCATCTCTTTATCAACAAAACCTTTGCCTTCAAAGCTTGCAATACCTCGTTTGAAACTCTTTACTCTCGTTTCAATATTAAGTCTTTCTCCTGGAAGAATTTTTTTTATAAATTTAAGATTGTTAGCTGAAATCAAATACATAACTTTTCCTTTATTGTGAGGAAGTGTAAGAATACTGATAGATGCCATTTGAACTAAAGATTCAATTTGAAGCATCCCAGGCATGTTAGGATCTTTTGGCCAGTGTACTTTAAAAAACCACTCCTCTTTATTTAAATCTTTATATCCTTTTGCACTTTCCCCGGGAACAACTTCAGTAACAAAATCAATCATTAGGTATGGTTCCCTGTTTTGTTGATATTCGTATATTTCGTCTTTGTTTAATGAATTCATTATTATTTTATATCTATTACTCTTGTTAAAATTCTATTAATATCATAGCCATCCCAAAACAGATTCATATCTAATGTTTGACCAATAGGAACAGCTCTATCAATTCCATTTAAATTATTTTTAAATACAAAATTTTTCAATTCATCTTTATCTATACCAAAATAGCTCAATGTTTGATATCTACTATTAATTTGATTTTTTAATTGGTCCAAGCTAGAGGCATTTAGTTCATAAAAAAATCCCCATTTTCCTCTAAATTTATGATTTTGTATTTCAATTTCTTTTAATTCCAAAACATAAATTAAATTTCCAAATTTTTTAAAGTTTTTTATTTTATCAGATGATAAAATACTATTGTATAAATTGGTTAGTTTATCAAATAAAGCACTCTCACTTAAATCATACTTTTCTTTAACTACTTTGTGTAGACTTTGCCAAAATTGATTTTTAGCTTTTGTCTTATTTTTTCCAAGCCAAACTATTAAATGGGGCGATGTACAGGCATTTTGATCAACCAAAAAAGTATCATTATAAAACTTAAGTGATAGTTCCCTAAGTGATTTTGTATTTAGTTTTAGTATTTCTGTTGAATTTATTGCACAAAAAGAATATCTGTCAGGAAATGTTATATCTAATGTTTTGTGATCGGTAGGAAATAACTTTATAGCAGAAATTGTTTTGTCACCTCCCCAAATCATTCTTGCATTACATTTTTTTGATATTTCTTTTGTATAGTTATCATCTTCACTATATCTAACAATCGCCAGCATATCTCGAATAATCATATATTTTTTCTTTAGAATTCGGTTTATACATGTGCAAATAATCTCTACTTGTTTAAATTCTTGTGATGGGACTTTGACAATATTAGAATTTCCAGTTAACAAGCCAAAAATTAATGAATAAGCAAAATTAGTTGGTATGTTTGCGGGCGTTATATGAAATATCAATCCTAATCCCATTCTGTTTTCTATTAACGGAAATTTTGATTTAAACTTTAAAATTTCGCTTTTTCTACACCAAAAAGCTAAAGTTTTTAAATCGCTATATTCTTTTGCTTTTTTTTCTTTAAAAAGCATTTTTGAAAAATCATCTAGAAAATTGCATACCTCTTTATTGTATGGCTCTAGAGCTTTATTGCTGACATTTTTACCTCCAACTAAATATTTAAATTTACACTTATTTTCAGACATCACTACAGCCTCTTACAATAGATTGTGCAAACCTACCGTGAATTAAAAAATTTGTCTCATCTTTGCAAGTTTGACAACTTTTATTATTATCCACTATTTCACCCACATCCTCTGTTAAAATAATATGCCCAGGGTAACTCGTTGGTAATAAGGAGAATAGTTGAACAAAGCCTTTTTTACCTGAAGGTAAAATGTTCAAATTTTTATCTCTTATTATAATTTCTGAATATTTATTAGTTCTAAAACAGTTACAATTTGGGCACTCTAAAAATATAGAACCAGTTTGCTCAATTAATCCATAGTAATTATAAATATTTTTTATATTCATTTTATCCTTAAATTTTTTTTTTAAATCTTTTGAATTAATCTTTAAATTTTCCATTTTTTTCCATCCTCCACCATGTAGAATTATGCTCTTTGAAAAATCTGCCGATACTTTTTTAGAATTCAATTTCATAATTAAATTTTCATAAATATTAAAAGTAAAACCAAATATTAAAAATGGTTTATCTCCATATTTTGACAAAAAATCATTTAACAGTTCATAATCAATTGTTTTATCTTCTTTAAGTAAGTAAGTATGATTTTTACCAAAGATCGAAAAACCGTTAATTGCCGCAATTTTAGCATTAAACTTAAACCTATCTTTTATTTCATTAAAACTATCTATAATGAGCATTGGAATTCTATTTTTTCCTAAAATTTCTACCATTATTGAATTAAGTGCTTTTATTTGATTATAAGAATTTTCTCGATCTAAATAAATTTTAGATAATTTATTATTTGATGTTCCTGAAGAGTTAAGAATTTTGTAAATTTTATTATCAGGTACACTGATCAGATCTTGTTCTTTAAATATATTAACTGGTAAAAAGGGCTGATCTTTCAAATCATGCTCTTGTTTAAGATTATAATCCAAAAAGTTTAAAATTTTTTTATATTTTTCACAATTTTTATAATGATGAAAAATGATTGATTTTAATTTTTTTTTAAATATTAATTTTTTAGGCTGCATTTCATACTGATTTAAAATTTGTGGGAAATTTTTTTTGATTTTTATTTACAATAAAAATTTCAGAAGGTCTTATTCTAAATTTATCATTTAAAATTTTTTTGATCTTCATTTCATTTGCTTTACCTTTAGTTTTAACAAATAATTTATCATTTTCTGAAAAACAATGTGCAATTACTTTATGATTAGCTAATAATTTTTCTATATCTTCTAAATTAAGTCTTATTCCATATAATTTTATGAATCTACTTTTTCTACCTGCAATATAATAATAATCATCTTTATCTCTGTAAGCTATATCTCCAGTATAAAGTAATTTATTATTTTGATCACCTTTTTTTAAATCATTAATATTTTTTGCATACCCAAGAGAAACATTGCTACCTTTAAAAATTAACTCTCCATTCGTATATGGCTTTTTTATTATCTTTTTATTTTCATCTATCAGGTAAAATTTCGACCCCATTAAAGGCTTTCCAATGCTCCCTTTTTTAATTAAAATTTTTCTTGGGTTTAAATATGACATTCTTGGACTAGCCTCTGTTTGACCATACATCGTATAAAATTTAATTTTTTTTAGGTTACAAATTTTACTAAGATAAGTAAATTGAGACTCTTTCATTTTACCGCCAGCTTGAGTTAGATATTTAAGATATTTTGTATCAAATTTTTCAAATTTTAATTTCTCTAAATATTCATAAAACGTAGGGACGCCACCAAAAGAATTGACCTTGTGTTCATTTAGTTTTTCCCAAAATTTTCTTTCTAGAATTGTGTTATTATTAACTACAATTTTTGCACCCTTTTCTAAATGTGTATTAATTATCGACATACCATAGGAATAAGACATTGGCATTGTCGTTATAGTAGTATGGTTAGAATTGATATTCAAATATTTAATAATTTTATTTGTATTACTTGATATATTTTTTTTAGAAATTCTTACAAACTTAGGATTGCCTGTTGTTCCAGATGTGCTTAATAAAATAAAATTTTTTGGGTGAATTTTTTTTGTTTTATATCTACAATTTTTGAATAATGTAAATTTATCAATTTTATAGATTTTTTTTAAAGATATTTTTTTTAAAAAAAGTGCCTCTGGAGAGAAAATATATTTTGGGCAATAGATCTTAATAATATTTTCTAAATATTTTATATCAAAATTTTTATCCACAATTAAAGTTGTGTGATTATTTTTTAAAAAACTTACATACCCTAATATTGAGGAAATACTGTTATCTGAAATTAATAAAATTAAAGAATTATTTTCTATTTTTTTGTTTATATCATTACTTTTTTTTATTAATTCCTCATAAGTAATTTTTACGTTATTCTCTCCCACAAGAGCCAGTCTATTCTTGTATTTTTTTAAATTATTAAACATTGATAGTTTTAGGATAAATAATTTTACTATCTTTTTTTAAATCATCTAACATTATTTGATATGCAATAGGTAAGTCAATTATCGTAAACAATATATTTTTTATTTTAACTTTTTTTATTGCTTTATTTTCTTCTAAGATTTTATCCATTTTTTTATCAATATGCGTAATGCCATTAAAATCATCATTTCTCACATACATGGTACAATCAGATAAACTTTTTTTATTATTTTCATCTATGTAATTTGAATTAAATTTTTTTAGATATCTATAATTTACTCCAATATGCTGTTCGGCAACATGGACAAAGGTTAAACTTTCCTTGTAATCAATATCAATAAATAAATTTTTTCCTTTGTTTTTTAATAAAAAACCAAAGGGTGAATTTAAATCAAAACAATTTTTATGTTCAAGTTTTGTTAAAAAATTTTTACCCTCTCCATGCACTGCGAAAGAATAAATAGGGTTTTGTGTTCTTGTGAAATCTTTTCTAGATAAAGCAATTTTAGTTAGAGAGCCAGACCTTGATGGAGTCTTCAAGTAGTCAAATTCTTTACCACTACAAAAATCCCAATTAAATGTTGGCAAAAGTAATGTTCCATTCTTGCTAATTATATCTAATAATCCATCTAAAATTAAATTTGGATCAAATTTTTTTTTAATCTGCCTATAATGAATAAGAATTTTTTTTATGTCAGAATTTATTAATATATTATCACCCTTTTTTATTTCCAAATCACTAAAGACTTTTCCAAAATCTATCATTTAAGAAATAATTTTATGATCCTTTAAGTTTTTATATTCTTTTATTACTTTAGACAGGGGTTGTTTTATTAAGTTTGAAATTTCAAAAATATTTCTTACACCATCAGAATAAGAAATTAAATCCATCCTTAATTTCAATTCTTTATTATGGGTGCTTTTTTTTGATATAAGTGGGTAAAGACCTCTTTTACCCATGTTTGGCTCACAAAGTATTTTAGTTTTTGGATATAAGCCCAACTCAAGTGCAATTATAATATTTTTTAAAACTTCCAATGATTCTTCCAAATTTTTTTGGGAAATAATTTTTAAATTGTCTTTATCGGTATGATATTCTTTATAATCTAATGACCTGGAAAATGAACATAATGGCAAATCAATGCCTGGTGAACAATACTGTCTCTCATCACTTACCCTATGAAGGTAGGAATATGGTTTGTGTCTCTTGTAGTCTTTCAAAGATGACTCAATGGCAGAATCAGCAAGAGTGTTACCATTTCTACTTTTTATATAGCTAAAATTTCCTTTATCACCTAAGCAAGTTAAGTTGTAACCGCATATTACATTTTTTTTTAGATGCTTTTTGTATTTTGACAAGTATGCAATTGATCCAATTGTTTCAGGCAAGAGAACAAAGCGATATGAATAATTGGGTTTTTCAAACCTTTCTTTCAAAAATAAAATCAATTTATTTAATACTACTGGTCCAGTTAACTCATTGTTTGCCATCGAAGGGTGACAAAGATAACTGCTAAAAAATATCTCTTTCTTGGATTTCCCTTTTATTATCGCATGAGACAAATCAAGAGATCCTTTTTTTAATTCACTGTCTATAAAAACACTATATTTTCCATCCGGCAGTTTTTTTTTATTTTTTTCTGACATGCAAAATCCCCAATCTTCATTATAATAACTTGTAACATATGGAATTGATTCTGGTTGCTGCTTTAATGTATGTATTTTTTCTATTAATCTATTTTTATCAATAGAAAAATTGACTGGCTTTGAATAACCAACAATATTTAAATTATTTTCTTTAAATTTACAAAATTTTTTTCCACTTTCATGTTGTATGTAACCATCCTTAATATTCCACTCTTTTGGAATGGTCCAATCAAAAACTTTTTTTCCTGTTTTAAATTTAATTCTTTTAAACTCTGGGTTTATTTTTTCAAAATAACTTAAAGATTTTCTTATTCCTTCACCTGTTATTGATCTACAGTAAGGGAATAGATCCTTAATCCAACTAAACATGCTGAAATTTTTTTTATTAATATTGCTTTTCATATTTGATTTTTGAATTTTAACTTTTTATTTTTATAAAACTAACAAATAATTAGTGATCCTAATCAATTTTATATTAAAACTCTGATATATAAGTCTTATATTGTGTTTTATTAATGAATTTAGCTATTTTATACATCTTAAATGTGTAGTAATAGATTTGTTTTGAAAAATGACTTTTAAAAAATCAATTAAACCTTAATTTTAATGTTTGATGTTATAATTCCAATAAGATCAGGTTCAAAAGAAATAAAAAATAAAAATATAAAAAAATTTAATAGAGATAATTTAACTAATCTATTATTAAAAAAAATAATCAATTTAAAAGATATTGATAGAATATTTATACTTACTGACTCTACAGAGTATAAAAAAAAAATTATAAAACATAAAAAAATTAATACAGAATATATAAGACTTAAAAAACATTCTGCAGATAATTCAATAATTTATGATTTAGTGAATCACTTTCTTAAATGGTCAGATATTAAAAGTTATAGAGTAGAAAAAATTTTATTACTACAGGTCACCTCACCTCTTTTACATAAAAATGAAATAAGTAAAACGATATCATTCATTAAACAAAAAAAAATTAATTCTCTATTCCATGTTTCAGAAATGATAGAGCATCCTTATGAGTGTATAAAAGGATTTAAAAAAAAATGGTCACACCTTATTAGAAATAATAAAGTAAATAGACAGAATTTTGACAGTTTTTATTTTATAACTGGTTCACTATGGTTTTTTACAAAAAAGTTTTTTTTAAAATATAAGAAATTCTATAATAAAAAATCTTATGCGTACAAAATTGATAAAATTAATTTTGTAGACATAGATACTATGTTTGATTTTGAAATAGCTAAAAAATTAACAAACCTAAAAATTAGAAACTAAAACTTTAACTTAGAGTTTTATCAAAAAAGCACAGAGATTATTTTAGATTATAAACCTTTTTCTCATAAAACTTTTAATCTTATTTTCATTTTTAGTTGGTTTTTTTACTTCCATTCCTAGCAAGGAAGAAATTTTTTTTACTTCACCTGATATCTGTTTTAAATCCATAGGATCTGCTGAAAGAATATGATCAGTGCCTTCAAGTTTTTTATTTAATGTAAAGTGTTTCTCAATTACAGTTGCCCCAAGTGCAACTGCTGTTAAGCTCGCCATTACTCCAATCGTATGGTCTGAATATCCAATTTGGTTTTTTGGAAAATTTTTTTGTAAAACTTTTATAGCTAGAAGATTTGCATTTTTTTCAGGCAGTGGATATTCACTTACACAATGCATTATTATAACATCTGGATTTGAAAGGTATTTTAAACTATCTTTTATTTCTTTAATTGTTGCCATTCCTGTTGATAAAAATATTTTTTTACATTTTTGATTCAGGTATTTTAAAATATTTTTTTCATACATTTTGGATGATGCCACTTTAATTGTTTGCATATTAAGTTTTTCACATAAAAATTTTGCTCTTTCTATACTGAATGGAGAACTTAAAAATTGTATATTTTTTTTTTTACAATGTTGCTTTAGTGTGAGGTGGTTTTTATCTGTTAATGATACTTTTTTAAACCAATTATATTCTGGGTCACTTTTTTTTAAACAGAGTTCATTATAAGATTGGAATTTTGCATAATCTGCTCCTGACTTTTTAGCTTCATTTATAAGTTTTTTTGCAAAACTTATATTTCCAAGATAATTTTCTCCTATTTCAGCTATTAATGTTATTTTTTTTTTCACTATTAATAGTATATATAGCCCTACAAAATATTTACAATTTTATTAAATTAATTATTCACCATTAGATGAAATTTAAAATTAACTTTGATTTAAACGATAAAAAAAAATTATTTGATTATTGGGATGATATAATTAAAAATAATGTGTGGTCTCATGGAAAATATACTGAAATATTTGAAGAAAAATGGTCAGTATACAACAATTTAGACTCCGTTAGTTTCTCAAGTTGGGCTGGTGCAGCAGAAGCAGTCTTGAAATTTTATAATTTAGAGGGTGAAACAATTTTATGTCCATCTAATACATTTCAAGCTACTCCAATGGTCACAATTAATAATGGATCTAAAATAAAATTTGTTGATTGTAATAAAGATGACCTCTGTATTTCATTTGAAGATTTGAAGAAAAAAATTGAAATATATTCCCCTAAAGCAGTTTGGGTTGTCCACATAGGAGGTCATATTTGTTTTGAAATTGAAAAAATTTCTAAATTATGCAAAGAACAAAATATAATCTTGATTGAAGACTGCGCTCATTCACAGGGAGCAAGTTTCAATAAAAAAAAACCTGGCTCATGGGGTGAAGCTGGAATTTATTCACTTTATGCAACAAAAACAATTTCAACTGGAGAAGGAGGCGTTTTGGTGTCACAAAATAAAGAATTAATAAATTTTGCTAAATCCTATAAAAATTACGGTAAACCAGAAAATAAAATTATTGGTAAAAATTTTAGAATGAGTGAATTTACTGCTGCTCTTGGATGTGTTCAAATTGACAGGTTGGCCGACATTGTTTCATGGAAGAATGAAAAAGTATCTAATGAACTTAAAAGATTTACTAATTACTTAAAATTACCAACCGGTATGATATCGGGTTATTATAAATTTATTGTATTTAATGAAATTAATAATAGCACTGGAAAAGTTTATGATATAGGTTGTCATAAAATTTTTAATGAAAATGTAACGTTAGAAAACACTGATTGGGTTAATAAAAATCATTGGTGTGTTCCAATTTATTATAAAGGATAATTATGAAGATTTTAGTTACTGGTGGTTCTGGATTTATAGGTGGTCATATTGTTCAAGAGCTTTCGAAAGACAAGAATAACCAAATATATATTTATGATATCGTAAAACCAGACATAGATCATAGCTCCAATGTAAAGTATATTGATGGAGATATTTGCTATAAAACTTCTATTGATAAAGCTGTACAAGGATGTGAGGAAGTTTATGACTGCGCTGGAGTACTTGGTACTCATGAATTAGTTTTTCAAACAGAAAGAGCAATTGATACAAATATCAAGGGAGCTTTTAATGTTATTCAATCATGTTTTGATTATAAGGTTGCAAGAGTTTTTCATCCTACAAAACCAATATTTAAGAACTACTGGGAAAATACTTATACTATTTCAAAAATAACAGCAGAAAACTTCGTTAGAATGTTTAGAGACGTATACAATATGGATATAACAGTTTTAAGGTGGATGAACGCCTCTGGGCCAAGACAACATATTTTTCCAGTTAGAAAATTTATCCCTATGATTATTACACAATCAATACTTAATGAGAATATTGAAATTTATGGAACAGGCAATCAAACAGTAGACATCATTGATGTCAGGGATATTGCAAACATTGCAATAAAAAGTATTAGGAATGGGATTGGTAAAGATTTAAGTAAAGTTTACGATGTTGGATCAGGGCATGCTATAAGCTGCAATGAGGTAGCAGAATATGTTTTAAAAAAAATAAATTCAAAGTCTAAAATAAACTATTTGCCTATGAGAATAGGTGAAGCTTTGGATACTAAAATTGCAGCAAAATCTCACAATGAATTATTAAAAAAAATTAATTATAATCTTCAATATTCATTTGAAGATACTATGGATGCTTGCATAGATTATATGAAAAACCTTGATATTAATTATTTAAAGAAGGCTTACAATTTTTTTAAATAGTGGCTAAGAAAAAAATTACAATTATAATTTGTTCCTATAATAATTCACTATATTTACAAAAATGTCTTAGTAGCATCTATAGTCAGTCAGTTTCAATTGATAAATTTAATGTTATTTTGGTTGATGACAAATCAAGTGATAAATCTTTAGAAATTGCAAATAATTTTAAACAAAAAAACAATATAAAGATTATAAAAAATAATAAAAATTTAGGCTTGGTAAAAAGCTGTAATAAAGCAATCAAACAATTAAAAACTGAATTTTTTGTAAGAGTTGACTCTGACGACTATGTATCTAAAGATTTTTTGAAAAATATTTTAAAATACATAAAAAAAGATTATGATTTTATTTTTTCTAATTATAAAATTGTTAAAAATAAAAAAATAAAAAAAATCAATATAAATAAATTTAAATTTAAAAACTTAATATCTTGTTCTGTCGTCCTTAAAAAAAAGATTATTAATAAAATTGGTGGATATAGAGATTTCCTATGGGAAGAACATGATTTGTATTTTAGATATCTCAAAAAAACTAAAAGAATATTTAGAATTAATAAATATCTTTATTTTTATAGGTTTCACAACAACAATATGACTAAATTATCCTCATGGAAAAAAAAGGCTTGGATACAACTTTATAAAAAACACAAAAAAAAGACTATTCAAAATTTAGAAAATACTATCAAATTAAAATAAAATATTTTATTTTTTTAATATTATTTTGATATATTTTTTTATCTTATAGTTATCAATAATATTAAGTGGATTATAAAACTTATCAAGAAAAACATATTTATATTTAAATGAAAAATTCGATAATTTAATTTGTTTTAAAAATATAATAAAAATAAAATAATACATCTTAATTTTATCAAAAAATGTTTTTTGATAAATCTTTAAATTATTACAAATTTCATCACCAATAATTTTATAGGACTTTTCTTTTCTTGGATAGTTAAAGGATAATATCGAAGTTTCATGAATTTTATTTTCTGAATCTTTGGTAAAATAGTTAACATCTTGAATTTCATTTGAGTTAATGATTTTATACAATTCATCAAAATTTTCAGGTTGATATGGAAATTCTGAATAGGCAGGTTTTAAATATTCATCTACTAAATCCAATATATTATTAGGTACGAATCTTCTTAAGCTATAGCTTTTTGTACCAGAAAAATAAGAGTCATAAAGAAGTGTACTACCAAATGATAAAATCATTTTTTGATTTGAAATCCATTCATTTAAAATTAAATTTCTATCTATATTAAGATTTTTTTTTACTCTCTTGTAATACTTAACATTTTTTATACTTTCCATAGGGTGAGATCTAATTGAAAAATTGAGATTTTTATTGTCAGTTATTATTTTATTAATAAGCATAAATTGAAACATTTCATACCAAACAAAAAAAAGGTCTTTTTCCAAGCTTTTAGTATTAACAAGATAATTATTATTATCACTAATAAGATTTTTTTTATATTCACTAACTATGCTTATTGAATGTTGTATACTTTTAAAATCAGATCCAAACATAAATGATTTAAAAGAAGTAGCTATTCCTATTGTTTTTTTTGTATTTTCTTTTTTTTTAAATAGTACGTTAATATCTTTAAACCAAAGATCTGAATTTGGGGTTCCAGTAATGATTATCTGATTTTCATTAAAAAGTTCATATTTTAAAAGAATATTTTTATAAAATTGCCCAGGTACAAAAACTTTTGAAATATTTTTTTTTAATTTTTTACTATGGTTTTTATCTAAATTATCTTTTTTGAGATAATTTTTCATAAAAGACTTTATTCCACTCTCATTTCCACCTGAGTGCTCAACTGGCACAAAGTAAAGTTTAAATTTATATTTTTCCCTATATTCAAAGATATCATGAAAGTCGGTCTGAACTCTTGGGACTATGACTGCTTTAGGTTTTAAAGTTTGAATAGCGGTTCTAAAAATATTTTTTGATACAATTTTTACAATAAAATTTTTTTTTTTTAAATAATCAGCTAACAATTCACTAGAAA
>Ga0209335_10002662_pt1 | contig 18563 bp, 9 predicted proteins | sample COG_09_FD_184753 | JGI IMG/M metagenome (GOLD analysis project Ga0209335, IMG submission 184753) | Pelagic Microbial community sample from North Sea - COGITO 998_met_09 (SPAdes) (version 2) | ecosystem: Environmental > Aquatic > Marine > Neritic zone/Coastal water | place: Helgoland, sampling...
CCGACGGCTCACGTTTTATCCGACGAGTACAAACGGCAGCAAGCGGCGGCGAAGAAAGAGGACGCACCAGAAGAACCCCCACTCGAAAAAGCGCCGCTACCGACGTCGCGCGATGTGTCGCCACCACCTTTTCCTCCTCCTCCTCCTCCTCCTCCTCCTCGGACGCAGGAAAACGCAAAGAAAGAGTTGTAAAAGTACAAAAAATCTCCACATTTTCTTCATGCAGCAGCGCTTTGACTGTTCTCTCTCCTATAAAAATCGTAAACACATCGCAACTTTACTCTTCCGCTGAGATGACGACGAGGATTCGGACGACGACGACCAGAACGAGGAATAGGAAAAGGAAAGCTTCCTTTACGTCTCTTTCTCTGTTCAACGCCTTCTTTTTCTTCTTTGTCTTCTTCTTTTGTTTCTTCTTTCCGAAGTCTTCTTGGAAAGCGGAAGCAGTTCCCGACGGGGAAGGAGAGAACGATCCGGAGAACGAGAAGAACACCATCAAACGCATGACCTCCTCGAAGAAGAACAACAAAACGTCGAACGAAAACGAAGAGAATGATGTCACGGTTGTCGTGGATGGAAGAACTTCTTCTTCTTCGTTGACATTCGATGCGGTCCTCGCCTCGATAAAACGGTTCAGTCTGGAGTCCGATTTCGAGCTCGACTTAATTCGCCAGAGACGCTTCTTACACGAAACGCCAGAGTTGATGTGGAACGAACGAGAAACGGCTTCGTTTATCAAGAAAGAGTTAGAAAAACTAGGAATTGTGTACGAAGACGCGGCGGAACCGGGAATATTGGCGAGGATTCCGTTGGATGGTGACGACGACGACGACGGCGAAGGCGAAGGAGGAAGCGGGAGCGGCGAGAGTACTACTACTGAGAAGAATAAGATCGCGGTGTTGTTGCGCGCGGATATGGACGCGTTGCCGGTGACGGAGGAGACAAATTTGGAGTTTAAATCGAAGAATGAGGGGAAGATGCACGCGTGCGGGCACGATGGGCACGTGACGATGCTGTTAGGCGCGGCAAAATTGATTAAGAAAGTTCTCGAGAGCGGCGAAGAGATTCTACCGGACGAGGCGAGGCGAGGGAAGGTTGTGTATTTGTTGTTTCAACCGGCGGAGGAAGGCGGCGCGGGCGCGAAGAAAATGTTAGAGTCGAAGACCATGCGAGATATGAAGATACGACCGAGTACCGCGTTCGCTTTGCATAACTGGCCGTACGCGGAAACGCCGAGTGGTTCGTTTGGAACGAGAGGAGGAACGATAATGGCAGGCGCGGGGACGTTTGAGATTACGGTGACCGGGAGAGGCGGACACGCCGCCGTGCCGCATAAAAATGTCGACGCGGTTGTTTGCGGGGCGAAAATTGTGACGGATGTGCAAACTATTGTCAGTCGGAAAACGAGCGCGCTAGATTCGGTGGTGGTTACCATATCGACGTTTCACGCCGGGACGGTGAGCAACGTCATGCCTGACGAGGCCAAATTGACCGGTACGTTGAGATCGTTGCAGCCGGAGACATTTCGATGGGCTATGGATGAACTGTCGAGAGTAGCTAACGCAGTTGGATTGGCGAACGGGTGCGAAGTGGAGGTGAGTTTCGCAAGTAGAGAAGTGTACCCACCGACGGTGAACGATGCGAAAGCGGCGGAGTTTGCGAAACGAGTGGCGAGAGAAATATTCGGGAAGGAGGAAGGTAAAGTGTTGGACGTGGCTCCAGTGATGCCGGCGGAGGACTTTTCGTTTTTCGCGAACGAGTATCCAAGCGTGATGAATTGGATTGGTAGTTATAATCTAGATATAGGAGCGGTGCATCCGTTACACTCGGCGAAGTTCATTTTGGACGAGTCGATTTTGAAAAACGGCGCCGCCGCGCACGCCGGGTACGCGCTCGGGTTTTTGGCTCTAAATTCGACAAAGTTTTAACTAATTAGTTGCTGCTTCTACATTTACTACTACATTTACTGCTATAATTACGGTTGCTTGTTGAACTCGAGCCGGAAGAGTAACGCGTCTACTTTATCGTGCAAAGCGACATCCGAGACCCCTAAAATCTCGCTTCGCAATGCCGAGCAGAGAAGTGCGGTGCACTCTTGCGCGCGAGACAAGACGTGTTCGGTCTTCGTAACCAGATGTTCGTTCGCATACAATTTTTGTTCATCGCTCGTTTCTTCCTCAATTTCTTTATCGTTAATATCTCTGTATTCTCGACTGAGAAGTTCCAACGTAAAGGCTAAATTTGAAATCTCCGCCACTGCTTTCTCGACGTCGCTCGCGTCTTTCTTCTTTTTCCTAACCATACTCCCATCTTTCACGAAAAGTTCGCGCGATACGCTCACAATGAATTCTCTGTGTGCCTTGGTCGCTTTCTCGAAGTCAACGGCAGTGCCGTCTCCTGCACTCGACGTCATGGATTGCGCGAACGACGACCATCGGTGAGCGATGACGTCCTCGCTCGCGTACTGTTCCCAGTTTCGTAATGCAAAATCAATCGCCGTTCGCGAGCGAAGAATAACGCCGTTTGCGTCGGTTTCAAAACCAGTACCGGTATTGTTGCTCATTTGTAAAGCCGTCACACTCGATCGATTGTGTCGGCTGATATTCTGCCAAACTCGCGACAACGCGGATCTCGCTCGACGCAATCGAAACAAAGACTTGAAAATCGTACCGTATTTCTCGAGCGCAAAGTCCGTTACGAGTAAACCTACGGGCCATGTCCTCTCGTAGGACATGTAGACATCGTCAAATCCATCGCACGAACTCACAGCATTTGTTTCCGAAAAATATTTTTTGTCGCCTCGTTTAAGTGAAAATCGTTCGCTCGCGCCGTCGTACTTGTTATCGGCGACGGCATCTTCCCACGCCGATTCAATGCGTTTCTTCGCTGATTTCATACCACTCCTTTCGCTCCCGGATACGATAAAGATTGAATCTTCGTCGTCCAAAAGCGAGGAAAAGATGTCACCTCTTTGTAACAGAAAGAAGTTTCGCAAAGACGCGAACGTTTCCGTTACGAACGACGACGAGGCGGATTTGTCGTTCACGTCGTAGGTTTCTGAATCGATGACTTCGCCGAGTTTCTTGGAAACTCTTCGTTTCGCTTTGTTCACGACAACAGCGAGAGAGGTAAAATCGTCGAAATCGTCCTCGCCGTCGTTTATTGCGGCTTCATTCTTCTCTGTGTTTTTGGATTCATCATCACGAATACCTAACACGAGCGATTCAATCTCCTTCCCGGTTTCTCTCGCGTGTTCCTCTAGGAAAGCATCGATGTCTGCTTTTTTCGCGTTCGTCTCCTTAATGCTCCCAAACTTCTTACGTCTTCGCAATTCGAGCGCTCTTCGATGTAACCGTAACGCTCTCACGCACCTCCCTACGAAATGTACCGCCTCGGCGTCGCTCGCGGACATGCGTTTCGGTGTTTGCTCGATTTTGACCGCGAAAGCGTCGCGCCAAGCCGAAGCGCCGCCATCGGTTGGTAATATTTTCGCATTCTCCAAGTAATCGTCGTCTTGAAAGTACCTGATTTGATATTCTTCGTCTGCGTTCCTCATCATCGAGTCTTCTTTTTCATCATCATCATCATATTTTTCTTCTTCTTCGTTCATTTCGAGCCTCTCCAGCCTTTGCGTCATCACGTCTTCCTCTCTCACGGCGCCGATAAAAAACGACCCTTTATTGTTTACTTCCCGTCGTCGTCGTCCACCAAAATCCCTCCGAATCTGCTGCTCCTCTGCCACTGTCCCAAACGCCAGCCACACGAAACAGTGCCCATAAAACGCTCGCATCGCAAACCTCCTCAAAATTCTCAACGCTCGCTTCGTCTCGAAACTCCCGCACTGGCGATACCGAAACGCGAGTTCGTCCAAAAGTTTCGCGCCGTAAAATCCATCCTCTTCTTCTCCCTCGATTATCTTCTTCAACGCATCCATCGTACCTATAACAGAAACTGTAAACTCGCCTAAAAATTCCTCGATCGCGTTCGCGTTCGGATCGATTTGGCCTTTCAGTATTTTCTGCTCCAACAGGAGCAACCGCTCCTCGTACGGTTGTAACACCGCTTGGTCTATGCCGGAGAGTAATCCGCGCCGGTACGCGCACAAATGATGCTCCGACTGAATACTCACACCGTTAGTATCATCATCACTACTTCTCATCCTTCTTTTCGCATCCTCTCGTTCTGCGAACTCTTTCAAAACCTTCACCGCAAACGCGAGTGGTAAGAGTCGTTTTTCCACCAAATCTCTCTCAAATGGCAGAACGATGTCCATTTCCATCGCTCTCGAGCTGATGATAAACCGGTCCGGCGTTGTGGGTGATGTGTAGGACTCGTGGACGATGATATCGCCCGGAATTCCCGAAAGAGCGAGTAGTAAGTCTGATATCATTGATGTTTACTTGGCTTTGAAATGGAGAGATTTCTGTTGACTTTCCCCAGTTTAAATGATTGATTTCCCCTAAAACAAACTCTCTCTTACTCTCTCTCTCTCTCTCGAGCGTACCACTCTGAAGACAAGAAGCACACGAAGAAGCACACCGTGTGTGATGCGACAGACGACGTTATTTTTTGCCGGCGGAGGCGATGGTAAGAAGACAAAACAGAACAAGAATAAATACGAGAAATGTCCAGTTTGTGGGACGATGCACCACGTGGTGCGCTTGCAAGAACACGTGAACGAGTGTTTAGACGAACGCGCAAAGCGAGAAGAAAAGGAAGAAAAAGAAGAACGAGAACACTCCGTAATAACAGATGCAGAGAAGACTGAGACTTTGGCGAGCAAAAACTGCCGGAAAAGGAAGGCTTTTGAGGAGAAGGAGGAAATGCCTTCAATACCTATTCCTATTGCTAAGAATAACGACGCGTTCTTGAAAATCAAGCGAGGCTCGATTGAAATGTCCAAAATCTCGTCGCCGTCGCACATATCTGGGCACAAAGTGATTGAGAATTTCATAACCGAGGAAGAAGAGACAGAGTTATTGCGAGCGGTGTACGACATGTCGGAGCAGACGTGGAACGATCGAAACGCGAGCGGGAACGGACGGCACAACGGGAAGTCTTGGGGGGTGAACGCGGACAGGGCGCGGAGGAAAGTGTTCAAAGCGAAGAGGGAAATGCCGGAGGCGTTTCAGAGGATTGTTTTGGAAAAGTTACGCGCGAATGAGTACGGGTACAAAGGTTTGCGAGAATTCGGGTTCGCGTGCAACGAGTGCAACGCGATTGAATATGTGCGAGAGAAAGGACACGAGTTGAGACCGCACGTGGACGACCGGATTTTATCGAGCGATATTATCATCAATTTAAGCATGGTAGGAACGTGCATAATGCGATACAGAATGAATAAGAATCAAGGGATTGAGATTGCAAAGAAGTTACCGAGGTTTTCGTTACAGATCCAAGGCGGACGATGTAGATTCGAATGGGAACACGGCATTCGGAACGAGGATTTAATCGACGGGAAGCGAGTTTCGTTGACGTTCAGGTGTAGCGGGAGAGGAAATGGGAAGGACGGCATGTATAAAGACGTGGTGTTTGAAGATCCACCGAGAGGATACGTGAACGATTTAGAAGGCAGAGATAGAAGATAGGTAGTTTTGTATTTTTAGTTTTTAGTTTGGTACAGCTTTGCGTGTGCATTTCACGCGTGCGCGATGGCGTTTCGAAACAATTCCAATCGCCTCTCGCGTCCGTGGTGACAAAACGATAACACCGATCCCGGGCGTAACGTTCGTATGGCTTTTCCTGAACACTTCACCGGCTTTGCGTTTTCTTCCGCATCATAGAGAAAAAAGATGCCCTCGACCGCTTGGACTCGCAAATCGCAACACGTCTTGGCTAATTTCGTCACTTCTTTCGTCTTCGCGTCTTCCAGCGTAAACTTCAAAACGACCTCTTTGCTCTCTTTAAACGGTATGAAAATCCCGTCGTTTTTCTCGATGATTTCATTCACACTTATCGCATCTTCTGGTTCGTACTGTTCGGAGGAGGGCGAACATGCGGATTTCACCACCCTCGCCGGCTCGCCGAGCGTCCAATCGACGTACGCTTTGGTGGTGGTGGTGAGATGCGCTTTTTGTCGTCGTCGACTATGAGTACTACGCAGCGCGTTACCATAAAATGTGCTTGCGTTCGATACAACCTGCATGTTTTCAACGAAAACTGTGTTTCCTGTGCGCGTCTGTGTGTGTGTTTTTTTGTGTGTGTAAAAAATACTGTGTGAGCGAGCGGATCAAAGAAAAAAAAGTATCGCGGATGTAGGTTCTTAGGCTCAGAGCACTTGCTATGATCAAATACGCCGTGAAGCTTCAGATAAATCTTGATAAATTTTGTGGTCATCATCGCCTTTGAATCCGCGCAGAAGCAACGAACGTTGCGCACGAGAGAATGCGAAACGAAGGTAAAAAAAACGAGCGACGTTCGACTCCTCCCTCTTTCGGCATACTTCTTCTTCCACGACAGATAGGCTCAGAACATGTTCTTCATCACAAACTCCCGTCAAAACAAACAAAAAGAAAGAAAGACGGGTTTCAGTTCAATGTTTGGATATATTGGTCATCATCGCCTTCACGAAGCAGAAGAAGAAGAAGCAGCACTCGAAAGACTTTCTCTCTTTTTCTTTCTCTCTCTCTCTGTTGGGAAAAAATACACTCTCCAAGAAGGCACATTTTGTGCAGTGTACATCACAGCGTTCAGCAAACTGACAACGTTGTATAATCATCGTCAGCATCATCTCCTTCCATCAAAAGGGAGAGAGAGAGAGAGAGATCTCGGATCTCTCTCTCGCGCGCACAACGCGCGAGAGCAGCTCAAGCGCGCCTGGGAGAGATACAAAACAAAAAAAACTCTCTCTTCTTCGTATTCGTATCTAAAACTGACTCATAGTATTATTCGTTGAAATCAAAGCCGCCGCACGGCTCATAAGAAATTCATAGCTTTAATAATCATCGTCAGTCGAAGAGTACTCCTCCCCTCCTTTTAATAACGAGCGCATTACTACTGTAAGAGAGTGACCCCCACACGCTTTCGTCTTGCTCTTCGAGTGCAAAGAAAGAGTATTTTTAACAACAACACAAAAACACACACCTGTCTGAGAAGATGAAAAAAAAAATGAAGAGGCAAAAAAAAGAGAGGCCAAAAAAGAGCAAAAATTCTCCTCATTTTTTGTTCCTTTTTTTGCTCCCTTGAACACACAAACTGTCACATTTACATATTAGTATATTATATATATATATATCGTCTCGCATTAAGAACAGAACGAGAAGGAAAAGAAGAAGGCAAAGAGATAGATGGCATCGGTGGTCGCCGCGGCGACGTTGACCACGCTCGCGTCTTTGTTCTACGCGAGTAATAGTAGTAATAGTAGTACTAACAACAATTCGCGTAATAACTCGTTCGCGGTGCAAAATGCACCGAGCGGGGTGCCGCCCAATGATAATAAAGAGAACGATGCAGATGATGACGATTGGCAACTCTCGGAACAACCGAGAACGTACGGAGAAACTGCCTCGCGATTGGCGAAAATCGTTCGCATCGGGTGGACGGACGCTTTATCCATCTTGAAGATTTGGAGGGTCGACCACTTACTCGCCATTCGACAGTTGGCGAACCGAGACTGCCAAGACGAAATCGCCGACGCGGTGATCAACATTGGAAAAGGGAAACGAATCACGACGGGAACGTTTCGAGAAAACATCACGGAACACGAAAGTCTCGTCGCAAACGGGGAACGGTGGGACGAACGGTTGTTAAGGATACGGTTGGCGTTGAAGTATAACAAACTTTTAAGGCGCGCGAGAGATTTCGAAACCATTCGAGGGAGAGTGGACGACTCGTACCAGAAGATTTTGCTCCATCAGATTAAACCGTCGACGTTTAAACCGGCGTTTGTTTTGTTTAAGGATGAAAACGTTAAATCGTTGTTACTGGTGATTCGTGGGACGCATTCGATACGGGATTCGTTGACGGCGTTGACGGCGCATTCGAGTCCGCACCACGCGTTGAGACCGGACGGATCCGGCGACGTCGTCGTCGGGTACGCGCACGCCGGTTTTTTAGCCAACGCGAGGTGGTTGATGAAAAACGCGACGGACGAGTTGAGAAAAGCAAGAGAAATGAACCCAAATTACGATTTTATGGTGGTTGGTCATTCCTTGGGTGGCGGCGTCGGCGTTCTTTTAGCGCAAATGCTCAGAGACGCGCAGCCGGAACATTTTTCAGACGTGCGAGTGATTGCGTTCGGGTGTCCGTCCATGCTTTCGGAAGATTTAGCCGCGAATTGCGCCCCGTGGACGACAACGCTGATCAATCGAGGCGATGTCGTGCCTTTGTTGTCCTATTCGCGTGCGGAGGATATGCGCGAGCAGATTGTGAAGACGAGCGTAGAACAAAAGGTATTGCAACGTTTTTTGCAAACAGGCCGGCGAGTCGAAGGGGACGCGGAACTTGGCGGGCTAGGGATCATGGGCGATGAAGCAGCTGGAACGTTAGCGGCGACGTTTACGGATAAAGACGCAGCGAAAAGAGTTTTAGCGACCGCACCGAAAGTGTGCGGCGTGCCCATACCGTGCGTCGGTCCTCGATCGCCAGAGAAGAAGACTTTCGCTTCGCCGGACAACGAGTGGAACGAGGCGCCGCCGCCGCAAGACGTCGCGGTGCTTCCATCTCCTAAGATTTCTGCTGGTAGTAATGGTGGTGTGGCTGCTCCACCGTTAGCGGCCACGATTGCGTCTCAAAGTCGCAACTTATTAGCAACCACAGCGTCGGCGGCGACAAAGTCTGCGCGATCCGTCTCGTCGCGATTGGCGAGTTTATCAGTCGCCATGTTACTTCGATGCACCGCGCCGAGAAGTCAACACAAAATAAAACCGAGCGTTGCTGCATCTTCCTCGAAAGAGGAACATAAAAAGCAACAAGAATTAGAAATAGGAACGAAATCTTCCTCTCGTATGGGAGGCGTCGCGGCGCACACGCAATACGGCGTCGGAGAACTCGACGCCGCCGAGGAGGAACGCATATCGAGAGAATCAATCTCGGAGGAAATGTTGGATGCTTCAGAACCGGAAGCCACCGAGCGCGTGTTGCGTTTACAAAGCGACAGAGACATAGCGAAAGCATCAGAGGAGCTTCTAAACGCCAAAATGAAAATTTCGGGTGAAAACATCTCTCCAGAACGTCTCGAAGAAAGCGAAAAGCTCGAGCCTATGGACGATATCGAAGATCCTTCCGAAACTGCCGCGGCAATGGAAGTCGACGATGCGGAAGGCACCATCCTAGCCATCGAGTCAGAACTGAAAAAACGCGGCGAAGGAGCGAAGAACAAAGATGTTGGCAGCGGCGGCGGTACCAAGCGCAAGCGCACGTTACACGTCCCGCTCTTCCCGGCTGGCAAAATCCTCCACATGATTGACCTCGCCGCGGCGAACCGAGCCGAAGGTCTCGCCAACGAACAGCCGCTTTTACGAGAAGCCATTCCCAAAGACGCCCCACAACACTACGCCTTATATACCGACGTCAAACGAGAAGCGTACACCGCTTTATGGTTGAACAAAAACATGGTCTCCGACCACTTCATTCCGAGATACGAGAGCGCGTTGACCGACATCTGCGACCAGTTACGGTTAGACGAAAGGAAAAGGTAAATATACATTTCGCATCATGTACCATCAACACATAGACGTTGTTTTAAGTATCTACTTTTTACACTTGTACGTCTGCATAGAAAACACGCGCGCGCGTTCGCTTCTCGTTCTCTCCTTCTTCCTTTCGTTCGAGACAAACGAACCCTCAAACCTCTCCAGAAAAAAGCGAAGAATACCACGCGAGAAAGAAAAGAATAAAACACGAGTATGGGAGGCACGAACTCAAAAGCGCCTTCCTCTTCTTTGAGCGATGGCGTTCGGAACTTATCCTTCGACGAAGAGAAAACTGCAGAGAACGGTTCGAGCGAGACGAGCAGCGACGACGACGAGCGGCGACACCATTCGAACGATTCTTCCCCGCGAAGTCGAAAACCAACGACGAATACTACGACTCGCGGAAGTGGCGGTTCGAACGCGACTAAGAGCAGTACTGTTGCATCATCTGCGAGCACTACGAACGGATCTTCGAGTGCAAAGGCGTCTGGTGCCGACCGGAGACGAAAAGATGATAACGGTTCGAACGACGAGAACAAAAAGAACAATCTGAAGATGTCTGATAACAGCGAAGATACCATCGCCTCGGGGATGAAGACGAATACGACGAGCGACAAAAACAAAGGCGCATCAAAAGGCGTTGGATTAGAAAATTTCGGGAACACGTGTTACTGCAATTCAGTGTTGCAAGCGTTGTATCACTGCCAACCGTTTAAGAAGCTCTTGTTGGAATACCACGCGACGCAAACTGATTCGGACGCCAACTTGTTACTTTCGCTCGGCGGTTTGTTCGCGGAGATGAGCAAGAAGGAGCAAAAAGCGTTGACGAGTTCGGCGAAAAGAGTTCCCGTGGTTGAACCGAAGAAGTTTGTCTCTCGGTTGAAGAAATCGAACGAGTGTTTTAACTCGTACGAGCATCAAGACGCGCACGAGTTTTTGAATTATCTCTTGAACGAGTGTTGCGAGATTTTAGAGAGGGAGAGAGACGAGGTGAAGGATAATTACGATTCGAAGAGGAATTCGAGGAGGAGTGGAAGCAGCGCGGGCAGTGTAACGCCGAGAATTTCGAGCGGTAGCGGTCGTCTGAGCGTAGATGAAGGAAGCGAAGGTAACGACGTGGATTTGAGGAACGTCGAAGAAGAGAGCAAGAGCGCCGCGAACAAGAACGGTGCGGGGAAGGACGCCGCCAACGCATCGGCCGCGCTAACTTTGTCGAATGCAGGTAGTAACACAAACATCGGTGGCATTAGCGACGCGTTAAACATGCGTAAAAAAGCATCCAGTAACAGCAAGAAAAAAGAAAAGCAAACGTGGGTCCACGAAGTCTTCCAAGGCGAAACCGTCAACGAAACCAGATGTTTGTGGTGCGAGAACGTCACGTCGCGGTCAGAATCCTTCCTCGAAATCTCCGTCGAGGTAAAGCCAAACTCTTCCATCCAACAGTGTCTGTCGGATTTCTCTGCCAGCGAACTTCTCGGCGGCGAAGATAAGTTCCAATGCGATTCGTGTTCGGGCTTACACGAAGCGCACAAACGACTTCTCATCCGCACCGCGCCTTCCGTCTTAGCGCTCCACCTGAAACGTTTCAAATACGTCGAATCCGTCGGACGAATGCAAAAACTTAACCACCGAGTCGCATTTTCGCGCGAGCTGAAACTTCCCAACCTCTCCGCCGACTCCACCTCCTCCGACGACCTCTACTGTCTCTTTGCCGTCGTCGTCCACATCGGCAGCGGCCCGAACCACGGCCACTACGTCTGCTTCGCTCGAACCTCTGGCTACAAAGCCAGCGGAGGTGGTGCCAGCGAACGGTGGGTCATGTTCGACGACGAAACCGTTCAGGACATGAACACGGAAGACTTAGAATCCGTTTTCGGAAGTAAAGGTGTCGTCTCGGGAGGACAAGAAGGAGATGAAGACGCAGGCGGCAGCGAACACGGGTACATTCTCTTCTACCAAAAAGTCGCCCCCGACGGCGAAGACGAGGAAGAAACCTTCTTGGAAGAGGAAGCGTTTTTAGCTTAAGAACACCTTTATTATTAGATGACATATATGTGACGACGACGATGATGATTACGATGATGACTTTAGAGCGTTTACTGTGTATATACCAACACCGGTTAAATTTTGTACCATCGAGCACTTCTGACATTTTCACTCGATTTCCCACACAAAAAACTTTAAACAAGGGAGAAGAAATATGAGCGGCGACGATGAAAACGACACCAACGAAGAGGAGAACAAAACCATCGTCAAAAACGCCCCGTCGTCTTTACCTTCGTCGGCAGATGATCCTCTTTTTCGCGAGGACGACGTAAACGACGACGATAATGAAAACACGGAAGATGAAACCGAGGAGGAGAAACGCGTCGAATTGGACAGACGGACGAATGCTTCGTCGATTACTATTCACGCAACACGAACAACGGGCGAGGATGATTACGAAGAAGAGGCAACGAAGACGTTTAAGAAGCGGGAGGAGGATAAAGTCGTCGTTGTTCAAAAGAACGAGAAAGAAAAAGAAGAAGAAGAGGACGACGAGATGATGATGATGATGATGCAAAGGCAGAATGCAGAAGGAAAAGGGATGAATACGAACGAAGACGAGGAGGAGACAGTTCCGGATTTTTACAAAAACCAAGAGGAGAAAACGAAAGTTGCAGTCGTCTCAACGGTAGGAAACATCTTGAAAGAGTACGAGAAACAGTCGGCAGACGTTCGAAAAGCGTTGGAGTTTACCAGGAAGAGAGGGTTCGGCGGCGCGTCGTCGACGAAGAGAGGGAGGAAGCGCTCGTTGGAGGAAGTGACGGAGGAGGAGGACGAAGACGAAGACGACACGGATTCCGACGCGGATGTCGACGAGGAAATTTTGTTTTTGAAGGAGATGTTGGCGAAGAAGATGCGCGGTCGCGAGAGTAATGCGGAGAATACGACGAGTAATAATAATCCGTTCAATATTCCAACCTCCGAAGAAATCATGAGAGCGGTGGATGCGAGATTAGGTGAAATGAACGGCGGTGCTGGCGGGAACGCGGAGAATAAGTGGGCGTTTACCGCGAGCGCGGCGGCGGCGACTGAAATATTTGCTGCCAAGAAAATGCAAAAAGCGAAAGATGCGTTTGAGAATGCCAATAGGAAAGCGAAGATTGCGGCGGAGAAGTTGCAACGCGCCGAGAAGCTGTTACGAGTCGCTTCGGTGTTAGAGACGAGACAGAAACCAAACGGAGAGGAACTGAAGGTGAGCAAGATAGGAGTAAGAGAGCAACGGCGCGCGCTAAAGCAAAAGATGAGAAAAGAGTTTAGTTTGGATGCGAATCGTAATGGACAACGCGATAACGGTACCGATACCGCATCGAGTTCAGAGGATGAGGATGAGGATGAAGACGAGAAGGACTTACTTCAATCCAACGTCACCGCCGCGGAAGGTGAAGTCGACGCAGACATGCAAGATGAAACAAAAAAGAAAAAGAACAAAAAGAAAAATATACCACCACACCAACTTCGCGATACGAAGAAGATTAAAGAAGCACCTGAACCTGCTTCGGAGTATATTCAAAAAGTTGTTTGGTCTTCTGTGGACGCCTGCCACGTGTGCAACGAACAGCTCATGGATTACTGGGACGTCAACGACCAAATTTTATTGTGCGATGGGTGCGACGTGCAAGTGCACAAGAGCTGTTACGGCATCCAAAAGATTCCAGACGGCGAGTGGTTGTGCGCGGGGTGCGAGGATGGCGTGTCTAATCTCATCGAAAACGGACGGGGTATGTGCGCTTTATGCCCGACGCCGAAAGGCGCGTTAGCGAGGATCAAGCCGAAATCAAAATTTTCAACTAACTGGCGCGCGCCTGGGTATCACGCGCACGTTGTTTGTGCGCTAACATTACCCGAAATTTCGTTCTCTAAAGCAGTAGACAACGATAAAAAAGCGTTGGAATCTGGATCTTCCGTTTTGCGCATAGACGCCTCGAAGCTTACAAGCTCGCGGATGACGTTGAAGTGTGAAATTTGCGAAGAAGAAGGCGCTTGTACACAATGCGCGATGAAGAAATGTTACAAGGCGTTTCACCCGCTCTGTGCGAGAGGGTCGAAGAACGCGTGGCTTCGCCGCGCTGGTACTGGTCAGCCGATGGTATTTTGCTCCACGCATTCGAGCGAGCGATGGTTGCAGAAGCGACGCGAAACATGTTCGTTGCCAATAGAGTCAGCGTTGAACGACGCGTATTTGACCGGCGGATCCGTTTTCTGGGGCATACAGAACGCTGCAGTTAGTCAGTCGACGCAATTGTTTGCGAATGCGAACGGTGCAACGACGACAACAGAAACCACTACAGATTTAGCAAATGGAAGGCACGAGAAAGCGTTGGTAAATACGGGTGACGGAAGTATGCGAGTGCTAACTTCCATAAACGCTGCGTCGCACAGCGCAGATGATCAATTGCAACAAGAAAACAAAGTTACATCAGCGATGCAAAAACCCGTGAAGGCCTTCATAGAGAAACCAAAGAAAGGGAAGCGCACAAATTTAGAAAACATAACGAAAGGAACGTCAGAAAATATAGTCCCGAATGCAAAATCTTCCATCGGGCGCGCGATAATTATCTTGCGCAGTTTGAATCCAAAGTGCATGGTTTTGTTTCCACAAGCATTCGTGGACGAAAACGTGAAGAGCGATGCTTCGATTGATTCCGTTTGTTCCGTACTTAAACGCACGTTTTCAGCGTTTGAGGTTCCTGGTTCTCAGAAATATAGTGAACCATGGAAAGTGTTAACGGTAGCTCAAAGAGTAATAGCCAGAGATATCGTCTCGCGGCACAAATTCCTCGGTCTCGCGTTTGCTGTGCTTAGATTACCTTCTGGATTTGGTAAGCGGCTGACGACAATTACTGCCATGGCTATTCAATCTGAAAAACCGCACGTTATTGTATGCGACAGTAGATTTGACGCTTTGAATTGGATCGCCGATCTAGTCAAGTTTTGTCCTAAACTCAGGCAAGTGTCCATCTTGAACGCAAATGATGCAAAAAATTCGCTGAAAGGTGCGGCGATTCAAAAGTCCTCGTTTGATGTTTTGGTTATCACGACAGAAATTATGTTTAACGTGGTATTGAAGCACGGCACCGCGCTAAACGCAGACGGGACTCCGGTGCCTGCGACGTATGCCGCGTTAAGTCCGGGAACGTTACTTCGACCGTTCTCGAGCGCAAATTTCGACGGCGTGGATGGTTTTCGAAAATGGGTTGCACACTTCGACGATGCGGCCAGTAAAATCCGGTTAACAACGAAGCGCGTACTCTTGATGCCGAATGATGAGGACAAGTTCGAGAACAAAGGCGAAGAGTTTCGCAAGGTATTTCGCACGGTACACGCGAGGTGCGGCGAAGTCTACGCCAAAGCGTCCGCCACAAGTGTATGGGCACTCAAGCCTCAACCGCCAAACTTTGAAGAAATGGATATACGTTTCACGTCAGAACTGCCGTCGCCTGAAGAAGAGCCGAAAATCGATGATGTTACGGATACGAAAGCGCGCGAAATGCTCACCACCCACTCCGAGGAGGATTCGTTTCTTCAAAACAAATTAGTTGAACCTTCTCATGTCTTCGAACAGTGGGAACCTGCGGTAAATAACACCACAGAGAGCGAACTAAACATTGCCGATCGCCTCAAAGAGTCCTTTTATGGCATGGAGCCGCAGAAGATCTTGAATGGAACCCAAGGAGCACTGAAATTTGCTCAAGTCATCGCGAGTCGTTCAATCGCGCGAACTCTGTTCGTGTACGATGATAAGAAAACGACTGATTTTTCAATCGCCGATTTCGCAGAGAAAGACGGGTATTCTATACTTGATCCTTTGGTGAAACCTTTCGGCGCGCGACTTGTAGATGCGGTCGAGTACAGAGACATAAAGAAACGAACTGTGGGTATAGTGAGCTTAAGTGGTTTGAAGAAAGCGTCTCGATTGACGCGCGGGACGCAAGTGTGCGTCTTGTACGAAATCGATGCGCAAGTGGTGAGAGATGTCGTCTATCCCAAGCTCGCGCCGTGCGATACGCGCGCAAAGGACGAAATTCCTCTCGTGCATCTGAAAAGCACTTCGAATGTAGACGAAGCAGCGTTGAAAACGCTCGAGGATACAGAGGAGGCAATGGCGGAATTTGCGAAAAGCATTCTCAGCGAGTGCTCTCCAGAAGTTCAGTTTTTATCGTCTGCGAGTGTTGTTGTGGACAATGACAATGATGCGACTGCGAGATTTAATCGCCCAACGAGCGATGCTTCTACCCCGTTTCCGACGGAAAATCACGACGTGTTCTGTTTCGGCTGTAAATCGAGCAAAGAGGGTGGATGTAAGGCTATCCCGCCGGCGTGGCTTACTCCAGAAGTCGCATCGATCTGGTTACAATGTTCAAAATGTCCGCACGCCGGTAGTGCTGGCTGTGCTCGCGTTCTCACCGCGCCGAATCCAGCGGAACCGTGGTTGTGTCCTTCGCACAAGTGCGCAGTGTGCGGCGATCTCTGCGGTCACACAGAGAAGACCACCTTACGATGCGTCGAGTGCGGGTTCGCGTATTGCGACACGTGCTCTTCAGGCGCCGAATTCGAAAAAGCGCACAAGAATGAGTGGGTGGAAAAGTACGGCTTTGTATTACCGTCGCATTCGGAGTACGTAAAGTGCGGCGTGTGTTGCGTGGCGGCGAAAGCTCCAACCGCGGTTGTGAAGAAACGCAAATCAAACGCGAACGCGGCAACAGCGACTTTAGTCTTGTAATGAATTCAACCGTGCGAAAAATTCTAAACACAGAATGTTAAACAACTATGTACACGTATCTATTAAAAATTTCGCATCTTTGGCACGTCGCCGTTATCATCTAAAATACCCAATCTAACAATGGCCGCTTTTACTCGACCTTCGCTATTCAACGTCCCAAACGGGGATTCGGATTCGCTCGGTAAACGTTTCGCTACTGTCAGTGGAGGTCTCGGTTCGTCATCATTTTCTTCTCCATCTTCACTCTCTTCGAAGGAGAAATACTGTTGTTGTTTTTCTCGTTGTTGTTGCTGTTGATGCTTTTGTTGGAAGCCAAACGCCTTCTCTCTCATCCTCGCTTTCTCGTACATCTCTACCTTCTCCTTTAACTTTCGTATCTCAATCGCGTACGTCTCCGCAATCACCGCTAACGTTTGCTGCTCCTTCTGCTCCTCGCTCCTTATCTCGTCTCTCAGCACTTGCGGATTGTTCGACGACTTCTTCATCTGTGCCGTCTCGTCTCGCAACTTGGTCAAAACGTCCTCTCTTTCCCGCTCGCGTATTTTCAGCGATAAAACTTGCCTCTCTAAACTCTCGTTCATCGTTTTCACCGCTGCCAACTCCGATTCCAATTTTCGTTCCCGAATCTCCATCTTCTCGCGTTCCGGAAATTGCTTTCCTTTCGTCTTCTCCTCCTCCATTTTGAGGCGAAACTGCTTCTCTTTTTTCTCAAATTCTCGTTCCAAGTGTTCGTTCATTTCCAACAGCTCTTCGCACCTATCCTCGGCTTTAAAGAGTAACTCTTTCAGTCGTCTCCGTTCGTCCTCGCTCGTTTCCATCGCTTTCTTGTGCGTCTTTATGATTTTCGTGAGAAATGAATTCGACGCGTCGTACGGGTTTTCGTCTCGCGACCAATCGCTCTCGAAGCTGCGCTCAGAGTCCGCTTCTTCTTCCAATTCTTCTGCTCCTTTACTGCTCATGCTGCTGCTAAAATCGTTCGTTCGGTCTTTCAAAGAGACCGACGATACAGTCTTCTTCGTCCTCGTCGTCTTCTTCGTCGTCATCGGATATATATAATACGTGTGATAGATAGTTTAAGCGTCTCAATGTGCGAGGAATGCTCTGTGGGATTTTGAATTTTTTGAAGCATTTCGCTCGTATTTTTACAACTACTCTACTGTAGAGTATTTTCAGCAGCGGCTGCGGCGCGTGTGTTACTCGCGTCTATGTCTCTCTCTTTCTGTTATTATACAACTTTAGAAACGCGATTGTTATTATGAAACTGGTGGCACGTGCAACTTTCCATCTTCGTATCGCCAACCGCGTGGGAGAGGACAGTTGTTGTCGAGGAGGTATTGTAAACACTCGGTGTGGTTGTTCGCGTGCGCTTTTTCTACGGCCAAATAGTTCCACGGCGCTTTGGCGGTTTCGCGCAAGTACTTCAAACATTCTAATTGACCGTTATATGCCGCCCACATACACGCACTTTTGTCATATTTATCATATTTACGCTCGACAAGATATTCGAGTATGTGGAGATGACCATTTGCCCCAGCGGCAGTTTCCGAATCCCAAGGCGCTTTGGCTTCTTCGTGTAAGTATTTGAGTACCTCAAGATCACCGTTTTGGGCAGCACGTGTACACGCCCACGTATTGATAGGACACTCATTTGCCACGCAATACTTTACCATTTCCAGATTACCTTGATATGCGGCCGTTCTAATCGTCCATTCATCCCACTCACACTTTTTCTCCTCTCGTGCCCACTTGAGCAACTCGAGTTTATTCGTTTTAGCTACTTCACGGCAGAAATATGGTTCGTCCATCTCTTTTCCCAGAAAACCCCTACCACCCCACGGATAATGCTCCCACGCAAACTCCAACGTAGATATCGACGACATCTCTTCAACTTTAAACTTCTTTTTCAACTCCCCCTTGCGAGACGATCTCTTAATCAACTTTCTCGTCTCCGTATTCACTCCGTACAAGAATTTCACATCCGTCCCGTTGAGTTTACACATCACGTGCTTCTCCACGATATCGCGACACGCGCCGCCATTCAGCACCGCCTCTCTGAACAAACGCCGCAACGGCAAAGGTTTATTCTCGAGCAATGCGAGAGCGTTTCGTAGTCTCTCGTGTTCCTCTTCCGTCGAGTATTCGGAGGACACGAATTTCAAATCCGT
>Ga0209335_10002663_pt1 | contig 18556 bp, 25 predicted proteins | sample COG_09_FD_184753 | JGI IMG/M metagenome (GOLD analysis project Ga0209335, IMG submission 184753) | Pelagic Microbial community sample from North Sea - COGITO 998_met_09 (SPAdes) (version 2) | ecosystem: Environmental > Aquatic > Marine > Neritic zone/Coastal water | place: Helgoland, sampling...
GGCGAAGAGAGAATCGAACTCTCACTTCTTGCAAAACACGATTTTGAGTCGTGCGCGTCTACCAGTTCCGCCATTCGCCCTGAATTTTCATTATTATAACTATAAAATTAAATAGTATAAGAACTTAATTTATATTAAAACCAAAAAATGTTTAATGAATTATATCAAAAATCTTTAACACTTGCCGCTCATAAGAGTTCAAAAGTATTTCTAGCGATTGTTTCTTTTGTGGAAAGTTCTTTTTTCCCTATTCCACCAGATGTCATGATTGTGCCAATGGTTATTGCAAAAAAAAATGATTATTTAAAAATATTTGTAATTGCTACTCTTTTCTCTACTTTGGGTGGTGTTCTTGGATATTTTATTGGTTCATATTTTTTAGATTTTGGAATGAGTGTTGTGAGTTTTTACGGTTATGAAAACAAGGTACTCAATCTAAAAGAGAGTCTTTCAAGTGGAACAGGGTTTTATATTTGGCTAGCTACTTTATTTCTTGCTGGTTTTACACCTCTTCCTTTCAAGGTATTTACTATAACCAGCGGTATGATTAGTTTTAATTTATTTATATTTCTTATTATCTGTTTATTTTCTAGAGGTTTAAGATTTTTTATTGTTTCTTATCTCTCATTTATATTAGGTGATACATTTAATAATTTTATGAAAACAAGGGCTGCTATGTGGTTTACAATCCTAGGAATTACAATTGTATTAATTTTTGGTGTGATATATTTTATTACTAAATAATATGTCTCAAGTTAAAAACAAAATAATAATCAATTTAATACTAGCATTTAGTATCTTTGCTATATTGGCTGCATATTTTATTCAATATGTGTTGGGTCATCAACCATGTAACTTATGTCTAATTGAGCGAGTACCTTATATTTTTTCAATAACAATTATTTTAATTTGTTTGTTTAATCAGAAATTTGAAAAAATTACTTTAGTAGTTTTAAGTTTAACTTTCTTTATTGGGGCCTCATTGTCTTTTTATCATTTTGGAATTGAGCAAGGCTTTTTTAAGGAGTCATTAGTTTGTGACTTAAATGAGTCAAACAATGCACTAACTAAAGAAGATCTTTTAAAACAACTAAAAGAAGTGCCTATAAGTTGTAAAGATGTAACTTTTAAAATTTTTAGTTTATCTCTTGCGACTATAAATATTATTATTTCTTTAATAATAAGCGCTATAACAATAAAACTTTTTTTAAATTATGAAAAAAACAAATAAAAATAAAGTAAAAGAATTTATTAGAGTAGATCATGCTGGAGAACGAGGTGCTATAAAAATTTATGAGGGGCAATTATTAGCACTCAATACATTTATAAAAGATGATAATCTAAAAAAAAAAATTGAACAAATGAAAGTTCATGAAAAAGAGCACTGTGATTATTTTGAAAATGAAATAAAAAAAAGAAAGATTGAGCCTACAAAATTTTTACCTTTATGGGATATGCTTGGTGTTGGCCTAGGATTTGGTTCAACAATATTAGGGAAAAAAGCTGCTATGCTTTGTACCGCTTCGGTTGAAGAAGTTATAGATGAACATTACTCAAACCAAATCAAAGAATTAGAAAATGATGAAAAAAAACTAAAAGATAAAATTATCAAATTTAGAGAAGATGAATTGCATCATAAAGATATAGCATATAAAGAAGGTGCAACAAAAAAAGGCATGTACTCAATTTTGGATAAAATAATTAAAACTGGATCAAAAATTGCGATTAATATATCTGAAAAAATATAATTAAGCCTCTAACTCGACATCCCAATACAAGTAATCCATCCAACTCTTATGTAAAAAATTTGGTGGAAAGTGTTTTCCATTTTTATGTAAGTCTTCAGTTGAGGGCTGATAGGGCTCTTGATTTAAAATCATATCTAAGTTTTTCAATAACCTTCCACCTTTTTTAACGTTACAAGAAGAACAAGCTGTTACAACATTGCTCCAATTAGTCTCTCCTCCTTTAGATCTTGGAAGTAAATGATCAAATGTTAGCTCTTGATCGCTTCCACAGTATTGACATAAAAATCTATCTCTTAAAAAAACATTAAACCTTGTAAAACTTGGATTAGATTGTGGTTTAATAAAACTCTTTAAAGCAATTACACTTGGTAGCCTCATATTAAATGATGGGCTTCTAATAACTCTATCATAATTACTAACTATAGTTACTCTGTCTAAAAAAACAGACTTTACTGAGTCTTGCCAGCTCCATAGAGACAGTGGATAATAGCTCAATGGTCTATAATCTGCATTCAAAACTAATGCTGGGCATTTTTCTAAAGATAGGTCTTGATCAACAAAAAACATATATAAAATTCTAACTGAAAAAAATTATTTTATCAATAAATAGAATTTTATAAAATTTTAAAATTATTTTTTATATAATCTAGCGCTGTGCTTGAAGCTTCAACAGAAATATGATGATCACAATTTTTTATCATTTTTGTCTCAATTTTAATATCATTTCTAATTAAAAAATCTTTGGCTTCTAATAAAAAAGTTGGTGCAACAACTTCATCTTTATCTCCATGTATTAAAAGCATTTTTGTTGAAGAAGTTTTTCTTTTAATAAGATCTTCCTGATTTATTACTTTTCCAGAAAAACCAACAACACAATTATAGTTTTCACTACTTGTTAGTCCTAGGTTTATAGACATCATACATCCTTGGCTAAAACCCGATAAACAAATTTGTGAATTTTCTAAGCTATATTCGTTTTTTACTTCTTCAATAAATTGCTTAAGCTTTATCTCACTTTTTTTTGACTGCTCTATAATATAATTTGAATTATCACTGGTTAAGTCAAACCATTGATAGCCAATTGGATTAACTTCACATTTTTCATGTCCATTAGGGCATAGAAAAATAGTATTAGGTAGAAATCTTTTCCAGTTTAAGGTTAACATACTTATATCTTTTCCATCGCCACCATATCCATGAAGCAGAATAACTGCATACTTAATTGATATGTTGTTTTCTGGTTTTATAATTGTAGTTGTCAGACAAAATGTCATAGATGTTTTTATTATGTTTTTTTATATAAAAAACACTCTACAATATAAATATGATTTCAGGAACATTAGTTAAAATTTTAGGTATAACTCTTTTAATAGTTGTTGCTGTTGTATTAATTCTAGGTATTGGAACTTTATTTAAAGGTGGACAGACTAGTAAAAAATACTCAAATAAGCTAATGCAGTTAAGAGTGCTTTTGCAGTTTGTGGCTATAATAGTTTTAGTTTCTTTTGCTTATTTTTTTAAAAATTAATTATAAGTTTTTAGCCAATTAATAAATTCTTCATTATTAAAATCGATGGAGCCTATAATTCTAGCAAACTCCCTGCCTTGTTTAGTAAATAAAATTGTAGTTGGAACTCCCCTTAAGGAAAATTTTTTTGCTAAAGTGATGGGTGCATCAAAATAAATATCTAAATTTTGGATATTTAGTTCTGTAAAAAAAGATTCTGATTTAGATTTGTTTTCTTGAGAAATATTTATTGGAAAAATTTTTAAATTAGTAAAATCACTATTTGATTGAAGTTTATCTAAAGATGGCATCTCTTCTTTGCATGGAGCACACCAAGTTGCCCAAAAATTTAATATTATCAATTTTCCCTTAAAATCATCTAAATCAACATCTTTTTGATTTATATCCTTGAAGATTACATTGTCATATATTTTTGGATTTTTAGTTATAAATAAATTTTTTATATCTGGCTTTTCTGAGGCAAAACTGAAACTGGTGATTATTAGGTAAGTAAATATTATTAATAATTTCATGCTAAATATGTATAATTAATTATCATGGTAAAAAATAAAAACAATAAAGCAATATGGGGCTCAAGAATTAAAAAAGATGCTTCTATATTGTTTCAAAAAGTAGGTAACTCAATAGATATTGATAAAAAGCTTTTTAAAGAAGATATTTTAGGGTCAATTGCACATGTTGAGATGCTATTTAGACAAAAAATTATTTCTTTTAAGATTAAGAATAAAATAATTTACGGATTAAACAAAATTGAAAAAGAAATTTTAAAAAATAAATTTGAATATAATAATAAATATGAAGATATTCATATGAATATTGAAAAAAGACTATTTGAAATTATAGGTGAAGAAGCAGGGTATATTCATACTGCAAGGTCTAGAAATGATCAGGTAATTACTGATTTTAAAATGTGGACTAACTCATCCACTCAAGAGATCATTAAAAACTTAGATAATATTACAAAAACAATTCTTAGAATTTCTGAAAAAAATATTGAAACTATAATGCCAGGGTTCACCCATTTAAAAAATGCTCAAGCTGTTTCATTTGCACATTATTTAATGGCTTACATAGAGATGTTTAATAGAGATAAAAAAAGATTTTTATATAACCTAGAAAATTTATCAGAATGTCCTCTTGGTGCTGTGGCATTAACCGGTACTTCTTTTAAAATTGATAGAAATTTCACATCAAAAAAACTAGGCTTTCAGAAACCAACAAATAATTCAATAGATACTGTTGCTGATAGAGATTTTGTCCTAGACTTTTTGTACAGCGCATCTGTTTGTTCTATGCACATTTCAAGAATTGCGGAAGAATTAATTATTTGGAACTCAGATGGTTTTAATTTAATTACTCTTTCTGATAAAGTTGTTACAGGATCTTCTATAATGCCTCAAAAGAAAAATCCAGATTTATTAGAGTATCTAAGAGGAAAAACTGGAACTACTTATGGAAATTTATTTTCAATGTTAACTATACTTAAGGGCTTACCAATTTCTTACTTTAAAGATTTACAAGATGATAAAGAAATATTATTTAAATCTAATGAAATTTTAAACAATTCTATTACAATTCTTAACGAAGTTTTAAAAAACTTAAAACCTAACAAGCAACAAATGTTAGATCTTGCAAATTCAGGTTATATTACAGCTACAGATTTAGCTGATTATCTTGTTAAAAATCATTCAATGCCATTTAGAAAAGCATATCAAATTACAGCTTCAATTGTTAATTTTGCTGAAAAAAAAAAGAAGAAATTAAACAACCTAAGTATTGAAGAGTTAAAAAAAATTGAACCACAGCTTACAATTGAAGTATTAAAGGTATTTAATGTAAGAAACTCTGTAAATTCAAAAAAATCTTATGGTGGAACATCTTTTGATAATATTAAAAAAATGATAATGAAATATAAAAAACAAAAATGAAAAAAAAAATTATATTAACTTTATTATTGTGTTTCATATTAGTTTCTTGTGGGAAAAAAGGAAATCCTAAATATGAAGATTCTAAAAAAAAAGTTAAAATAGAAACTGCCATTATAAATAAAGCTTAAGATCGAATGCTTAATGAAATATATTAAAAAAAAACTTACAATTGAAAAAGCTAGTATACAAAATATAGCTGCAAGATTTGGCACACCAACTTATTGTTATTCTTATAATCAATTAAAAGAAAATATAAATAATTTTAAAAAAAATTTTAAATCATTTTCTCCACTAATATGTTTTGCTATTAAATCTAACACTAATATAAATCTGATTAGAGAGATTAAAAAATTTGGACTAGGTGCAGATGTTGTTTCAGTGGGAGAATTAATGATGGCACTTAAGGCTGGAATAGATCCAAAAAAAATAGTTTTTTCAGGAGTTGGTAAAACATCAGATGAAATAAGTTATGCAATAGATAAAAAAATTTTATTAATAAATACTGAGTCTAAAAGTGAAATTAATGAAATTGAGAGAATTGCTAAATCTAAAAAAAAAATTGTAAATATTGGTATTAGATTAAATCCAAATACAGATGCAAAAACTTTAAAACAAATTTCAACTGGCAAAAAAGAAAATAAATTTGGTGTGGACGAAAAAACTTTTTTCAATCTTGTCACTTACTCTAAATCATCAAAGAATATTAACCTTAAATGTTTAAGTGTTCATATAGGAAGTCAAATTTTAAGTCACAAGCCGTATGAAAAAATGCTTAAGGTGATAGATAGAATTATCCAAAAAAGTAATTATAATTTTGAATTTATTGATCTTGGTGGTGGCATGGGGATATCTTATGAAAAAAATAACAAAAAACTTAATTATCAAAAATATAATATTGCTATAAAAAAATTCCTAAAAAATTACAACTCTAAAATTATATTTGAACCAGGCAGATCAATAATAGGCAATACAGGATCTTTAGTTTCAAAAGTTATTTATATAAAAGAGAGTGATAAAAAAGATTTCATTATATTAGATGCTGCAATGAATGACCTTATGAGACCTGCATTATATGGTGCAAACCATAAAACTTTACCTGCATTAAAAACAAATCAAACTTCAAAAAAAACTTATGAATTTGTTGGACCAATTTGTGAAAGCACTGATAAATTTACAACCTTAAAAAAATTCCAAAAACTAAATGAAAAAGACCTTGTGGTAATGTGTGATGTTGGAGCTTATGGAATGTCATTAAGTTCAAACTATAATGTTAGAACAAAACCAGCAGAAATATTAATCAAGGGTTCTAACATTAATATAATTAAAAAAAGACAAAAAGTAGAAGACCTAATTTAGTTTTTGATAAAAATGATAAGAAATTTTTTATTTTCTCTCTTCTTTTTTACTGGTATTATCTTTATTTCTTTAATATTTCTTCCAGCAATTTTTTTACCAAAAAAAATAGTTTTGTTTGGTGGTAAAATCATGGGGTATTGGACTTCATTTTGCTTGCAATTTTTCTTATCCACTAAAATAATAATCAAAGGTAAAGAAAATATTATTCAAAATAAAAAATTTTTTATAGCAGCTTCTCATCAATCAATGTTTGAAACTTTTTTTTTACAAACAATTTTTAACTCTCCAGTTTTTATTCTAAAAAAAGAGTTATTAATGCTACCAATATTTGGTTGGTATCTTAAAAAAATTGGCTCAATATCAATTAAACGAAATAAGGTATCAAAAGAAAATCTTGGGTTTTTTGATGACATAGCAAAGCAAATTAATTCATCAAACAGACCTCTTATAATTTTTCCACAAGGCACAAGATTGCCACCTGAAGATAGATCTCTTTTTAAAAAAGGCTCTGGTAGAATTTATGAAGAATTAAAAATTTCATGCCAACCAGTAGCTATTAATTCTGGAAATACGTGGCCAAAAAAAGGTTTAAAAAAAATTAATACAATTTTAACTATCTCAATTTTGAAAAATATTGAACCTGGATTAAAAAAAGAAATTTTCTTAAAAAAATTAGAAAATGCTATTTACTCTGAACTTGATGTTCTAAATTAGCCCTTCATAGGCATTACAACAAATATACTGTCAAAGTCACCTGGGTCTTTAATTAAAGCTGGTGATCCAGTGTCATTAAAAAAAATTTCAATTTTATCTCCATCTAACTGTGAAGCAACATCAATCAAATATCTAGAATTAAAACTAATTTCTAAATCATGATCAAATATTACATTTAAACTTTCTTTTCCATCTCCACTGTTAGTATTGTTAACTGATAAATTTAAAACATCTTTTGATAAATTAAATTTTACCCCATCTTTTTTGTCTAATGAAACTGAAGCAACTCTATCTACAGAGTCTAAAAATAACTTTAGGTCTATTTCTAGCTTTTTTTTATTATTTTTTGGTATTACCTGTATATAATTAGGAAACTTACCATCAATTAACTTTGAGATTAAAATACTATTATTTAATTCAAACTTAATTTTAGACTTAACATTTGAAATTTTTACATTTCCATCATAATTTTCTAGTAAAGAGCATAATTGAAATATTGTCTTTTTAGGCAATATAATTGGTTCAAAGTCTATCTTCTGATCTAATCTTATTTTAGATATAGACATTCTATGACTGTCCGTTGCTGCCGCTGTTAGAAAATTTTTATCTTCAATTTCAGTTTGGTGTAAAAAAATTCCACTTAAGTAGTGCCTTGTTTCATCATTTGAAACAGAAAATTTACATTTATTTAGTAATTTTAATAAATGTTTAGATTTTATAGAAAACTCATTTTGATTAAAGTTTTCATCTGTTAATGGAAATTCAGATGCACTAATACAGTTTAAATTAAAGACAGACTTTTCAGATTCAACTTGAAGCTTACTAATATCCGTTAAAGATAGATTAATTTTTTTTCCTGAAGAAAACTTTCTTATAATATCATACATAATTGAAGAAGTGGTAGTAGTATTTCCTTCTTCAATAACCTCTACATTGTCAATTTGATGAATAAATATCAAATCTAAATCTGTTGCTGTAATTGTTAAGCTTGAATTGCTAACATTTAATAAGACATTAGATAAAATGGGAAGTGTGCTTCTTTTTTCTATTACACCCTGACAATAGTTCAGTGCTTGTTGTAAGTCTTGTTGATTAACGTTAAATTTCATTTTCTTTAGTATACAATATTTGATTTTTTAGGTTATTAATATTGTTAGTCATTTCTTGATCTTTTTCCTTTAATTTTTCAATTGTTTTAACTGAATGTATGATTGTTGTATGGTCTCGATTAGAAAACTCTCTTCCTATTTCAGGTAAAGATTTAGAGGTTAGTATCTTAGTTAAATAAATAGCAGTCTGTCTTGGTCTAACTAAATATCTTGACCTTCTTGAAGACAACATCTCATTTTTGCTTATTTTAAAGAATTTACAAACAGTAGATTGGATTAAATCAATCGTTACTTTATTTTCACCTATATTTAGTAAGTCTTTTAAAATAACTTTAACCTCGGACAAATTAGGAACTTTGTTATATATTCTTGAAAAAGAAACAACTCTATTAATCGCACCTACTAACTCTCTGATACTAGTTGTGATTTCAGTGCTAATAAATATTTGTATTTCTTCAGAGATATTTATTTGATTAGAATAAAAAATATTGAGCTCTTCTGTTTTTTGTTTAACAATTTTACTTCTAAGTTCATAGTCTGGTTTTTGGATATCAATAACTAGGCCTCCAGCAAATCTTGACTTAATTCTATCTTGAATTCTAGATAACTTATTTGGAGCTCTGTCTGCAGAAATTATTACTTGTGAACCTTTGTCAAGCAATGCATTAAATGTATGAAAAAATTCTTCTTGCATGGCTTCCTTGCCATTCATAAATTGAATATCATCAATTAATAAAATATCTGTATTTCTAAAGTATTCTTTAAATTTTACCATATCATTAGATTTGATAGACTTAACAAATTGATACATAAATCTCTCTGCAGAAATAAACATCACTTTATTCTTATCTTTCAAAGAAAGACCGATAGAGTTTAATAAATGAGTTTTACCCATTCCAACACCTCCATAAATATAAAGTGGATTATAGTGTGAGATATTTTCTGAAACCTTTAATGATGCTTCATATGCCAACTTATTACTAATTCCAGTTATAAAATTATCAAATCGTTTATTAGGATCAATTCTGTTGTATTGTAAGTATGTATCTTTAATGAATGATATATTCTGATTATTTGAAATTTTTTGAATATTACTTTGAACATCATTATCAGAATTTTTTTCAATAATTTTAAACTCTATTCTTGTTAGATCTTTTTTGTAAGCTTTTACAACTTGTAAAATTTGATCTAAATATCTTGAAGTAATCCAGTCTCTTATAAATCTAGTTGAAACAGAAAGTAAGATATAATTGTTCATCTCTTCAATAAAATCTATCTTTCTAAGCCAGCTCTCGTATATATCATTGCCAAGTTTGCTCTTCATATCTTTTTGAACAACTGCCCAATCTAAAGATTCTGGAGTAGCACTTTTTAAGTTTTGTGTTGAATTATTATTAGACATAAATTTGTAGGAATAAAGTTAGTTAGAAGTAAAATAGAAATTATACAATCAAAAAGTTTGTATATTTTAAAATAAATAAAATCTATAGGTGAATCATTTTTAACGCGAATAATTATTTTTAAAAAGTAGTCTGTTTTTTTTCTTAGATTATTATCTTTACGCACTGCAACTTAAATGAATAATTAATTTTACAAATTTAAAATCTGTGAGTGTGTGATTTACAAATTATAAATTTCAATTTTTTACTAAATCAATATATAGTTGATCTATATAAATAATTTTTATATTTAGTGTTAGCTAACTTGGTTGTGTGATTGTAAACAACTATAAGTAGTTTTTTATAGAACTGTAATCTTTTTTGTAATCCTTGAAATGTTTCTTGATGCATTAGCCTTTTTAATTATTCCAGTCTTTGCAACTTTCATCAATTCAGAATTCAACTTAGGTAAGAATTTTAAAGCTTCAGCTTTTTTATTTTCATCAATGAGAAGATTCATCTTTTTTATAGCATTTCTATATTTGCTCTTACGAGCCTTGTTGACTAGTGTTTGTGTAGCAATTTTTCTAATTCTTTTAATTGCTGATTTTGTGTTTGCCATAAGCGCAGTGGTATAGCTCGAGAAGTTATACTGGTCAATAGAATAATTGCTTATTTTTGGCACATATTACAAAAGAAAGTTGATCTATTTGATATAAATATTTTCTTTATTTTACCACTACATTTGTTTCTTAGACAATTTAGATTTTCTCTTTGATAAACTTTAAATTCTTTTTGAAAACTTCCAGTTTTCCCAGAAGTATTTTTAAAATTACGAATACTTGAACCACCCCTTTTAATGGCTTTACTGAGTACACTCTTTGAAAAAAAAATAATTTTTTTACAATCTTCTTTTGATAGTTGCATTGCAGGAGTTGTTGGATCTATTTTACTTAAAAATAAAATTTCACTTGCATAGATATTCCCAATTCCTGATACAAATTTTTGATCTATTAAAAAACATTTTATGTCCTTTTTTTTATCAAAAAAATATTTCAGTAGATATTTCAAATTAAAATTTTTAAAAAATGGCTCTGGACCTAAATGACTAAATTTATCTACAAGCTCCTTTTTATTATCTATAAATTTAAAAAAACCAAACCTTCTGGGATCATTATAAATAACTTTTAAATCTTGAAATTGTATTTCAACATGATTGTGTTTTTTTGGTAGTCTTGGTGAATTATAAAAACTAACATTAGTAAATCTATTTAAGCTATTTTTTTTAATTAAATGAATAGTTCCTGACATTCCTAGGTGAATTAAACAAAATGAACCATCTAAAAAATTTAAAATTAAATATTTAGAAAATCTAGTAACTTTTTTAATAATTTTGTTTTGTAATAATTTTTCAAATTTTAAAGGAATTTTAAACCTTAAATTTCTATTTTTAATTATTACTTTCTTGATTTTTTTTTGTTGTATTTTTTTAGCTAATGATTGTTTAACTATTTCTACTTCTGGTAATTCTGGCATTTCACGTTATATTATCAATAAATAATAAATTTAACATGCAACAATATCTCCAAAATAAAAAAGGACTTGTTCAAAACGTTTTTGACAATGTCTATGACAAATATGATTTAATGAATGATTTCATGTCCCTAGGTGTTCATAGAATTTGGAAAAGAGATTTAATGAGCTGGATGAATCCTTCAAAAAATAAAGTTTTGATTGATGTTGCTTGTGGTACTGGTGATCTAGGTAAACTTTTTTTAGACTTAACCAGTAAAGAGGGTAAAATTTTTTGTGTAGACCCCAATAAAGGAATGATTGGCAAAGGTAAAACAAAATTAACTACTTACAAAAATATTAACTGGGTGATTGCTCCAGCAGAAAAATTATCTGTTAAAGATAATTCTTGTGACTATTATACAATTAGTTTTGGATTACGTAATACTAAAGATCTTAATAAAGCTCTTTCAGAGGCTTATCGTGTTTTAAAACCAGGTGGTCGTTACTTATGTTTGGAATTTTCAAAAATCCAAAATTCAAATTTGGATTTAGTTTATAAGAATTATTCAAAACTCATCCCTTTAATTGGAAAAATAGTTGTGGGTCAAACAGAACCATATAAATATTTAGTAAAAAGCATTGAAGATTTTATTAATCAAGAAGAATTAATTGATCTAATGAAAATAAATAAATTTGAAAATTGCAGTTACAGAAACTTATCTGGAGGAATTGTAGCAATTCACTCAGGTTGGAAAATATAATGATTAAAAAACTGTTAACATTATTTAAATTAGGAAGAAAATTAGCTAAATCTGATATCTTAAATATTGTTTCTAAATTTAAAAAACCTCCTCTAGCTATTAAAATTTTATTTCAAATACTTTCATTCTCTTTTTCTAATCCAAAAAAAAATAATTTAGACGTCACTGCAGGTGAAAGACTTTCTAAATCGTTACAGTCAATGGGAACAACGTTCATTAAATTAGGACAATTTTTAGTTACGAGACCAGATATAATAGGGGATGAGTTAGCTAAACAATTAGAAGGTTTGCAAGATAGACTTCCTGCTTTTTCCTTATCCGAAGCAAAAGCAATAATTAAAAAAGATTTGGGAGACGAAACTTATAATACAATAATAGATTTAAGCGAGCCAGTAGCTGCTGCTTCAATAGCCCAAGTTCATAAAGCTAAAATAGATGACAACGGAACAATAAAAGATGTGGCTATTAAAATCTTAAGACCTGATATTAAAAAAATCTTTAACGAAGAAATAGATGCTCTGATGCTTTTTGCTTTTTTTATCGAATCATTTATTAAAAAAACCAAAAGGTTAAAACTAATTGAAATTGTTTTTTTACTTAAAGAAATAACTAATCTAGAAATGGACTTAAGATTTGAAGCTGCTGCTGCAAATGAATATGCAGAAAATACAAAGAATGATGTAGGTTTTAGAGTTCCTGCTATTTATTGGAATTTTACAAGTGAAAATGTCATGACACTTGATTGGGTTGATGGTGTTTCTATACGTGAAACAGAAGATTTACAAAAAAGAAATATTGATACTAAAAGAATTGCATCTGACATTATTCAACACTTTCTAAGACATGCAGTTAGAGATGGTTTTTTTCATGCAGATATGCATCAGGGAAATATATTTATTGATAATAATGGTCAAATCGTACCAATTGACTTTGGTATTATGGGCAGACTGGATAACCTAAGTAAAAGATTTTTAGCAGAAATTTTATTTGGTTTTATTCAGAGAGATTATAAAAAAGTAGCCGAAGTGCACTTGGTAGCTGGCCTTGTCCCTAAAGATGTACCAGTTGATGACCTTGCTCAAGCCTTACGCTCAATTGGTGAACCAATTTTTGGTCAATCTGTTAAAGATATTTCTGGTGGAAAATTATTAAAACAACTTTTTGATGTTACCGAAAAATTTAATATGCAAACTCAACCTCAATTATTGATGTTACAAAAAACTATGGTTGTTGTGGAGGGAGTTGCAAGAAAGCTCAATCCAAATACCAATATATGGGAAACGTCAAAACCGGTTTTAGAAAGTTGGTTAAGAGAAACTAAAGATCCTATTAATACTTTAAGTGAAGGCTTAAAAAGTACCACTGAAGTAATTAAAAGATTACCAGATTTTCCTGAGATTATGGATAAAGCTAATCAAGCACTTACATTTTTAGCAAGTGGACAAATACCTAATAACTCAAACTCTTATACGGCCCTAAATGAAAAGAAATCTGAAATGATTGCCTTTAGAAACCAATCTATTGTTGGATTATTATTGCTTGTAATCTTTAGCCTATTAGTATTTTAATTTGTGCGATGAATAATTTAACTAAGAAAAAAATACTTCTAATAATATGTGGTGGTATATCTGCATATAAAAGTTTGGAGCTTATAAGATTATTAAAAAAACAAAGTGCAGAAGTTAAAACTATTCTCACTAAAAGTGCCAAAGAATTTATAACTCCTTTATCTGTGACCTCGCTTTCTAAAGAAAAAGTTTATGATGACTTATTTAATGAGGAAAATGAATCTGAAATGGACCATATATCATTGTCTAGATGGGCAGACGTAATTCTTGTTGCTCCTGCTACCGCAAATACTATTTCAAAACTAAGCGCAGGATCTTCAGACGATCTAGCTTCAACAGTAATTCTTGCCTCTGACAAGGATATTTTTTTGACACCTGCTATGAATGTTAGAATGTGGGAGCACCCTTCAACTAAACAAAATCTTAATAAATTAAAATCTTATGGATATAGAATAATTGGCCCTGAAACTGGAGATATGGCTTGTGGAGAATTTGGTGAAGGAAAAATGACTGAACCAAAAGAAATTTCTCAAACAATTGAGGCATACTTTGGTGAATTAAATAAAAATCAAAAATTAAAAGCTCTAGTAACTGCAGGACCAACTAAGGAGCATATTGATCCTGTTAGGTTTATAACAAATAAATCTTCTGGGAAACAAGGTTATGCTTTAGCAAAAGCATTAGCAAAAAGAGGATTTCAAACAACTCTTATTTCTGGACCTACAAACCTGAAAATAGATAACAACATAAATTTAATTAAAGTTGAAACTGCAGATGAAATGCTAAAGGCAACGCAAGAAAATTTACCTGTTGATGTAGCAATTTTTTCTGCTGCTGTTGCTGACTTTAAAGTAAAAGAAAGAAAAAATGAAAAAATAAAAAAATATGATAATTTAAATTTAGAACTTGAAAAAAATATTGACATTCTAAATTATATATCAAAACACAATTCTCTTAGACCAAAATTAGTTATTGGATTTGCAGCTGAAACAAACAATATTCGGGAGAATGCTCAAAAAAAGTTAATAGAGAAAAATTGTGATTGGATTATAGCTAACGATGTATCTGATAGTTCTATTGGATTTGACTCTGATTTTAACGAGGTTTCAATTTTTTATAAAGACCAAGAAATAAAAAATGAAAAACTTGCCATGAAAAAAAAATCTGAAATCTCAGAAGAGATAACAGACAGAGTTATTAAACAGTTAAATTAAAATTTAATGGCAAGAGTATTAATCAAAAAATTAAACCCAGGTGTAGAGCTTCCAGTTTACAAAACAAGCGGGGCTTCTGGCATGGACTTGATGGCCTTTATAGAAGAACCAATTAAAATCTCACCTAATAGCTCATATTTAGTACCTACCGGGCTATCTATGGCATTTTCAGAGGATTACGAGGTACAAATTCGTCCACGTTCAGGTCTTGCTGCAAAAAATAATATAACTGTTTTAAATACTCCAGGAACTATTGATAGTGATTACAGAGGTGAGATTAAAATTATTCTTTTTAATCATGGAAAAGAAGACTTTACCATTAATAACAAGGATAGAATAGCGCAAATGATCTTAACTCCAGTTGTTAAAATAAAGTTTGAAGAAGTAGATAGTTTGCCAAAAACGTTAAGAGATGAAGGTGGGTTTGGCTCAACTGGCAAATGAAAAGTCAGCTCAATAAAAAAATAATTGAAAGATTTTCAAGACAAATAGTGCTTAAAGATATTGGCATTTTAGGTCAAAAAAAAATTCTATCTTCTAAAGTTTTAATTATTGGCGCTGGTGGTCTGGGATCTCCTGCTGCTGAATTTCTTTCAAGAGCAGGAATTGGTACATTGGGTATTATTGATGATGATAAAGTAAGTCTTTCTAATTTACACAGACAAAGTCTTTATTCCTCATCTGACATTGGCAAATTTAAAGTCAAAATAGCAAAAAAAAAAATTAAAAAAATAAATCCTAATACAAAAGTTATGATTTATAAGATTAGATTAAATAGCAAAAATTTTAAGAAAATTTTAAATGACTATGATTATATAGTTGATGGATCAGATAACTTTACAACAAAGTTTTTATTAAATGATTTTTGTTTAAGATTTAAAAAAATTCTTATAACTGGTGCAATTAGCAAATTTGATGGACATGTATTTACTTTTAATTTCAAAAATAAAAAAATTCCTTGTTTAAGATGTTTTTTTCAAGAGTCAGAAATTTCTGATAATTTATTAAACTGTGAGTCAGAAGGTATCCTTGGAACAGTTGCTGGGATTGTGGGAACTATTCAGGCAAATGAAGTATTAAAAAAAATACTAAATATTGGAACAGGACTTGATGGATATATCCTTATCTTGGATTTACTTAATTTAAATTTTAGAAAGGTAAAATTAAAAAAAAGAAAAAATTGTTTTTGTAAATGATAAAAAAAATAACTATTTGGTTTTTATGTTTCTCAATTTTAGCAACACAACTGCTAAATGCTGAAGAAAAATTCTTATCTTTAAAAAAAAATAAGACAAATGTTAGATATGGACCTGGTATAGACTATCCAATTAAATACATTTATAGAAAAGTTAACTTACCTGTAAAACAAATAGACAAAAAAGAGAATTGGAGAAGAGTTATATTTTTGGACAATAACAGTGGTTGGATACATTGGAGTCAGTTAAAGCCATCAAACTCTGTCATCACCACAAAAGAAAAGGTTTTATTTAAAAAGCCTTCTAAGTTTTCTGAGCCCATTGCAAAATTAGAAAAAGGAAGGTTGCTAGTCATCAAAAAATGTGAAGATGACTGGTGCAGTATAACAACCATTGGTTATAAAGGATGGGTTAAAATTAAAAATGTTTGGGGGTCTACTAAATAAAGTCAGCTGATAATGATTTAACATTATCTTTAGTTAACTTTGTAGAATGAGAATACTCTTTATGATCAATTCCAAGTTCTATACTTATATTGCCTGATTTAAATTTATTAATTTGATCATCATTAAATTTAAAATGAATAAATTGTACCGAAGAAGCTTTTCCTTCTGCTGATGTTCTATCAACATCTGCTTCTGGTACTGCTTTAACTTCTTCATTATCAATTTTCATAAATATTTTTTTTTCTATTCCACCAACCTTTCCCAAAAATGCACCTCTAGAAAGTGGATTATCAATTTCAAACATCAACGTTGCAACAAGCTCTTTACCCTTAGGAACTAACGGATTGTAAGCTATGATTTCATCTTTTAACTGCTCATCACCACCTTTTTCTATATGTAACATTTCCTGAACTTGTGCCACCATAGTTTCAAAGCTTTCAAAATAAAAAGTTGCATAAGGCCCAAGGGCTATTCTTCTATTTTTTTTATATACAACAAGTTCTTTTCTAATTTGTTTTCTACTTTCAATATAAATATTTTCAGGAATTAAATCTTTTTTTTCAATCTGTCTTTTTTCTTTACTCATAGTTATAATCTATAGCTTTTAGCTATTAATTCGATGGGGTGTAGTGCCTCATCGTTAGATATATTTGTATCTGTCTCTAATTGTTTTAAATGTTTGCCCGCCAATGGACAATCAGAAGCCATATATTTATTATTTTTATTTTTAATCTGTCTTGCAGTTGGTGTTCCAACTTTTATAGCAAGGTCATGAGTTTCTTTCATAACACCAAAAGTTCCACCATGACCAGCACATCTTTCAACAACATCCATCTTAATATTTGGAATAAACTTCAACATATCTCTAGATTTAATACCCATGTTTTGAGCTCTAGCGTGACAAGCATTGTGAACAGTCACCCCGCCATCAATTTCCTGTAAACCCTCAGCAAGTCCTTCATTTTGTGCTATATCAACAATATATTGATCTATATCACTAGTGTTTTTTGAAAGTCGTTTAATATTTTCATCATTTGGTAATAGTAATGGCCATTCAAATTTTAACATTAAACCACAGCTCGCTGTAAGTGTTATAATTTGATAACCCTTATCTACCCAGTCTAATAAATCTTTAGATACTTTCTTTGCTTGCTCAACAACTTTTGGTAAATCTGCCTGTTCAAGATAAGGCATTCCACAACATCCTGGATAAGATTCTTTAACCTCAACTCCATTTTTTTTTAAGACTTTTAATGCTGCAACACCTGTACTTTTTTTATTAAAATTAACAAAACATGTTGAATAAATCACAACTTTTCTTCCTTTGGAAGGTGCTTTACAGTTTACTGGAATGTTATTTTTTTTAAAATAATTTGTAAATGTTTCTGAATTATAAACTGGAAGTTTAGCTCTTACATCAATTCCAGCAACTAATTCTAATATTTTTCTAAAGAATATATTTTTAATATTTGATGCCCAATTTATTAATGATGATATCATTATACCAATTTTTGCATTTCTATCAATTTGAGCTAATTGCGCTGGTACAACAGGTAATTTATTTAATTTTTTTTGAGCTGTTCTATATCTCAACATTAAATGAGGAAAATCTAAGTCAAAATCATGTGGCGGAACATAGGGGCACTTAGTCATAAAACACATATCACATAATGTGCAGGCATCTACCACTGGTTCAAATTGTTCACTTTTTAAACTTTCTACATCTTCATTTTCTGACTCATCTATCATGTCAAATAGTTTTGGAAATGAGTCACATAAATTAAAGCATCTTCTGCATCCATGACAAATATCAAATGCTCTTCTCATTTCATCATCTAATTTTTTTGGATCCAAAAAATCAGGATGTTCAAAATTTATTGGGTGTCTTATGGGCGCGTCTATACTGCCTTCTTTGCTCATATTCGAAATTTTAGGATTTAATGGTGAGGAAACCCTCACCATAAATTAAGTTTTATTTATGCAATAGATTCCAAGGTTTTTTGGAATTTACCTGCATGTGATTTTTCAGCTTTTGCTAAAGTTTCAAACCAATCAGCAATTTCTGGAAAGCCTTCTTCTCTAGCTGTCTTTGCC
>Ga0209335_10002678_pt1 | contig 18511 bp, 34 predicted proteins | sample COG_09_FD_184753 | JGI IMG/M metagenome (GOLD analysis project Ga0209335, IMG submission 184753) | Pelagic Microbial community sample from North Sea - COGITO 998_met_09 (SPAdes) (version 2) | ecosystem: Environmental > Aquatic > Marine > Neritic zone/Coastal water | place: Helgoland, sampling...
CAAACGACTCGAGCGATGCACGGTACTCAGCAACGAGGTCGTACACGTCTGCCATAGCGTGCCAGTAGTCGTGCAAGTCGGACACATGCTGGTCGCAATACATGGCCTGAAAGAGGTCCATCTCGACAAGGCAGTCGCGCAGCGGGCGCCACACTGCACGGTACTGTGAGGGCTGTGCGTTCTGCAGCCAGAAGCGAGCACCCTCGCACAGAAGCCACGGGAACTCCTCCAACTTGCGAAAACTGCTCGGCGCCTCGCGAAAGAAAGATGCAAGAGTCGAAGTCACCTTGCGAAGACGGATTTGTGCGTAAGTCGACCCTTCAAATCGTGCGTCCTATGTGGGCCAGATTCAAGCTGTTGTCGCGCAGGCACCCTCCTCGGGAGCGCGTTACCTTTTGCCTCTGGTCTGGCTCTGGCATGTAGCGCTCCACCACTGCGTCGTCGAGAGACTGCCAGGGTGCGCCTTTCACGGTAAGCATTTTTGCGGATTCAAGAGTGCTGCCGAGGCTGGAAATCGATGCATCTGCGGGGTTTCCGCACCTGGTGGTGAAAGTTGACCAGGCCATCGAGGCCCACGAGGAGTCCGTCGAGGACAAGCGCGAGGCGCGCCCACGTGTAGCGGTTCAAGGCGCACGCCCCCATGATCTCGGCGTCCGTTAGCCCGCGGCGCGAGCGCGCGATCGCGCAGAGCACGCCGCGCACGCATCCGGGGGATATTGGCTCGCAGTCGCGCTCGACGATGGCGAGGATGCCGGTAGTTGCCTCGGCGAGGGAGGTGCCGGCGAGGAAGTGCCCGGAGCGGATGAAGAGGGACATGCACACCCGCAAGAGAACCTGCGCCGCCCGGCATGCCTCGGTGCGCGCACGCGCACCAACGTTGGCCCTCAAAGCAGAGCCCCGGAGAGGCATGGTTCAGGTGCGTGGGTGGGTCGAGAGGCACCGGCGAGCGGAGGGCGACGTCGTTGACGAGTCGCTCGTCCAGCTCCTCCTGCCGCTCGCGGGTACCCATGGCGGCGCTCAGAGGCTGCCGAGTCCAGGCGAGACGGGCAGGGGTTCGACAGCGCAGGCGCGCGCACAGGTGGGTGGGTTGCACGCCTTGGGGCGGCCGTGGTGAGCGAGCATCTCCTCGCACACAGCTCGACGTGCCTTCTGGGGCAACATTCCGACGGCGAGGGTTTTGACAAGTGAGAGTCTTTTGAGGACCTGCGAGAATCACCACGGCCTGGGCCGTGAGGTGCTCGCAAGAATGCTATCGGGTGAGATGGCGCAGGCGCTCCGTTCTTGTTAGACGCCTTTGTTCCGCCGCAGTCTGGGCGGTGTTGGGTCGCGCCTTGTCAAATGCGGGAGCGCCGGTGCGCATGGAGAAGACGATCCGGACGCGGAGCGGAAGGACGCGCGGGAGGCAGGCGAGCAGCTCTTCGATGCCGTCCTCTCCCTCGTCGTCCAGCCCGTCCGCGCCGTCCACTACAAGCAGCACGCCGCCCCGAGCCGCCGCAATCTGCAAACAAGAGACACGGTCAAAGCTTCGCAGCTGGGCACAGGGCGCAGTGGCTTGGCGTCGGCAGGACGAGAGCGGCGCGTTGGGGGAGAGGGGCACGCCTGTAACCAGACGAGGAACGTGCGCTTGATCTGGATGTAGTCAGTCGGAACCTCATCGTCTAGTCCGCAGTGTCGCTTCATCTCAAATAGACAGCGTCGAAGGATGCCGCGCGCAGACTCAACCCCCGCTGCGCCGGTGTCGAAATGCTGCAGAAAAAATACATCTCTTGCGCGCGCCTGCTCGAATCGGTCGCACCAGGTGCGGAGCAGCGCGGTTTTGCCCGAGCCTTCCGCCCCAACGAGTAGCAGTGTAGCTCGCTCGTCAAACGCCACGTAGCTGCACACGCCAAGTGTTAGCTGCCGCGCGCTATAGAACGCGAGCGCCGCCGCAGAGGGGGCGGGCGCCTGTTGAGGCGCTGGGCGACGTCAGCATCGAGTTGAAGGAATGGAACGGGATCGCGACATACGTGCAGCATTGTCGCACGCTGCAGAGGCGCAGGAGCAGCTGGCTCAGCCGTGGATGCTTGGTGCAAGCAGGACAGGCCGCACGGCAACATGCATCACGCAGCTTGCTCACTGGGCCGAGCAGCGGGGGACTCGGTTCTGGGCCTGTAGTGTGAGCAAGCGCTCGCGCGTCGGCTTTGGGTACATGCGCGTGACGGAGCGCCGCAGATCGCGCAGCACAGTCGCTTGGACCTGAACATACGTTCGCATACCACATATAGTCAGTGGCAGCTTGCGGGGCGATGCGAGACGGGTCTAGGATAACCTGATCAGGACCGGGATAGCCGTCGACGATTTTGGCATTTTCGATCGTGCGCAATCGCTTTTTGAAGGCCTGCATGGCGAGCTCGTCGACCGGGTCCTTCTCGATGTAGTCGCCCGTGGAGAGCCCCACAAGCGAGTCAAGGAAGCTGCCCTCGCGGATGTACACGAAAGAACGGCTCTCGAACTTTGAAGGGTTGACGAGCAGCGCGGCCGCCACCTCGATTTCGACGATGCTCTTGTCCTGGAGCGCCTCAATCCATGGGCGTGTTGCCACGAGCGACGAGACATCCGGGACGCGTGGACAGTACTTCTCCCCGATGAAGGCGAGAAAGATGGTCGAGCGATCGAGCTCCATAAGCATTACCTCCACTGCTTCTGGCGTGTCCTCCTGTCGCAAAGATGGAGGGCGTACCACGCGCGCGCCCCGTGAGCCATCCCGAAAAGAATGTGTGGCAAGCGAGACAGCCCCGCACGCGGGCGCGGAAGTCGGACCTGCATACCCATGCGCACGTCGACAGCAATGCAAAGTACCCTGCGTGGTTCGCAGAAACTGCGCAGCTGCGGCATAACCAGACCGTGCAGCATATGACGCTCCTGCGCCATGTCCGGCAGCGTCCCAGCAATGTACACGCGCACGTGCGGCGGACAGCAGCGGCCTTGCAGGGAGTTCAGAGTTCCTGCGTCAGGTGAGCTGCCTCCAGGCCCCGTTGCTCTCATTGCCGCCCCTCCTTCCTGGACTGGTTCGTCCACGTAGCCAGCAGGTCGCGGCAAATTGATTCCGAGCAGTATTTCACCCTATCACGAATGAGGAAAGCGCCAAGACGGCGTGAGGAGGAGACAGCGCCATCGAAGCAGTGAACTTCCGTGCTAGCCCTGCTATTTCCGTGCTAGCCCTGCTATGCAGGGCTAGCACGAGAGCGACACGCTGCTGCACGCGCATAGGTAGGGGCGCGCCTGGATGTGTGAGTCCTTGTAAAGCGAGTGCCATTTCTGCGCGGAACGCTGGCCGACAAGGGTGCTGAGAGGGAGAGCTGTTTCGCCGATGAGGTCATCGGAACCGATCAGATCCTTGTCCCAGACCTGCACCTTGAGCATCTGATCCAAGTCGTCCACTGGCAGCTCAAACTTCTCCTGCCACTCGGGGTTGAGCTCCTTTTTAATCACCTTGGTTTTGCGCTTCTCGTTCCCAACCTGCCACCCCTCACACTCTCCTGAGCACTCAGCGCTCCTTTCCATCAATGAAGAGCTCGCCTTCGCGCAGAGAAAGGGTCACGATCATACAATTATCTAGGTCCTGCGGATCGTACCTGCAAGACTGTGTACGGGTCACTCGTACCGACCGAATCCATGGCCGCAAGCCCTCGCGCGGCTGCGACATCAATAGAAAGCACAGTCGAGGCCGTTGCAGCCGCCACTGCGCTCTTGGCAGCCACGGCACGAGCATGTGCCTCCTCAGCAGACTCGTATGCCGGTGTGAGCGTGAGAAACACTTCGGCGTTGAAGGACGGCTCATCAGGGTGCACAAGCTTGAACCAGTCCGACCGTTTCCCCGTAATTTCACGCGGATTAATTGACACAGCGCCGATAAAATCGTTCTCGCCGATCAAGTCATAGTCATAGCACTCAACCCGCAGCTCCGAAACTCCCGCAACAACCTGTATGAACAAACAAAGTTTCATCTTAGTGTCTCCAACGTAAGGCTAGAACCGGTATCCGCAGCCAGCACAGGTCACGGTTGGCGCACGTTGAGCGTGAAGGTCTCGTTCCATGTTGGTGCGAGCGTACGTTTTATCACCTAAGCAGATGCCAGCGGTTCATCAAACAGCTGAACCAGTTGAAGCTGAAGTGGTTAATTAATGGACCCATAAGATTCATACCTTTCGGAGCAAAAGCTATAAGCAATGATCCATGTACATTACTTGGGTCAGACAGCGAGTATTTATGTTTAGGCTGTGCGAGCACCTTGGTCTGCTTTGTTTCTTCTCCGCATTTCAAGACTACGAATGGGTCACATTTTCCGAGCAGGCCCGAGTCCATTTTTGGCATGCCTCGTCCCCCGACGACAAGCACTGTGATTGCTTGCATTTGTGCTTTGGCACCTCCGCTCCCTGCGCGCTTGATCATTTCGGCATTCGCTACCTGCTGCTGCTGCTGCTGCTGCTGCTGCTGCTGCTGCTGCTGCTGCTGCTGCTGATCACGTGCCCAGTCATTAATCAACTTGCTTGCAGTTCGTGCAGTTGAATCGGTGCCAGCGCGCTGGCTACAGCACAAACCAACGGCGAGCAGACCACTCGTTGTGGTATGCGAGCAGCGCTGGGACCGTTTGAGTGGGAATCATTACGAGCTCTGTGAGAATGATCTTCAACTCAAGCTGCCCGAGATTTGTTTCCTCCTCCGGATTGGGTTCGAACCCGTACCAGTCGCGGTACTCTGAATACGTGGCGCGAGGCAGATCAGGACCACGGAGTGAGATTGAACAATCTTTCGTTCCCGTTTTACGGGTAAAGGCGCCGTACCCTTGTCTGGCGCGAGTGTTTCGATAGGTATACCGAGGCGACCGAGCGTGTCGTCGGATCCAAAGGTGTCTTTATCGAATGCTTCCACCACGATGCTCTCACGACGTTGCGCCGAAGACACAGCAAATTCAAATTCCTCCATCCATGTCGGATTCAGCGTTTTGTTCTTCACCTTCGTCTTGCGCGCCCTTGCAACTGCATCGCCAATGTGAACCCGAACGTACGGATCGGACGTCCCGCCACGGTCCTTTGCAAGGAGGTCACGCCCTCGCATCACCGTGATTGTAACGACAGCCGGAGAGGCACCGTCCTGATTTCCGCCTTCGCCGTCGTGGTGCGCGTGTTCTCGCCCAACCTCGGCACCCGCGATACCCTCGTACAACCGTAGCATGGCGCTCTCAGAAACGAACCACTGCGACACGTGCCCGCTGTCCATGAGGGTACTGCTCTCGCCAAGGGCATCGACCGTGTGCGATTTCGAAAAGGATTGTTTTTAGCTTGACGTGTCTGCGGGCAATGCGACTGACCTGCTCTATAAGATCATTTAGCGGCGAGTCTGACTGGCCTGTCTTGGGTATCATGGCCATGTATAGCTGCGCCTTCCCTGCTGGGCGCTTCCCATTGGAAAAGCTCACCCACTCCTGCCGCGGCCGGAAATCGACCAGGCCTGCCACTGACACTGACGCCTTGCCTGCGCGCCACCGCCGCCACCGCACCGACGTCAATATGCACGCTCGCTGCTGACGGCAAAACCGTACATTGCAGCACCGTCAGCGCGCTCGACGCTGATTGGGGGAATGGCGCAGGCTTGCGCAAGGCGTGGGTCACCCATGAAGTCATCCCGTGCAGCAGTGTCCTTGTCCCACATCTCGAGCTCCATGGCTGGGACGCTTGCTCCCGCAGGGAAGAAAAAGTCAAAGTCCTCGTTCCAACTACCAAATCCCATCGGGATGGCCCGCCCGCCCCTCTTCAGTGTACTCGGGGCAAAGCGCGTCCGTGTGAAGGGGCGCCGCATGCCGAATTTAGTCAGCGTCTATGTCTATTGAATCGAAGTCGTATGGTAGTTGTGCGCCTAGTGGCAAATGGCTGCAATGGGTCTCACCGTGGGTGTAGCGTGCGCATCTGAACGCCCGTGCGCTTCTTCATTTGCCCACAAGTAAGGATGATGTACGGATCGGACGTCCCTCCCTCGTCCATGGCCGGAATGCCGACTGCCTGGATAACCCGTACTGACAGACGGCACATCACGAGTAGCGCCGTAGAGTGTTTTTGTAGAGCTGCCATGACCGCCTGTGCCTTACCGCCGGGGGATCATCAGAAACAAGTCAACCCACAGAAGCGCGCAGCAATCGCGACCCGGACGAGTAACCCTGAACAGCACAACTGAATTTCGGCTGCTTCGGGCGGATGCAGTCCAGAAACGTTGCTGCAAACGTTAGGGAAGGGGCAGTCGCCTGGTCTCCATCATCTGCAGGGTCCTCACTGCGCTCAACTCGCGACATTCGCAGCCGCAGCCGCGGGCCAGTCTGCTCGAGATCCTGACTCTCTTTGACCTTTGTGCCATAAGGCACTGGCGGGACGAGATCGTACCTGACACCATAAAAACATGAGGACGTTGAAATCGTGAACACAGGCGTCTCAATCGCGCCGTGCGTCAATTCATCCGGCGCGCCAACCATCGGGGGCGACTGGCCAAAGTGGAGCTTGCACGGCAGGCGGGGCTGGCGCGGCAGTTTGGGGAACATGGAGGCGGACAGAGATTGTTGAGGCGCACCAGGCCTCTGATTCAAACGCCCGTAGAGTCTTTCCATGGATATTTATGGCGCCGAGTACGCGTGCCTGGGCCACGCCTCCTGCACCCGCCCGCCGGCTGAGCGCGAGCAGCAAGGATGGACTGTCTGGCCTCGAGCGCACCGGTATGCCCTTCGTGGAGATGTCGCATCTCGACAGTGACATACACGTCGGGGTCGGCCACTTCAAAGTAGAACTCCTCATTGAACGCGACCTGCCCGCACACTCCCAGCAGGTATCAGTGGTCAATAAGCCCTGAAAACTCCGCACCGTATCTGAGCCAGGGTGAAGGTGTCATGCGGCCTGAATAACGCACCTCGCCTGTCCACGCCCGAACGATTCCCTGCACGAGTTGGTCACCTGCAGGCTTTTCCTCGCCAACCTTGCTGCGCGCGCCACACCTGCGCAGCACAGCCAGTTGATGTCCCGCGTTGGCTCCGGGCAGCTACCCGGTCATGGAGGGCAGCCGTACATGACGCGGACGACCACGGTGCCGTCGGCGGCAAGCACGCGCTGTGCCTCGACCACCGAGATCAAGAAACGCTGCGGGCCGGCAAGGTCGTCGCGTCCACGCAGCGCTTCGTCGATGTCCACACGCCGCTTCCCCGCGCCGCCCTCATCGCTTAGTTCGGGGTTCAGTCGTGCCGATTCTTCGTGGAGCTGCCCGCGCTCCGACTGTGACGGCGATGGTAGCCGTGAAATGCGAGGCGACAAAGCATCACCTCGCGCCATTGCGTCTTGCGCGTTGGCCAGCAGTTTCGAGGAGAGGTCGAGCCTCGAGGTTCCACCGGCGGGCCGGCGCACAGGTGGCGAACGCGCGTCGGACCTTTCGGACCCAGACGCGCCAGATGTGTTCAGCTCCGAAGCTCCCGAAGCCGCCTCGTGAGGCACCTCGCCACTGCTTGCACGTGCTGGTTGTTCTGTGTCATCGCCGTTTCCGTCGCTGGCCACCTTCCGTTCGTTTGTTCTCCGAACCGCGGCAGCAACCTGAGAAGCCGCGGCGGCGGTGGAACTTCTGAGTGCACTAAACATGTCGCCCCTACCTGTCGTCTCATCTGCCGCATTTTCTGCCTCATCGGGATCTTGTGCCCCCCCACCCCGGACAACGTTCACGGCCTTGGCGACTGTAGCACCCATAGCAATGCCCGAGTAGCAGTAGCGGTCTCGTCACCCGCCCGGAAACACTCTGCTAGAATCGCAGCACACGTCGCATGCACTCTTCTCAAGCACACCTACGGAGTCCACAGCAGCCTCGCGAGGGCAGCAATTGCGGGCTGTGCCGGGCGGGCTGCTGGATCCGCAATACCCCAAATCTGATAGAAAAGTGGCACTTTTCTTCGGTGCTAGCGATGAAGATGATTGCAGATGGAGGGGGTCTCGCGTATCCGCTTCCACAGCAACGGAAGTGGCGCTTGACAAACGGCGTGCCCGCCGCAAGGCCCGCGTGGAACCCCCTCTGCTAACCAGAACTTAGTCAGTTGCTGGAATGTGATGACGTTTGACCAAAAGTAGATCTTTTTGATCGGAGAAGGTTCCACTGAAGGGTTCGTGTTGCTTCCTTCGGAAACGACTGCTGGACGTCTTCTGCACAATCAAGATAGCTTCTTGATTGTTGCTTCATACACAGCAAGTGGTGCACCGCAAGACGTCCTGCCTACGATGGCAAAGCGCCCAGATCATGCGTTGAGGATGCTGCCGTGGATTCTTCTATCGCTTCTCTGCACACAGCTGGCAGGAGGGTCGGGCAGCGCGCCGCAGCCAGGGGAGAAAAGAGGTAGTGTGTCAAGAGAAAACCGAAGAATTGTCGAGAGCGCTCTCATCCCGCGTGATTCAACGGGTGACGAGTGGCATGTGGTCAGGGATCCCTTCTCGCGCACTGTGCCCGCCTGTCGCGAGCACCAGATATTTAGGTGCAGCGTGCTGAAATTTTGGGGCATTGCACGAAGGGGCAGCTGATTCCTTGGGAAACTTCGGGTGGCCAGGTTTGGCACGCGGATCAGCAACTGCATGTCGCGGGCTTCAGCTCCGAGAAGGATGCAGCTGCGTTGGAGCGTGCACTCGGGAACCTCCCCGTGCAGGTCCAATCTCTGCCCCTCACCCGACACATCTAGGTGTGGCGACATGCTACATTACTAAGAACTGGCGCGTTCGCTACCCCTGATAGGTTCTGCACCACTTCAAAGAGGTGCGCCGTGCGCCGGTGGGAGTAGACGGCGGTGGTGGTGTTTGGCCGCCAGACTGGCCGACGCAGTGGCCAGCAGGGCAGCAGTTCGAGGCGCTCTCATCCTGGAAGCACCTTGAGCACGCGCTGACAGCTTCAAGCAAGCTCGGCGCTGCGACTCATCCGCAGCATGTGAGCAACGTTGTCGGGGCCAGGTTCGTTGCGACCAATCGGATGCACTCGAGGGTAGGTTCAACAAACTAATCGCACGCATTCCGGCGTAGTGCAAGACGCAGCGCCTAGTAGAGGTGCGGCGGCCTGAACCGGCGCGGAGTTTTGTAGGTCCCGCACCGAACAGGCGCAGGAACTACAGAGGCGCGCTGCGGCCGCCTCCGTTGAACAGCCTGATGCTGCCTTGCACCCGGCTTCGCCTGGCCCAGTCCCCGCACCCACTACATCTACCACGGCGAATGGGCCCGCGCAAGTAAAGGAAGGGACTAGTCGGGCGGAGCTGCATTACCGCGAGCGTGCTGCTATGGAGGTAGCGGTGAACGGTGTTCGATCGGCAGAAAACGGCGCAGGACGGCAGGTTCGGTTTGGGCGCCGGGCGGGCAAGGCGGCAGACTCGAGTCAGCCTGAAGACCAAGCAGCAAGATTGCAAGAGGGAACAGCAGTTGGGTTTCGGGAAGGGAGGGCACAAAGGCAGGAGGACAAGCAACATGTGGGGGGCGAAAGAGAGATTCCAAATCGGACAGACGGACGGGAGGGTGGCGGTGCAGCTGCGGGGAAATCGTCGCAGGATGTCCCTTCAGCATCGGCAAATGTGATTGCCCCTCTGGATGCTGGGGACACAGGTATCGCGCCCGACGCTGTCGATGCGACTGCGTCTACGGAGACAGAGTCGCTTTTGACCGATGCGAAGGAGTTGGTTGAGGCTGCCGCCGTGCGCCGTGCGCAGGAAGAGCATGCTCGTAGCGGGTGACCTGCCCAACCCTTGCATAATGGTTTAGGCGATTTGCCCAGCTCTGCTCTCATGCGATTCAACTGGCGAGATTCTCATGCTAGTATGTCTGTTCCAGAGCGGCGGAAGAAGAACTGGAGCTTCGTAAGTCGTTGGTGGCAGAAGATGTTCAGCGGCGCGAGCAGGCAAATCGCGCAGCGCAGCGCGCGAAGCTTCGTGCTGAGCAGGAGGCTGCGCATCGTGCGCGGTTAGAAGAGGAACGTCAACTCAAGGTTTCTATCTTGGCCGATGAACGATCTGATTTGCATGAAATCGCGCTCCCGCCGGTTAGGGATTAGGGTTTCTCGTGGATTGCTACACTTCGTGACGTCGGCAAGTGTGCATTGCACTGACGCCTGGTGCTGCGGGTGGAGCAGAACGAGCGAGAGAAACAAATGCGTGAAGCAATGGATGAAGAACGTCAGACAGAGCAAGATCGGCTCCGAGAATTAGAAAAACAACGTTCGGCGATGCATTTGATTGAAGCTGACCTGGCACAGGAGCGGGCTGAGGTGGACGCGATATCAGAAGCGATGGGACGCAAGGTAGAAGAGGTGGAGGCACAGCTAAGTAGACGCACAGCGCGCGCAAAGAGGGAAGCCGCTGGCAGTGCCTCTGGTGAACAAGCCTCGGTAGTCGACAGTGCAGCTGGGAAAGTTCTAGTTGGCGGCAATGTAGCGCTGGGGAACACAGGAGCGGACGCAGATGCGAAACGGCGACCAGCGGAGGATGTCGGTGCCGCTCTGCGCCGCGTTGTTGAGGCTAAGATTCAGGGCCTTATCGACCGTTGCTTCACTCATGAAGAGGGTTGGTGGTCATACGAGGTGTCTTTCCCGCCCCCTTTGCCAGCTTGCCCTGTCGCGGGCGCCCTTGCTACACACGCGCGCTGCTGCATTGCAACAGCCAGCCCCTGTCACCGACACACTTGCGTCGGCGTAGGTTTGCGTCGGTCGGAACGCGACGCAGTTCCACCGAGCGATGAAAGCAGGACCTTGGGCTGGCTCACATGGTGAAATTCGAACAAAGGAGCATCTGCTTGGGCATCAGGAGGCTGTTGCGGTACCGTCGCTGCTTTGGGCCCGCACGAGCGCACTCGCATTTTTGCACTTGGTGTGCCTGCTGACATTGTATCACCTCAGCTGACTCGCAGTGGTGTCTCGGATCTGGCTGAAAGTCACGAACGGTGGGGCGCAGGTAGTTCAAAATCGAGAGGGGACGCCCTCCCTCAAGATGTCGCTGCGCGGTGGGACGGCGTGCGGCGAGGCTGGACCACGCACGGCCGAGGTACCGCCCATGGCCGGGATTCCACGCAGACTCAGTGCGCTGGCACTAGCCTCAACGTTGATCTTGTGTTCTGATGTCATCGATTGGCTTACGGAGCAGCATGAGTCCCCAGCTACAAAAGAAACACTTCAGCCCGAGGCGCTGGTGGTGCTAATGGTAGCACGCCTTGTTGTTGGGCAACAGGTCTTCATCATGTGCCTCGTCCATGACGCAGGGCCCGACGTGCTGGGGCACACGCGGTTGGAGAGGGTCTCGGAACCGTCCCCGTGCCACTACCACATCACGTTGCTCTCCCCCCTCGCGTGTACCAGTGCGGAGCAGGCACTCTTTCAGGAGCGCCGGTCGTGGGTGCCGACCCCGGCTCTGCCCTCGCTTGATCAGCGTTCTCGGGTTCTTCACGTGCACGACGTCCCCACCCTTGGTCAGCACCCGGCCGCCCACCCTCTGAGCTTCTGTCTCAGCACCGCACAATCGCGTCTGCAGTAGTTCGCTGTTGTCGTGCTTTCGATCCCTACCGGAAGAAAGGGGCAGCCACTGAGCACTCTTCTTGCCAACAGCGGCAATCTACCCAGACGAGACGGCACTAGCAGGATGGAGTATCGAGGGCTGGACCAGTGGCTCAAACGACACGATGCAAGCAAAGCTACAGATTCCTGGGTCGGACTTGCAGGGTGAAGAGGTGAGTTGCAGTTCACTGCCGCGATATTCACACCCTGTCCACTCATCGACACCCACTTGGCTCTCTGCACAACCATCGGAAGTGCAGTAAGCGGATGAGGCTGTGCGCGCGGGCAGGAGCTCGCCTTCACGGAGACGCTCTTCGATCAGCCGTTGGCGCTGCTGCGGCGCATCGGCGTCCGAACGAGACACTGCTTCTCACTGGATGCGTCCTGCACACTCGACTTTTTCCTATGGTTGCGTGAGCCGGACCCTGCCGCACAGAGCCCTGAAAGTGCCATCTTAACAGTCAAGGAAGGTACACACACGGTTGGACCGCACCTGCTCTGGGGCATGCCGCAGTCTCCTGGCCATGTCTTCTGCGGCCTCCATGCACTCGTCGAGAATCAGATGGTCGGAGCTTTTTCTGCACAGGTGGGCAACCCATCCAGGCCCCGTGCCGTGCATCGGCTGAAATCATCACTGCCCACACCCCGCGTGCTGCATCGGCTGGCACGACCATTGCTCCTGCTGCTGCTTCTTCGGCGTGCCATGCTCGCTGCGGCGCGTGACACCGCGTGTTTCGTCGGCTCAGCCCCTTTCATTGCACCGGTGGCATCACGTCGCAATCGTCTTCCACCGTGCCAAGAAGCTCGAGGTTTTTTTCAACGGACAACCGCAGGCGCCCGCCAGACCTGCTCATCGGACCTGCCTTTGCCTTGGCGCGTTCTCTTGCGGCGTCGCTTTCTTTGTACCATCGCAATTTCGTAAGTGGGCGGAGCCGTCTGGACCAGGTTGTGATGGCTGTTCCTGGTGGAACGCTGCAAGCACGCCCTCGAAAAAATCGCACGCGTCTCTTCATTGGTGGGTCGCCACAATACCACGTTGCTGCGCCTGCCCTCGTCGCACGTGTACGGATGCACCATCATCAGGTGAAACCCTTCCTGTATGCTCACCACAAACACGGGGAATCGAGCAGTTCGCCAAAACCAGTCCTGATGTGTACCGTCTGCATGTTATGTGGGCATGCCATGCTAGGTTTGGGGCACAACCGGCACGGTCATGAACATTAGTCATGTTTTTGAGCCGTCGTAAGATGTTGAGTCTCTGCCTGTCAGGCCCTCGATGCTGCGGAGATCCGCTTTCTTGCGCGCAGAGTGCCAACCTACACGCCATCGCAAGATCCGAAGATGGATACCAACGCAATCACGTCGTTACAGCGGATTGGTGTCGTTGTAGACGCAGCACGACTTGGTTCTGCTGTAGACAATGACGAGGCAGCCCAAAAGATACCAGTGAGCACTCCCGACGGCAGCATGGGCACAGATGTAGCTGGTGCAGAGTCCAAAGAGGTAGTGGTGGTCGACGGTGCGACGAGAGAAAGGGCTTTGCCGAATCACGGGGTGACGCTACCATCAGACGAGGCGGGCTATGAGTTTTGGTTGAACGAGTTTCTGGGTGGCAAGGATCATGCTCTGCTAGGGATGGCACATCGGGCCCGCCTCGGGGTGGGGGGGGTGACTTCGCCACGCTGCGAGGTCGCAGCCGCATACTACCGCTCGGCTGCTGAGCTCGCGCTGAAGGCCGTCGAAAATGCCCAGGTACCGAAGATGTCCCGTACCCGCGCACCTGTGATGAGGGGCAGGTGATACCGGCCCCGCCATTTAAACCTGGTCTACACTGGCTTATACAGGCGTCCGCGGTCGAGTTTGTTCGGCTTTCAGATGAGGTGGAAAAGGCAAACGGGGAAGCATTCACTGGTCAGAGGTGCGTTGGCGGCTTCCTACTTCTTTCCTGATGATATTGCAGGTGTTAGGGCCTTACGTTGAGTACTTAAGGCCAGACAGTGTGGCGACAGGCCTGTTTGTTCTCGTTGATCAGCAGGATAGGAGGCAAAGCTTGAGGTGCGGTGGCGTAGCATGCTTAGCGCTGAAGCGCGCTGCAGGGGAGAGGATGATGCTCTGGTGCAGTACCAGCAAAACCTCGCGGAGAGCGGAGATCCCGCCGCACAGGCATGGCTGGGTCACAGGCATCTTGCTCGCTCGTTTTACACTCACCAATCCAACGCGTCTGCTTACGCTGCAGGCCAATGCCCGTGCGCTGCAATGAATGGTCAAATGCCATCACGTGACCGTGTCTGCGTGGAGGCAGGTACTACTGGGGTGCGGGTGGAGTTCCCCGGGACCGGGCACGAGCTCTCGATCTGCTTGGTCGCGCGGCAGCGCAAGGCAACGTGGAGGCCCAGTACAACCTCGGCGTGATGCACGCGTACGGCCACGGCGTGCCCCGTGACCGCGGCGAGAGCATGCGGCTTTTCCGCGCTGCAGCTGAGCAAGGCTATGTAGCCGCACATAATGGTCGCCCACTCTGCACGCACTCCATGCGACCCGCGCTCTTTCCTTTCTTCGAACTCGCATGCTTCGAACTCGCATGCTGAGGATCTAATACATCGTTGAGCAGGTCTAGCCCTGGCACTCACCGATGGGGCCATGGACAACAATTTTACTGAGGCGTTTATGCACTTTAACCGCTCGGCGCAATCTGGCAATTCAGACGGGCTGTACAACGCTGCATTGTTGCTACGCGACGGACGTGGTCTCTCTTATCCCAGGCTTTGCGGTACCGACTTGCGCCGGCCAGGCGGGGTCTTGACGCCACTCTGTGTGATGTCCAGGGGTGGCTAAGGATGAAGGCCTCGCACTCGTGTACCTTCGCCGGGCTGTTGCGGCGGACCACCAGACAGCACGAGTCGCGCTCGCATGGATGCTGCTCGAAGGCGAAGACGATTCCTGTCAGGACGCTGTTCTGCTTCTAAAAGCTGCTGCCGAACGTGGGCCATGGGGTACATGCACCCATCCTGCCCGCATGTTCTATGCATCGCAAGAGCTTTACTTGCCCCGTCTTGAGGCAACACTATTCGCGGAATCGCTTGCTGAGATAAGTCTTCCCTCCCAAGGTTCCCTTTTGCGTGATGGACTCGACGCATTCCTCGCCGGAGACGTTGCTGGCGCGCTGGGGGCGTATAGCGCAGCAGCGGAACTGGGCTACGAAGTTGCGCAGTCCAATGCAGCTTGGCTGTACGCAGAACGCTGTCCAGGACCCGGTTGCGAGCTTTCCCGTGCGGAGGCGCAAACTCGCGCGCTGCACTTTTTGCGCATGTCGGCGGCGAACGGCAACACTGAAGCTCAGCGGCGTGTCGGAGATGCGTTGTGGTATGGAGAGGGTACAATTGCGGACCGCCAGGAAGCTTTCCGGGCCTACCTTACCGCCGCTGCTGCTGGAGACATGCAATCGCGCTTTAACCATGTCGCGCTGCTGCTCGTCGGGGAGGTGCGTCCAACACGTCTCCCAAAAACGGTGAGCTATTCAGGGCTGGGCGTTGCTGATGATCAGTGTGCGAGCGTGGCAGTCCGGGATCGGCGACGGTATGGACGCTGCAGGCCGAGAGGCGCTAGCTCGCGAACTAGTGGCGGGGCTCTTTGCAGACGCGCAGAGAGCCGGTTCGGCGGCCATGTACCCCGCACTGATTCTGCACATGGCTTTGGAGGCACGCGCTTGGAGCTCCGTGGTGTGGAACAAAGGTTCGGCGGGGATCGCAGCGGACACATGGAAGGGGTTGCAGGTTCTATCGGAGAAATGGCGGAAGCAGAGCGGACTGCAACGTCTGGGTGACTGGATTCGCGAGCAGCACAGCCGAATGTGGGTGAATCGGCAACGACAGCGAGGTTGGCAGCGCGACGGACGAGTGTCGGATCGCCAGCTGCTGCATTTGATTCTCGTCGCAGCCGCGCTGGCGCTGGCGCTTGTGCTTCGCTTGCTGCTGTCGGCCTTTGGGTAGCTATGAAGGCTGGGAAGCACGCGGGGAGGGGGCATTCCAGTATAGTAAACGTGAAGAGATGTAATGAATAAACTCGTACAAGACCAACTAACAGACCAGAGACAAAATCAGGGAGCGGACAAAAGGAATCCCCAAAGGAGGGAAGAAAGGACCAGTCCGTGAACCGACGATCAGGAGCTCTATCTAGCGATTGATAAAGGGCCCGATAATGGCGCTTGCGAATTTTCGAATTGAATGCAAGTATAGAGATAGATACGTTTAATGACAAACAGTCACAAATCGCAGAGCGAAAAACTGGCGACGGGCGGGGGCCGGGAGACCACAGCAGTGAAGCCGGAGAATAACTAGGTCCCAGGCCCAGTATACTTCATAAAACGTCCCCGCAACTACGCTCCCCTGCCTGGATTGATACAGTTTGACTGCTTCTTGGTCCTCAATGTACCGATGTGCGTCCGCATGTGTACGGTGAGGTTGCCGAGCTGCGAGAAGGCCTTGCCCACTTGTCGCAGCGATGCGGCTTCTCCCCCGTGTGCGTCCTCATGTGTGTAGTAAGGCTGCCGGACGTCGAGAAGGCCTTGCCGCATGTGTCGCAGCGATGGGGCTTCTCCCCCGTTTGCGTTCGCATGTGCTTGGTGAGGTCCCCGGACTTGGCGAATGCCTTGTCGCATGTGTCGCAGCGATGGCGCTTCTCCATGAGGTTATAATGAGCCCTTTCGGTGTCCGTCAAGTGCCTAGACATCCAGTGGCGTCTCGCCTTCGCACGAGACGAGGAACTTTTGCCGCACTGGTGCCTGCACTTTCCTCGGCGCTGCGTGGCGACTGTAGCGCCCTCGAGAGAGCGTCGTTGCGGTACCGATAGCCTACCATCGAGTTCTCCCCCACATAGTCCTGCGGATCGTTTCATGTCGCCGTTCTGATCAAACATGCGGGCCACATCGTTCTCGAGGGGGAACGATGCGCGAGGCAAGCGTGGCGGCGTACAGGGGAACTCCGAATTATCCTGCAAAATTTGTTGCTCCGGCGGCTTTCAGGCTGTAAAAAGGTTTTCCGCTGCACCGGGGGGCTTGTCGCGCGCGTGACTCTCGTGGCCTTTGATGAGTGCGATCATCTCGCATTTGTTTGGGACTTATTGTGTAACTGGGCCACAGAATCGGTGCGGACAGCCCACCCGCGCGGACACGCAGCAGCTGCCCGCTGCAGAGCTGCTCTCGAGTCGCACACCGCCTTGTGTCCGCTGGCGAAACATTTTCTCGAAACGCTCAGCAACTCTGTTTCCCCATTTTGATGCCAAACACGCCAAAGGCTGCAGCCGACTAAACAGCCCCGCGGAGCGTCAGGTTCTCCACTGACGGGGGATCCGCTCTGGTGGCCGAAGTGGCCTACTTCAATTTATTTGGGAGCCAGGCCCCCCCCCCGAACGAGACGCTGTGGGTATATCTACACCAATTTGAAAATCCTACCATCGGCAAATGGGTCGAGCGGCGGCAACTAGGACGAGGAGAGCACAGCGTCGCCTTTGCCACTCACGATCTGCGCCCGGGGGGTTGGTACTGTTTCAGGCTCTGCACAAGCCCTTCTTGGTGGCGCTGGGTGCTGGCAACGTCGGCAGTATTTCAGACGACAGATTTTGGCTTTGAAATCACCAGCATGGCTCAGCGCACAGCTGCTGCTTCTGCTCAAGCTGTGGTTATGCCCGCCGTATGCCGACCAGCTTTACTCATTCTGGCAACAACTCGCATTCTAATCCCGCGCCCGCACTATCCCAGGCATCTGCGATCCCTTATGGTGCACACCCCAGGGGTGCTATGCTGCACTCGGCGTACCCGCAGCACCAGCAGGCCCCTGAGCACTCCTCGCCCTCGAAGCATGGTACTGGGAACAACGTGAAAGCAAACGGCGACACTTTGTCTGCGAGTGCTGCAGTGTGTACGTCAACAGACTTTGTGCAGCAGCTCTTTGGGCGGTATGAGGCGCTTCTGCTGGAACAGAACCGTGAGTTGCACGAAACCTTGCACGAGGCAAATGGGCGGATCAAGAAGCTAGAAGATGCACAGCGAGGGCGGCGCGCGGCGAGCGAGTGCTCGGTAGAAAATAGTTGCGAGGCAGCGGCAGCACAGCAGAAGTCATCCTGTGAGAAACGAGGGCGTGAAGACAGCGAGGGGCGGGCAGAAGGCGCTAGAGCTCTCGAAACAGGGCAGGTCACTTCAGGTAGAAGTGAGTGCGAGCCACAACGAAAGCGCGGTAGAAAGTAGTGCACTGGAATAGCAAGCCGATGGCGTCTGTGGAACGCTTGCATGCCGATGGCACTCGCCCAGTGCGGCGTGGAGCTGCGCTGGAACATTATCTAGTCTCTCAACTTGACCCCTGCCGACACAACTAATTACGCTGGTGCCCCCCGCCTCTCTGTTTCCGTTGGAGTCAAAGCCGGTGACCCCCCGTGCAAAGGCTCTTGACGCTTGAACCAACGACCTGGACGCCCCTTACTAGCTCAAGCCGATCACATAGTCATGTGCCCTTGCTCACTCCCGGATGAGAACGACGAAGACGTACCCCTCTTCGGCAGAGAGGTCCAGATCCGGTGCGGCACTCTGCGCGCAGCCCATTAGACGCCCAATAGCTCGCGCTCGCGCAACTTGATGACGAAGTGCTGACTGGGCTTGTGACAAAGGAACAGTGCGTCTGCTATGGCGGGAGCGGAACAGACCCGCAGATACGCCTCGGCGAGATGACCTGGAGGAAACAGGTACATGACAAGAGGGTGAGCATCATTTCCCGCTTCACCGATCTCACCAAGCTGCACCACTCCTGCGACTTTGCGCTCGGAGAGATATTTGACGAGATTTTGGAGAAATGCGTCGCGGGCAGCACCACTTTCCTGATCTCTAGGGTTCGGCGGCATTGCAAGCAGCATCGCTGAAGCTCCTCCGGCCGTCGCCTTTTGCACGCGTGCCGAGAAA
>Ga0209335_10002682_pt1 | contig 18466 bp, 21 predicted proteins | sample COG_09_FD_184753 | JGI IMG/M metagenome (GOLD analysis project Ga0209335, IMG submission 184753) | Pelagic Microbial community sample from North Sea - COGITO 998_met_09 (SPAdes) (version 2) | ecosystem: Environmental > Aquatic > Marine > Neritic zone/Coastal water | place: Helgoland, sampling...
AGGTGTTTGAAAAAACACTTATTCTAGATAATTCTGAAAGATCATTAGAGATAAAAGAAGATGTTAAACTAGATACTTCAGATAGCGAAAATTTTTTTGAAAACAAACAATCAAAACCATTAAAACAGGAAAGCGATATCAAAGATGATAATAAAGAAACTGAAAGTAAAAGTATAAGTAATTTTTTTTCATATTTGATAGTTTTAATTATTTCCTTATTTGCGCTATTAATCTTAATTGATACTTTAAAAACTCCCTTAATTAATATTTTTCCAAAAGAGACAATTAAATTACAATGGCCAATAGTAAATGTATCAGAAATTGAAGAAAATGAATTAAATTTACCAATTCAAGTTAATGGAAGGTTTGTAGATACTTTTAAAGTCAACAGAAATTATGACGAAAAAAAAATTATAGATCAAATATTATTAATAGATAAATTTAAACAGAGAGTTAAAGACAATCCAATAAAGAAAGTTATACATGTTAAAGATAAAATTCTTAATATTATTTTTTAGTTTTCTTGTCTTGTCCTCGTGCGGTATGAAGTTAAAAAACAATGATAATAAATTTTCAATAGAATATCTGTCTGGTGATCAAAATGCATTTATATTCAGAAATATATTAACTCAGCAACTAATAGCAAATAACATGTACGATATAAATTCTGATAATATTATCTCTATGTCTATGGTTGAGGATAAAAAATATCAATCTACCTCCATTACTAAAGTGGCATCAAGAAAATTAAATCAATTATCAATTCAAATAAAAACATACAATAATAGAAACAGAAAATGCATATTGTTTAATGAAGAGTATAATTCTGAACAAAGTTTTCTATTAGCTAATAGCAGTGCTAACCTGAGTAACTTAGCGGCTGAAAATGATATTTTTTTAATAAATAGTGAGAATATATCACTTGAAATCATAGATGATTTATTATTAAACCCTAATAATGAGTGTGTGGCACTTGAATAATTTAGATAAAATCAATTTATTTTTAAGTGATAGAAAAAATACAACCATGTTATTACCAAAAGTAATTCCAGAAGTAACAATCTTTTATGAATTATTAATTCAGGAAATTTTAAAAAGCAAAAATTATTTATGTAAAAAAATTGATAATTATAAAAATATTAATGAATTAATAGCGCCATCACTTTTTGAGGAAAAGAATGCTTATATATTTGACGTTGGGACAACAAAAAGCGTCATAGAAGATCTTTCAAATGTAGGAGACAAATCACAAAAATTTTTTATATTTGTTAATTATTCCTCATATAAAAAAAATACTCTACAATCCGTACAATTAAACGCCTATGATTATAAAAAAGATATATTTTCTTTTGTTCTCAAAGATCAGAATTTTCAATCTTTAACAAATGAAATTAAAACTGACTTTTTAAATTTTTCATATCATAATCCACACCTTTTTTTTTCTGAGCTTCAAAAATTAAAAGTACACACAGGTCAGTTCGAGAGAAATAAAGTCTATGAGAACGATACCATATTGTCGATAAGAAAAGATATTTTCAAATACAAAAATGAATTTTCGATCAAAGTGTTATCTAGACTGTATGGTCTTTTAAAAAGAGAAGTAAAAATAAAAAAATTTAGTTTTTAATTTTTTTTACAATGAAATCATATTGTTCTAAATTATCATAAAAAATTTTTATATATCCCTGTCCTTTTGAGTTATATTTTATTTGAGATTTAAATCCTATTAAACTGCTGAGATTTTTTTCTTCATTTATAATATTAATGTCAGGAGTTGGCTTAATAAAATTTTTACTTAAATTTCTTTCAAGTTCTCTAACGGAAAGTTTACTACTTTTCATTTTTTCTATAATATTTGGGTCGAGGTCGTTTTGTTTTTTTCCAATTAATACTTTAGCATGTCCCAAAGTGATTATTTCATTATCCAATAAGTCTAAGAAGAATTTATCTAGATTCAGTATTCTTAGTGTATTTGTTACGTGCGATCTACTTTTTCCTACAATGCTTGCAAGTTGTTCATGACTATATTTGTTTTTTTCTATTAGGTTATTGTAGGCAATTGCCTCTTCCGTGGTTCTAAGGTCTTCCCTTTGTATATTTTCAATTAAAGAGACCTCATCTTTGTCTAAATCAGATGGTAAAATGATTGACGGCATTATATTTAGTTCTGCTATTTGTGCGGCTCTCCATCTTCTCTCACCAGCAACTATTTTATATTCGTTCTCTCCATGTTTTCTAATTATAATGGGCTGTATTAAACCATGTTTTTTAATTGATAAAGCTAGTTCTTTAATATTTTCATCATTAAAAATCTTTCTTGGCTGTTCGGGATCTCTGATAATTTTTTCAATTGGTATAAAAAACAAGTTTTTTTCGTTGGGGTTAATTTCTAATTGTTTATTGTCCGCTTTTTTAGTTTCTTTTGCTCCTAATAGAGACGATAATCCCATTCCGAGTTTTTTATTTTTCATATTTTATTCCTTTCTATAAATTCTCGTGCAAGACCTATATATGCTTGTGAGCCTGGACATTTTAGATCATATATTATTGCTGGTAAGCCGTGGCTTGGGGCTTCAGATAGTTTTACATTTCTTGGTACATTGAATTTATAGACTATTGTATCGAAGTATTTTCTAGCTTCATCTTCTATGAGCGAGGAAAGAGAATTTCTTCTGTCATACATGGTCAAGACAATACCATTAATCTTAAGGCTAGGATTTAGATTTTCTTTGATCATATCAATTGTTTTTACTAGTTTTGAAAGGCCCTCTAATGCAAAAAATTCACACTGAACTGGTATTAACACTTCATCACTTGCTGCCAATGCGCTTATTGTAAGTAAGCCTAATGTTGGGGGTGTATCAATGAAGATATAATCATATTTCTCTTTGATTTGGTCAAGCTGTTCTTTAATAATAAAATTTCTATTTTCATCATTTGCTAATTCATACTCTGCTGCGGCCAAATCTTCACATGCAGATACAATATTAAGATTTGGAATTTGTGTTTCTTGGATCAGTTCTAATAGTTTTTTTTCACCACTTAAGGCTTTGTAAATAGATAAATCATGATTGTAACTATTAAAGGAAAGGGATGAATTGTATTGGGGATCAACATCTACTATTAAAACCTTTTTATCTATTGACGCCAAAGCTGTGCCCAAATTTACAACCGTTGTTGTTTTTCCAACACCGCCTTTTTGGTTTGCAATTGTCAGGATCATTTATAACTCAACTCTATTATTTTTGAATCAGGAGATGTAATGCTATCAATATAGTTAATATTAAATCTTTTTTTATTTACAGACTTTATCTCATCAAGAAATGTTTTTCCCTTTAAAAGGATATATTTCGACTTTTTATGAGTTATGTTTTTTGTAATTGAAATTATTTTATTTAATTTCGCAAAAGCCCTTGAGACGACGTAATCAAATTGCCTATCATCAATGTCTTCAATTCTTAAATTTAAGATATTCATATCAAGCCCCAAATTATTATTAACTCTATTAAGAAAGTCACATTTTTTTGTTTGTTTCTCGACTAAATAAACGCTTTTACAACCTCCTATTGCTAACAATATTCCAGGTAAACCTGCCCCTGTACCAATATCGACTAATGAATGAGCCTTATCGCCTATCAAAGTAATTAGCTGAATTGAGTCAAGGAAATGTCTGTCTTCAATATCATCAGCGGTTGTTTTACTAATTAAATTAATACGTTCATTTTCATCGAGAAGCATTTCCTTGTAAAGGCTTATCTTTTCTATGATTACGGCACTTTGGCTTTTTGAGAATTGTTGATTAATAAATTTTGTAAGATTTTTATTTTCTAACATTTTTAACTCTTGGTTTTTTATAACTTAATAATTGCATCAGTGCGCTTGGTGTCATCCCTGATATTTTACTAGCATCATCTAAATTTTCTGGCTCATGTTTTTCTAATTTTTCGATAATTTCTTTTGATAAAGAAGGTATGTTTTTAAACTTAAAGCCCTTAAGTTTAAAAGCTTGATTTTTTAGAATGAGCTCTTTTGCTCTTTCTTCTCGATCATAAAAGACTTCATATTTTGAATCATAAATAATTTTAGTTAATAGTTTTTTGTTAATTGTTATTCCAAAAATATTATAAAATTTATCAAGATCATCATCTAATAATTTTAATATCTCAAAACCGTTTCTTACTTTTCCATCAAGCTTTGTTTTAATATTTAATTTTAATAACTGGTTGGGTGATAATTTTATTGCATTAATTTTTTTTAATATTTTTTTTTCTTCTGTAATCATTTCATTAACTTTTTTTTTGTCATCGCTATTTAACAATTCAAATTTTTTTGTTTGCGGATAAATTCTTTCATAAGCATTATCTGTTCTCTGCTTTAAGCGGTGCTCTGATCTCGATGTGAACATTCTATAGGGTTCTGTGACACCTAGCTTTGTAAGATCATCGGTCATGACTCCTATGTAACTGTTTGTTCTATTAAAGGTCTGTTCTCTTAATTTTATTTTTTTGATTTTAAGTGAGGCATGTAATCCAGCATACATTCCTTGACCTGCTGCTTCTTCATAACCTGTGGTTCCATTAATTTGTCCTGCCAAGAAAAAATTTTCAATTTTTTTACTTTCGAAGTTTTGTTTAAGACTTCTTGGGTCTACTGCATCATATTCTACCGCGTAACCAAATTGAGCTATTTCTGTTTTTTCTAAACCAGGTATTGTTTTAAGAAATTTAAGCTGTGTTCTTTTATCTAATGAATTTGATATGCCATTTGGATACACTAAGTCGGAGTCATACCCTTCGGGCTCTAAGAATACGTTATGACCATTACGATCACCAAATTTTACTACCTTATCTTCAATTGATGGGCAATAACGAACGCCTTGAGATTTTATAATTCCAGAATACATGGCGGATTTATCTAAGTTATCTCTTATAATCTTATGTGTTTTATTATTAGTTTTAGTGATATAACAATCTACCATTTTGTTTGTATTTTGTTCTGTAAAAAAGGAGAGAAAAATATCATTATTTTCTGAAGGCTGGGGTGTTAAGTTACTATAATTAATAGATTGCTTATAAATTCTTGGTGGAGTTCCTGTTTTAAGCCTCATAATATCAAAATTCTTTTTCACAAATAATGCGAGTTTTTTTGACGACTTATTATTAATTCTACCGGCTTCTATCACCTCGTCACCAAAATATATCTTGCCATTCAAGAATGTACCGGTTGTAAGAATAGTAGATTTTGAATAAATATCTTTATTTTTTATAGATTTGACCCCAATAGCTTTATTATTTTTGGTTATTATGTCAATAACTTCGTCTTCTATTATGGTAATTTTAGAGTTTGATATGAAATTAAACATATTTTTTTTATAAAGGGCCCTGTCAATTTGAGCTCTGATGCCCCATACTGCGGGACCTTTAGAAAGGTTCAATACTCTATAATGGATTGATGAAAGATCTCCAATTTTACATATAAGACCTCCCATAACATCTACTTCTCTTGCTATATGGGTCTTTCCAACCCCACCTATAGAAGGGTTACAAGACATTTGCCCAATATCGTCTTTAGAATTACTTATTAAAGCGGTTTTGAGACCAAAATTATTACATATATTTGCAGCCTCTATACCGGCATGACCTGCGCCTACAATAATTACATCAAAATCTTGTTTCACGTGGAACACTCACTCTCTAATTATTGATAATATAATTTATATTAAAGGATAAATCATTAATAATTATAAATAAAAACGTAATTGTTCCACGTGGAACTTATTTGCCAATACAAAATTTACTAAAAACATTGTTTAATATATCTTCATTATTTATGTATCCAAAATTTTCTGAAAAATCATCAATAATATTTCTTATAATTTCTTGTATAATTAGTATATCTTTCTGTTCTAAAAGATAATCTTTCTTTTTTAATATATTTTCGAGAAAAATTAGCTCATTTTTATTTAAACTCAGGTCCTTCTTAGCTGTTTTAATTTGCTTTTTGTAAATATTTACTAATTTTAGTTTCTTTAGTAATTGGAATCTTGGGATATCTCTGTTTATTTCAATTACATTTGCTTGAGATATAGAATTTTTCTGAATATCGCTTTTATTACTTATTAATGTGTAATTAGTTCCAATTGAAAAGTCACTAATCATTCTTTTTAAAGCCGTTCTTATAAGTTTTCCATTAAAAACAATGAGAAAATGATCAATATCTTTACTTATTTTAACAGCTTTTTTATAGCCGATTAACTCGACTTTTCCTTGTTTTTGTCTGTATCCAGCTGTGTCGAATATTTTAAATGTCTTGTGATCATAAATCATGTTTTCAGAAATAATATCTCTTGTTGTGCCTTTAATATTTGTAACAATTGCCCTTTCTGAGTCTATGATCTTGTTGAAAATTGTTGATTTTCCTGTATTAACATCACCAATAATCATTATATTTAGAAAATTTTTTTGTTCTATTGTTGTTCTATTTTTTGTTATTGCATTTTGAACATTTTTAAAAAAACTACTAATATCAAGTAATATAGACTTTAGTTCAAAATTTTCATCTTCTGTGAAGTCTATTGTCGTTATAATCTTTGAGTAAATATTAACAATGTAGTCTTTTAAGTTATAAAGGGCACTTTCTTGATCGCCATTAAAGAGGATTTTTTTACTATAATTAATCACTCCTATATTATCTGACATAATCATATTATTGATAGACTGTCCTTGTTTAAGAGTTATTTTGTTGTTTAGCATTGCCCTAAAAGAAAATTCGCCTTTTTTTGCAGGTCTTATGCCCGGATGAGAGATGCCAGAAATAGCTTTTTCCAGATGACTAGCAATGGCCAAAGATCCATGAATATATATTTCTGCTATATCTTCACCAGTAAACGACCTGGGTGATTTAAAATAAACAATATTAGCAATATCAATTAGCACTTTTTTTTGGTCATACAATTTTTTATAAAAAACAAAATTTGGTTTTTTAGAGAAGTCGAAATTTGTTAAGTTTGCCAAAATAACTAATGTAAGCGGTCCTGATATTCTGTAACCAATAACTGCCGACTTTACAATTGGAGTAAAATTAGAATATATAGTATCAGAGTTGTACATATTGTTACTATAGACTCAGGTAAAAACTAGTAAAGGCTCTTAAGATTGAAAATGGAAAAAAATATATTTTATGATTTAGAATATGAGGAGCTGAAAGCTTATTTAAGTAATAGTTTTGATTTAGATGAAAAAAAGTCAAGTATGAGGGCTAACCAAATTTGGAAGTTTGTTTATAAAAAAGGTTTAATGCAGGTAGATAGTTTTTTAAACATTTCTAATGAACTAAAAGAAAACTTGGAAAACAAAATTAATTTTGATCGTATAACAATTAGTGAAGAGAAAAAATCCGTAGACGGAACAACTAAATGGTTACTAAAATTGAAAGACAACAATTTAGTTGAAACTGTATATATACCTTTTGGTAAAACAGGGACATTGTGCATTTCATCTCAAGTAGGCTGTACTTTAAATTGTAAATTTTGTCATACGGGCACACAAATGATGGTAAGGAATTTAGATACTAGTGAAATAGTCCAACAGTTATTAATTGCAAAAGATAGGCTTACAGATTGGGGAAGTGAAAAAAAAATTCGTAATATTGTTTACATGGGAATGGGTGAGCCGTTTTATAATTATTCAAATGTAAAAAAATCAATAAATATTTTGAATAATAATTTTGGCTTAGATTATAGCTCCAGAAGAATTACAGTATCTACCGCTGGAGTTACGCCACAAATCTTAGAAGCAGCCAATGAAATTAAGACATGTCTAGCCCTATCATTACACGCACCTAATGATGAAATCAGAGAAAAAATTATGCCAATTAATAAAAAATATAAAATAGCAGATCTAATATCTAGTTGCTCTAGTTATGCAAAAATAAATAATGAGAAAATTTTTTTAGAGTATGTTTTATTAAAAGATATTAATGATTCAGAAAGTTGTGCAAAAGAACTGATCAAGTTGATGAGTAAATTACCATGTAAATTAAATTTGATTGAGTTTAATGTTTGGCCCGGTGTAGGTTATGAACCATCTAACAAAGAGACAGTTGATAAATTTTTTAACATAGTAAAAAGTTCTGGACATATTGTAACTTTAAGAAAGTCAAAGGGTGAGGATATTCTAGGTGCTTGTGGACAACTAAAGACAGAGAGTGAAAGAAAGAAAAAAGCCTTAATTAATTAGCTTTTATTCATACTCAAGAAGAATTCTTGATTAGTCTTACAATCGCGCATTTTATCAAGTAAAAATTCCATTGCATCTACCGTGCCCATTGATGATAAAATCTTTCTTAATATGAATACTTTTTGAAGGTCGCCTTGATCTAATAGTAAGTCTTCTTTTCTTGTTCCAGATTTCTGTACATCAATAGCAGGGTACGTTCTCTTATCTGAAAGTTTTCTATCAAGAACGATTTCTGAGTTTCCAGTACCTTTGAATTCTTCAAATATTACTTCATCCATTCTACTACCTGTCTCAATTAAAGCAGTAGCTATGATTGTTAAAGACCCACCTTCTTCAATATTTCTTGCTGCACCAAAAAATCTTTTTGGCCTTTGTAAAGCATTTGCATCAACGCCGCCTGTGAGAACTTTTCCGCTTGATGGAACAACTGTATTGTAAGCCCGTCCTAATCTTGTTAGTGAATCTAGTAAGATAACAACATCTAATTTATTTTCAGCTAATCGTTTTGCTTTTTCTATAACCATTTCTGCAACTTGTACGTGTCTTGCAGCTGGCTCATCAAAAGTTGAACTAATTACTTCACCTTTAACAGAGCGTTGCATATCCGTTACTTCTTCTGGTCTTTCATCTATAAGTAAAACTATCAAATATACATCGGGATAATTATCTGTGATAGATTTTGCAATTTTTTGTAATATTACAGTTTTTCCAGATCTAGGTGGCGCAACAATAATTGATCTTTGACCAGCACCAACAGGAGCAACAATATCAATAATTCTTGATGTAAGATCTTTATCTGGCTTGTCAGTTTCAAGACTAAATTTTTTTTCAGGATATAAGGGGGTTAGGTTGTCAAAATTTGTTTTAAATTTGTTATAATCTTTTACGTTAACAAAGTTTATTTTGTTAGTTTCTATTAAAGCAAAGTACCTTTCACCTTCTTTTGGTGGTCTAATTGGTCCTTCTAATGTGTCACCTTTTCTTAATCCATATTTTTTAATTTGGTTTGGGCTAACATATATGTCGTCTGGGCCTGGTAAATAGTTGGAGTCTGCAGATCTTAAAAAACCAAAACCATCTTGCATAGTTTCTAGTACGCCTTCACCAATAATTTCCTCACCCTTCTCGCCAAGCTTTTTTAAAATTGAGAAGAAAATTTCTTGTTTGCGTTGACCAGCAGAATTTTCAATACCAATACTACTCGCGTAATCGAGTAATTCCTGTGGTTTTTTTACTTTTAATTCGTTTAAATGCATGAGGTTAATTCTAAGAGTTTTGTCTTATATAAGAAAATTCAATATATATAATTTATCTAATAAATAAATATATTTTTTAAAAAAAAAGAGAGGTATGTAGTAGTAAGTCTAAATGCGGGGATTAACATTTTAATTTACAAAAATCCCATTAAAACCTGACTTTTAGAAATTAATCAACACCTGTTAGTAGGTTGATAAGAATAAAGTTATACCTATAATTATGAATATGATTGAAAATAGAGACTTTTATGCACTTTAATCAACAGGTTACAAATAGTTTGATAATAGGAACCCAAAGCAAGACTAGGAGAAAACTACTTACAGACGCAGGTCTGACTTTTCAATATCAGTCTCCAAATATTAACGAAGAGGAGATCTTGCTAGAAAATAAAATAGTTCAATCACAACAAGCTTTGCGTCTTGCTGGTGAAAAAGCCCTGCACTTAAGTCAAATTTATAAAAATTCAATAATTGTGTGCTTTGATACAACTGTTCACATTAACAATAAAACAATTTTTAAGTCTACCACAAAAGAAGAATGTTTAAGCGTCCTAAATCTCTTAAACGGAAAAAAACACACTTTATATACAGCGTGCGTTATCATTAAAAACCAAAAAATACTTTGGTCAACAGTTGATAGAGCAAACATAACATTTAAGAACAACACAAAGAAAAAACTTAAAGATTATGTAAACTTGCATTTTAATAAAATAGTAAAATCTGTTGGTTGTTATAATATTGAGTCACATGGAAAAGAAATTATAGAAAAGATCGACGGTAGTTATTATGCAATATTGGGAGTGCCATTAGTGCCTTTGTATAGGGCATTAAGGTTTATTAAATGAGAAAAAAGATTGGCATTGTGGCAGAAAAATTATCACATAGCCTATCACCAATAATACATAACTATTGGATGAAAATAAATAAAATCGATGCAGAGTATGTTTGCCATGAGATTAAGCCTAATGAGATAAATCAGTTTTATAAAGACTTCAAAAAAGATAATAACTTTTTAGGATTTAATGTAACAGTCCCCTACAAGGAAAATTTTTTTCGTATATGTGAAAATATAAACGATAGAGCAGAAAATATAGGGTCTATCAATTTAGTATATAAGAAGAATAAAAAGGTTTACGGAGATAATACTGATTATATTGGGTTCGCAAAAACATATAAAAAATTAGTTAAGGAAAAAATTAATAAAATATTATTGATTGGGGCAGGAGGAGCTGCAAGATCAATATTACAATTTCTCAATGATGAAAATATTAATCAAATAGATATATTTACAAGATCGTTAAACAAGAAAAAAACATTATCAAGATCAATGTTTAATAATTTTATTATTGACAGTAAAGAGCTACGAAGCAAAAGTTATGACTTAATTATAAATGCTTCTGATGCCGGAATGCTTGGTAAGAAACATTTAGCTAGTAATGTTTACAAACTAGTTAGCAACACATCTTACGTAATAGATATTGTTTATAACCCAATGAGAACGAAATTAATTGATATAGCCAAAGCAAATAATGTCTCTCATGATGGCGGTTTGGGCATGTTATTAGAGCAAGCAAAACCAAGCTTTGAGGCTTGGTTTAAAACAGAAATATTAATAAGCCAGTATTTAAGAAATAAGTTAAAATCACAGTTAAATCATGATTAAAATTGCTATTACAGGTAAAATTGGATCAGGCAAATCAACAGCTTTAAGTTATTTCAAGCGAGCGGGCAACTTTGCTATTTCCTCAGATTTGATCATTAAGTCAATATATGAAAATGAAGAAACCCGATCCCAACTTTTAAAAAAACTTGGTATAGAAAAAAAAAATTATAAAGAAGTTATTATTGAAAAAGTAAAAGACCCATTATTTAATTATAAATTAAAGAAAGCTATTTATCCAATAATGGGCAGATTAAGATCAAAAAAAATTCCTACATTTGTTACAAAGAAAAATATTTTTTTTGAAGTGCCTCTTTTATATGAGGAAAAACTTGAAAAAAATTATGACAAAGTTATTTTTATAAAAAGTAATCTGGCAAAAAGACTGAAAAGAATATTAATTAAAGGTAAAACAAAGGATTACTTTGAAACAATGAACGGATATCAGGGTGCGGACGCTATCAAAGAAAGACTTAGCGATATAACAATTTATAATAATGGATCAAAATTGGATTTTATTAATAATTTAATTAAGTGCGAAAAATACATATGAGAGAAATTATTCTAGATATAGAAACGACTGGTTTGGATTACAAAAATGGTCATAAAATTATTGAGATAGGATGTTTTGAGCTTATTGATAAGGAAATGGGAATGTCATATCATCAATATATAAACCCCAATAAAAAATTAACGGAAGAAAACATTAAAATACACGGCATAACCAATGAATTTTTAGATCCTTATCCCCGCTTTTCTGAAATAGCAGAAAGCTTTCTAGAATTTATAAAGGACGATATAATTGTTGCCCACAATGCACAGTTCGACATCGGCTTTATTAATAATGAATTAATGGAGGAAAGGCTTGATCAAATTACACAAGATAGAATAATTGACACTTTAGTTATAGCTAGGGATGAGTTTCCTGGACAGCAAATAAATTTAGACAGTTTAGTGAAGAAACTTAAAATCAACTCTATGGTTAATAGAGAGCATCATGGTGCCTTGAAAGATGCGAAGATACTAACTGATGTCTATTTAGAGCTAAGAGGACACACCCAAATGGGATTTAATTTATCTACTAAAAATGATAATAATAAAGAAGTGAAAATGAAACCATTTGATGGACTTATACAATTAACAAAAGAAGAGACAGAACGTCATAAAGAGTTTATAAAAAAGGTAGAGGCAAACAAAGATACATGAGCGGTCAATTTTTAGATATAATACTATTTGCAGTTGTTGCAATTTTTCTCATAATGCGATTAAAAAACATCCTAGGTTCGGAAAAGGGCAAGATTATCAATATTAAAACTGCTAGAGCTGGCATCTTGAAGCCTAAATCAAAAACTAATACTGCTGACACAAATCCTGATAATGCTTTTTTAGAAGGAGCTAATCAGGCGTTTTCAATGATTGTTGAGGCTTATCAGTCTAGTAACATAAGCAAGGTAGAACAATTGCTGACGCCAGAAGCTCTTAAAATATTCAATGAGAATAAATCGCCTTCTAACATTAAATTTATGAACATTAAGTCTTCAAAGCTAATATCATCTAGCAAGCCTGATACAAAATTTGTGCACTTGGTTGGATTTGAGTCAGAACATTATGATGTTAAAACTAATGAACTAATTACCGTTTCAGAAGAGTGGGGATTTGAAAAAGATAAGAATTCAAAAGATCCAAACTGGAAACTATTCTCAATAAAAGTTGTCTCATAAAATTAAAATCTCTTTTAACGAAAAAAAAACCTCAGTAACAAAAGATAAAGATAATCAGATTAATAAAATATCAATTAATCTTGGCGTCAATCTTGGGAAAGAGGAATCGTCTGGCAACTATGAAAACCTTCTTAAAAACCAAGAGGGCTATGATAAAAAATTAAAACCAAAATCTATACCGCGAAAAAGTTTTAATGTTTTAAGCGATAAAGAATTATACAAATCATTTAAAAAAAGTAATTTCTCTAAATTGGATTTACATGGGCAAACACTCGATGAGGCTAAAAAATTAATAGTAAAGTATTTCGAAAGCAATATTCAAATTAAAAGACAACTTCATATAGTAATAACTGGTCTAGGTAATAAATCAAATCAAGAAAATTTCTTTTCAGGCAAAATTAGGAATGCCTTTACCCAGTGGATAAATGAAGAACCGATGAATGGCTTGGTACACAGCTATCATCCTTGTAAGATACAACACGGCGGACTGGGAGCTTTTTATATTAAGTTGAGATCTATAAAATAAATTTTTGATCGTCCTTTGTAACTATTTCATTACCTAAAGATTTATCAACCCACTCAGATGTAATGGTTACCTCTTTTAAATTGTCAACATTTGCCATAAAACTTACTTCTTCTAATATTTTCTCAAACATGGTTTGAAGTCTACGTGCACCAATATTTTCAACATCTTGATTTATTTTCTCTGTGAGTTCGGCAATTCTTTCAATCGCATCATCATTAAATGTTAGGTGAATATTTTCAGTTTCAAAAAGTGCTTTGTATTGTTTAATCAAACTGTTGTCAGTTTCTTTAAGTATCTTTATTAAATCCGACATAGTTAATCCGTTTAACCTAACTCTTACAGGCAATCTTCCTTGCAGTTCTGGCAAAAGATCTCCTGGTTTTGACTGATGAAAAGCTCCAGATGCAATAAAAAGTATATGATTTGTCTCAATTGATCCGTATTTAGTAGAAACAGTGGTACCTTCAATTAGAGGTAAAAGATCTCTTTGAACACCTTCTCGTGACACGTCACCGCCTCTTCTCTCACTGCTTGTGGCTATCTTATCTATTTCGTCTATAAACACTATGCCACTTTCTTGAACTTTCTTTATAGCAAGTTGCACAACATTTTGTTTTTCTGCAATTTTCTCTATTTCTTCTTGAATTATAGGATCGTATGCATCTCCAATTTTGATTTTAGTTTTTTGTTTATTCTTAACTCCTTTTCCAAAGATGTCATTAATATTCATCATGCCCAACTGTGCACCAGGCATTCCTGGTATTTCCATTGATTGAAATGGATTATTCTTTTGATCTATAGCAATTTCTACTTCTTTATCGTTGAGCTCATTGTTGCGCAGCATGGCCCTAAACTTTTCTTTCGTCTCGCTAGTAGGATTTTCCCCTAACAATGCATTCAGAATAATCTCTTCTGCATTTTCGTAAGCAACACTTATATATTTCTCTTTAATTATTTTTTTTTCTAAATTAATAGCTACTTCGATCAGGTCTCTGATAATTTGTTCGACATCTCTCCCGACATAGCCTACTTCTGTAAACTTTGTAGCCTCAACTTTAATAAAAGGAGATTGCGTGAGTTTTGCTAATTTTCTAGCAATTTCAGTTTTTCCACACCCAGTTGGCCCTAACATGAGAATATTTTTTGGAATAATGTCTTCTCTTAAAAGTTTATCTTTTATATTTAACCTTCTCCATCTATTGCGTAGAGCTACAGCTACCGCTCTCTTAGCATCATCTTGTCCAATAACATATCTATCTAATTCATCCTTAATTACTTGTGGTGTTAATTTCTGATCGTCCATTAAAATTTTATTTCAGATATATTTAAAGTTTCGTTTGTATAAATACAAAGCTCAGCAGCAATTTTTAAGGACTCAGTTGCAATCTCTTTAGAGTTTAAGTTACTATTTCTTTTAAGCGCTCTAGCCGCACTCAGTGCAAAATTTCCTCCAGAACCAATCGCTACTACACCTTCCTGTGGCTCTAACACATCACCGGTTCCACTTATTAGAAATGTTTCATCTTTGTCAGCCGCAATAATCATTGATTCAAGCCTTCTAAGATATTTATCAGTTCTCCAATCTTTTGCTAATTCAACACACGATCTCTTTAAATTATAAGAAAACTCTTCACATTTTTTCTCTAATCTTTCAAAAAGAGTAAATGCATCGGCAGTTGAGCCGGCAAACCCAACTATAATCTTCTCGTCGTTAAAAGTCCTAATTTTATTAGCATTGGACTTAATTATTGATGTGCCAAGTGTAACTTGACCATCAGAAGCTATTACAACAGACTTTTTGTCTCTTACACAAACAACTGTTGTAGCTCTTATTATTGTTTTGTTTTTTTCCATTAATCTTATAAATATAGTTATTAAATACTCAATTACAAATGATGCGCAAAATTTCAATAGATAGAAAAACTAAAGAAACAAAGATTTCTTTGAATATCAACTTAGACGGTTCAGGCAAATCTGAAATTAGTACTAAAATTCCCTTTTTTGATCATATGTTAGAACAAATCTCAACACACGGTCTCATAGATCTTTCAATTAAATGTGACGGAGATATTGAAGTGGACTATCACCATACTATTGAGGATGTTGGTCTAACTATTGGACAAGCTATAAGAGAGGCGCTTGGTGATAAAAAGGGCATAAAAAGATTTTCGAATTCTTATGTTGCTTTTGATGAAACATGCACGAGAACCGTTATCGATTTATGTAATAGACCTTTTTTTATTTGGAAGACGGGCACATCATTACAACAAGTTGGCGGCATTGATGAGGAGCTGTTCTCTGAATTTTTTAAGTCTTTAGTGAACGAAGCTAAAATGAACTGTCACATCGAAAACATTTATGGTAAAAATAATCACCACATTATTGAAAGCTGTTTTAAGTCATTCGCTCTTGCTCTAAGATCTGCGATTGAAGTAGATCCTAGAAAAAAAACTATTCCTAGCTCTAAGGGAGCGCTTTGAAAAAAAAAGTTATTGGTCTAATAGATAGTGGATCAGGTAATATTGGATCAATTAAAAAAGCAATATCAAACATTATAGAAAATAAGCCTTATCAACTAAAGATTATTAAAGCCAAAAAGGATTTCAACTATATTGATAAAATAATTTTACCAGGCCAAGGTGCTTTTGCCACTTTAATGGAAAACTTACATAAAAAAAATCTGTACACACAACTTCTAAAATTAATTAAAGAGCTGTCAGTGCCTTACTTGGGCATCTGTGTTGGTATGCAAATACTTGCAACCTATGGTTATGAAAATAAGAAAATAAAAGGATTAGATATAATCAAAGGAGAGATCGTAAAGTTCAAAAAGAAAAATTTAATCATTCCTCATATGGGCTGGAACACAATTAAAATTAAAAACACAAATATTGTTTTTGATCAAACAACGGACTTGAAAGATTTTTATTTTGTACATAGTTATTATTTTAAAGGTGTGAATAGTAAAAACGTTACTGCCACTACCAAATATAGCAATAATTTTCCTTCAGTAGTAAACATAGGCAATGTATATGGTGTTCAATTTCATCCAGAAAAAAGCCATAAAGAGGGAAGTAAAATTATCAAAAATTTTATTTTTAAATCATGAAAATATATCCAGCAATTGATATCAGCGAAGGACAGTCCATTAGGCTAACAAAGGGCTTGATTGATCATAAATCTGTTTACTCTTCTAGCCCAATTGAAATGGCAAAAGAGTATAAAAGGCAAGGTTTTAAAAACATTCATATTGTTGATATTGACTCTACTTTAAGCAGAGGAAACAATTACGAAATAATAAAAGATATAAGAAAAAAAATTGATTTACATTTACAAGTAGCTGGAGGAATAAGAGACATAGAAAATATAAACCAAAAAATTACAGATGGCTTTGATAGACTGGTAATCGGAACTCTTGCTATTAAAGACGTATCTTTCTCGGATCAATTGAGTGACGCGGAACTCAATAAAATTTCTATCGCTTTAGATTTAAAAGATGGGTTACTTGCCAGTCATGGTTGGAAAGAAACAAATTCTAAATCTTTAGAAGAAATCACAAATTTTTATAATAAAAAAAACATTCATTCCTTCTTTGTGACTGATATTTCAAAAGATGGAATGTTGTCAGGACTTAATTTTGATACATTTAAAAAATTAAAAGAGCTTTCCCTCAAACCTGTAACAATAGGTGGAGGTGTAAAAAATATGAAGGATATCACTAATGCATATAAAAATAATTATGGGGGCGTTGTGGTTGGAAAAGCTATATATGAAAACTATATTGATTTACAGGAGTTATCTGAGTATCAAAAGCTATGTTAAAAGTTAGAATTATACCCTGCTTAGATATTATTAAAAACAAAGTTGTAAAGGGTGTAAATTTCAAAAATATTAAAGTACTTGGTGACCCTGTATATCTTGCAAGTAAATATTCAGATAACGGAGCAGATGAGTTGTGCATGCTTGACATAAAAGCATCACACGAAAAAAGAAAAACATTTCTCAAAACTGTCGAAGCCATCGCAAAAGTAATTGATATTCCTCTAACGGTCGGAGGAGGCGTATCTGACATCAAAGATATCACAACCCTCTTAAATGCAGGGGCTGATAAAGTATCTATCAACACAACTGCAGTGTTAAAACCAAATCTAATTAAAATCGCATCACTTAAACACGGCTCTCAATGCATAGTTGTTGCGATTGATGGCAAGAGATATGGTAAAAAAATGCTAGTTACCATAAAAGGAGGAAGAGAAAAAACAAATAAAACTGTTGTTTCTTGGGCAAAAAACGTACAAAGCTTAGGTGCGGGTGAACTTTTAGTAACATCAATGGATACAGACGGGATACAAACAGGTTTTGATAAGGAAATGCTAATTGCAATTAATAAGGCAGTTAACATCCCTGTTATCGCTAGTGGTGGAGTTGGTGAACTTAAACATTTTAAAGAGGGCTATAAAACAAGATCTACCGGGCTTCTTGCAGCTAGTGTTTTTCACACATCTAAATTTTCAATTCAACAAGTTAAAAAATTTCTCAAAGAAGAAGGGGTGCCAGTTCGAATATGATTTATAACGACCAAAACGTTTTCGCAAAAATCCTAAGAAAAGAAATTCCTTGTGAAAAAATTCTAGAGAATAATTTTATACTTTCATTCAACGACATTTCCCCTAAAGCAAAAATACATGTGCTTGTTATTCCGAAAAGCCCTTATATTGACGTATACGATTTTAACAAAAATGCCCCTAAAGAAGAAGTTACTGGCTTTTGGAATGGTGTAAATGAAACAATTACCATTACAAATACCCAAGGTACATCTGCTGCTGCTATTAATATGGAAGCCAGTGCTGGTGGTGTACTTATGTCTGCTGACGGTAATGTTGCTGATGCAATTAAATTACATGCAACTACCGGCACTTCACAAACGATTAATGTGTTGAATACTGCTGGTACAAATGAAGCTGCTATTGCATTGACATCTACTGCGGGTGGTGTTGATATTGATGCTGCTGCATCCAAAGATGTAAATATTGCGGGAGGTCAAGTTACCCTCGTATCTAAGGATG
>Ga0209335_10002689_pt1 | contig 18429 bp, 14 predicted proteins | sample COG_09_FD_184753 | JGI IMG/M metagenome (GOLD analysis project Ga0209335, IMG submission 184753) | Pelagic Microbial community sample from North Sea - COGITO 998_met_09 (SPAdes) (version 2) | ecosystem: Environmental > Aquatic > Marine > Neritic zone/Coastal water | place: Helgoland, sampling...
ACTATAAATCCCGAAGAAATACGAATATTGGTTGAGAAAAAAATCATAGTAAAACCACCCATTTATTCCCCCATTCAAATTAAAAATATGAATCAGCAAATTGCTAATTTAAAAACGATTAAACAGCCTGAACAACGGTCAGAAGAATGGTATACGTTTCGTAATAATCGGCTAACGGCGAGTGATCTTGGAACCGCGATGGGGTCAAATATTTATGGCAATAGAAAAACCCTTGTGGCAAATAAATGTGGTTATAAGCAAGATTTTAAGCCCGGTGCCGCGATATTACACGGAATTAAATACGAATCAATGGCGACATTGTTTTATGAAACATTACATGATGTGAAGGTTTATGAATATGGATGTATTCCACATTCAACTATAACATATTTCGCCGCCTCTCCAGATGGTATTGTGGATTCAAATAGCAATAACACCAATTATATTGGACGGATGTTGGAAATTAAGTGTCCTAAAAGCCGAGAATTAAATGGCTATATTCCCAATAACTATGAGTTACAAATTCAAGGCCAACTTGAGGTATGTAATCTGGAATATTGCGATTATTTAGAGTGCGATATTAAGGAGTGTGAGGCGACTATGTTTTTCAATTTACCCAAGGACACTTTTAAAGGGATTATTTTTGAATACTACGACAACAATTTAAAATTAAATAAACATATTTACAAAACCGACGACCTCGATGAAGATAGCGTTAAATCGTGGGCACACGATAAATTAAATGAAATTTTATACGATTCCAATTACGAGTATATGGGATTGTCCTATTGGTATATCAATAACTATGATATCATTCTCGTAAAACGCGATAAAAAAAGATTTGATGAGGTTATAAAACCGAAAATAGATATTTTTTGGAATGACGTGCTGGAATATCGCAAAAAAGGATATGAGGAATTAGTGGAAAAAAAATATAAGAAACCCACAAATACAAAAATTAAACATAATTTTATAGTAGATAGCGACTAAACTTTTTTAAAAGTTAAATTATTTTTATTTTTATTTTTATTTTTATTTTGCTAAACTTTTTTAAAAGTTAATAAATAAATTCCCAAATTTTAATCGGATTTTCATATATATTTTTCAAATAGTCGGTTTCATTATTCACTATTTTCGTTAACATAATATGAAATAGGCTGTCTAATGCTTCAACATCCGCCATAGCTCGGTGAGTACCAGGTGTAATCATTAGGTCTTTACATAGATTGGCGAGAGAATGGCTTTTTCTTTTTGGAAATATAATTTTACTCAAATGAATAGAATCGATAAATTTCCAAGTTTTATATTTAATTGCAAGAATTGGTGAATTTTTGACTGCCCTTTTCAAAAAGAATTGGTCAAAGTTGTTTCCATTATGCGCTACAAAGATTAAGTTTTCCCTATTTAAAAATTCTTCTAATTTCTTAATATGCCCTGAAATTGGTTTTTCTTCTTCTAACATTGTGTTTGTAATTTTAGTTATATTTTGAATTAAATTACTAACTGGGGTCTCTGGTTTTACGAGACCCTCAATGGTACGTCCAGTAGATTTATTAAGAAACGCATATTCAATAATTTCATCGTGAAATGGATTTAATCCAGTTGTTTCAAAATCGTAATAAACGAGTTGGGACGACATGATATTATTGTTATTATTATTAATTATTATTAAATTGATAAGATAATCATAAATCAATTTTTTTTTAATTTTTTATATTTTAATATATTATATTTTAATATATTATATAATGTCAACGAAATCAAAAACACGCAAACGGAATATGTCGTCTGGGTCTCCTACAAGAGAATTACGTTCAAAAAAAAAATACAAAACATCATCGCCTCGTACAATACCAACAGGAACATTCCAAGAGATAGATAGAACAAACATTAAAAAATACAGCGGAAAAAGTGACAAATTTTGTATTGAACTACCACAAGGCGGCTTTGTCAAATTATCTTCAACGTTTAAGGACGAACTAGAACAATTAAATGATATTTATTATGAATTTCCAAAAAATAAATTTAAACGTCTTCCAAATGGTCCATATTTTTTTGTGTTGAATAAATCCGGAAAAACTAAATATAGATTAGGTATAATCGGGGCTAATCCAGCGGAATATTTTACATACCATTATTCATTAATAACCCTAATGGCAATTAAAAACAAAAACAATAAAATTGAACCCTTTATAATTTCAGGGGAATTAGTAAAAGATAATAATAATATAACGTGGTCGGACTTTAGTGGTACTTATAAAGATCTTAATATGGACGCCATTAAGACAGACGCATTAATAAAATATTCATTAAAAAAAACAATATCTAATGATGAAAAATATATAAAATATATCAATTCTGAAATTAATCCAATAATGGAAACCTTACTGGGAAAAAAATGTAAGTTTGAAAGTTTTAAAGTATTAATTGATGCGAGAAATAAAGAAACCATATCAAATTATTTAAAATCGTGTAAAAAAATTAACCATAAAAAATTATTATTTGTTAACGAGCGAGAATGTATAGACAATAAAAACTCATTGGGAAATATATGTGAATTAGACCAATTTTATTCAAACTATAACAAGGAGTTAGAAAAACGACGTGCCAAACTAATTAGCCATATCCCCCTTTTTAAAAAGGCTGTTACAGATTATACGACATTGAGTGAGGATGAATTGCAAAAAATATCCGGTCTTTCAGATAGAATGAAGATAGTATCCACCAGATTAAAGAATATGATTCCAAAATTTTTATTAAAGCATTTAAATGACCTAAAAATAAATTTAGATGACCCTAAATATAATGAATGAAGATTATGAAATAAAGCCATTACTCAAACAGAGAATTGTGAAATTAAATAAATTTATTCTAAATAAAAACTCTAATGTAACAACTGAAGAATTAACTCTATTTTTAATTAATGATAAAACCCTATTAAAATACGAGTGTAAAAAGTGTAAAAATGATGGTATATGGCAAAATACACCCCTTACACTAATTTTAGATAGATTGAATAATATACTAACTGATAACCGTCTTGAAAACTTGCGGTTTTTGTGTCCAAATTGCTATTCACAGTTGAAAAAAAAGAAAATATTATTCAATAAAATTGTTAAAGAAAATGAACGCTATTGTTTGGATTGTAACAAACGCATACTAGCGAAAACGAAAACCTATAATGGAATTAAAAGTAAAGTCATACGTTGTAAAAAATGCATTGATAAAATTATTAATAATCCACACGAAGATGAAATCAAGGTAATATAGTTTTTTTTTTAGGTTTAGGTTTAGTGTATTTTGGATATTGTCTTGATTTGTTTAAGGCGGCTATTTCGGCTTTAAGGTGTTCTCCAGGCACTGGTTTCCATTCTTTGACTGGGTTATGGCGGGATATCGGCATATTATACGGCAGTGAAGTTACACGTGAATTACCAGATTGTGGCTTCCGTGAACTGTTTTGAATAATATTAAGAGCGGCTTTTTCTGCTAATTTCGGGGGAATAGGGTTCATAACCCGTCTAATACTTCTTTTGTTTGTTTTATAAGCGTCTCTAGCATCCTTTAACCTAGTGGGTGATACCTTATTCCAGTATGTAGTTCGGTTTTCTTTCGGGAATTTCCATTTAGCAGGAGGTTTTTTTTTTGTATAATTATTGTTTGACATATTCTTAACCCAGGTTCCAGATAGTTTTTCTTTTTCTTGTTCCGTGAAATTCCATTTAGCAAATATATTGTGTTTAGGTTTGGTTTTGGTTTTGGTTTTGGTTTTGGTTTTGGGGGGTGAGGGTGGTTGAGGTGGAATTGGTATTTTAGACGGATTTTTAAGACGCTTTGAATTTGGACCCTTACTCATTATAATATAATGCTATATTTTTGTTTCAAATACAAACTATATTTTCTCAAATACAAACTATATTTTCTCAAATACAGCAACTCTAAAACAATTCAAATAACTTTGCCATAAATCGTCCTTATTAGGTTCGTCCGATATTTCAACCATATTCCACTTACTAGATATCATATGTTTAATATCGTTCAATGAAAATACGTTTTCAGTTACGGGACGGTTATGGCAATGGCTATAATAGTATTTAATCCGACGTTCCCCAATAACTTTCACATAATTTTCGCGAAAAAACGCGGTATTTGTCCCAAGCACTTTTTCCACTAAATCCCAATCCAAATAGCGAATAATGAATATAGAATTTGGAGCCGATATACTATCTATATTAAATGAAAATTGTTCTGGATTATTTAAATAATGTATGGCGTTGATACACATTAACACATTCGCCTTACATAATGGGGTTGAATATAATTGGTCGTTGGATTCACACCAATTACTATTCAAATTAATATATTTTTGACTAGTATTAATATTAGCATCAAATCCCAAATAATTAGTGATATTATATTTTTTTTTGAAATAGTTACTACGAAATCCACACGCAATATCTACCACATTATCTGAATGTTGTAAATACTTTTCTAAAATGTTGGAGTGTTTCGGTATATGACGTGTGAACGAACACGACTTGATGGTTGGGGTCGGGTTAGCATAGTAAAAATTATTTCGGTCAAGAAAATTGTTTTTATAATAGACACTTAACTCATTATAATTCCAGGGATTTTGGGTATAATTCAAAACATTTTGAACAATTTCTTTATTATTTGGGGTTTTCTTATCGAAGCGCGGTTCCCTTGGAATCCATTCACCGTTTTCAAAATAACACCTATAAATTACACCATTATTTAGACCATCAAGTCCTGTGTGATATGGGGTGAATAATTCTCGTGAATTCATATATAGTTTTTTACGATCATAAAGTAAATCAATAGTCATATGTTTGGGATTTTTAAGTTTATAAATATCATTTTCAGCATTATAAAAAATCCACCCATCAATGCTATAGGTCGTAGTTTCTAATTTCATTAAAGTCTCATAGTCAAAATCCAAGTGATTATTTAATTTAACTATTATTTTAGGATACCATAGGGTGTCGGTTTCATTACGATTTATATTGGATGTAACAAATGCGTCAAAATTGACATTTTCCATTTTAATAATCTTTTCTATATCGCTTATGGAGGAGGCTTCATAGAGATAATGACTATTTGTATATGGATGGGCTTCAATAAGCTTATATTGATATTTAAAATTACCAAATACCATATGAATTGTTTTTCCTTTATAAGTAATTTGTTCCGCTTCGAATACGGTTTTTCTAATATTAAATAAATTTATAAATGGATAGCAAACACTCAAATTAATAGTTGAATAAATTCCATCGGCTTTCGGTGTAATATGAATCGTATTAGAATTTAACAGTTTCATAAATAACTCGCGCGTAAAATGCTGGGGTAAATTGCGAGAAATTGAGCAATAATAATTATTATTATTGTGTATCAACTTATCAAAACTTTTACTTAGAATATTTCTATGACTTTTGACTGTCGTTTGTTGAAATAATTTAAGTTTGCGTTTCAAAATACGTTGGCAATTGTAATATTTTAAAAACGTGTTATTATTAAAATAATGCGAATTTTTAAAGATCTGTATTAAATCAAATCCATTATAAAATAGAGATTCAATTATAGTATCTTTTAAAATATAGTCACTACATTTTATTTCAAACTTTTGCTCATAATTATTTAATTTAAATATGTAATTCAATAATTCGGTAATGTAGCTATTATCCAATACGATTTCGTTGGAATTTATGAATTCGTATAACATGCTATTAGCCATATGAATTTTGAGCCCACTATCAAAAAATGTTTCAATAAACTCTATTATTTGTGGGGTTAGAATTAACCTATTTTTAAGAAACATATACCTTATAATTTTTAGTTTTTGCGAATCTACTATAGTTGATCTAAATTTGGAAAGATAGACCCTCATAATTTCAGCCGTTTTAAGTTTATTTAAGTTTGAATAACCTATACTATCAATAGTGTCGGTTATTTCAAAATCTATTTCATATAGCAAATAGTTGAAACATATTATATTTAAATTGGTATTCAAAAGATTCTGACATATTTTGTTTTTATATTTTGGGAAATGGGTCAAAAGAAGTTTTATTTTTTTTAAATTAGTGGGGTATCTTTTTTTAAATGCGTCACATATAAACATAAATAGTTCTTTTTCTATATATATGTCTCTTGAATTGATTAATTTGATACTATATTCAAAAATACGAGCATCTTTGGTGTTTTGATATGAATATACTAAACATTCCTTTATAATACCACTATCTTTATCATAGTTATTATTAAATAAAAACTTTAAAACTGTTAAACTTCCATATTTACATATATCTTCGTGTAATGAAACGGGTCGTGTTGAATCTAATCTTGGTAATATTGGGGAAATATAGCGTTTGAAGGTAATTAGAAAATATAATATATTAGTACGACACAAAATACTATTATAGTTGATTTCCGTGAATAAATGAGTGATATTATGACTGATATATTTTTTATATTTTTCAACTAACTTTTTAATAAATTTTGTTATTTTTACAGACCCAATTTGCTCAAAATTATCGCGCATATTAAAATCTGATATAACCGTTACAAAATCATAGTAATGATATTGGATGTTATTTAGTTCTTGCACATTTAACAGCTCGTAAAAGTGATTGAAATTTTGTTTGGTGAAATTTTTTTCTAAAATTGTAGTAAATTTATAAGGGTAAAAACAATCTGATTTTATGTAAGCGATATCTTCCTCAAATGTAGTGGTGTCAATGTCCATAATAATAATAATGAACCTATGCTACGATATTATATGATATGATATGATAATTATACTAATTATTTTTTAATATTGAAATAAATATGATATTTTTATATTTAAAAAAATATCCTCGGTTCATTATTATTATGGATAACGAAGATAAAAAACAATTAAATGGATTACAGGAGCTTATAGATGGTATAAAACTGGCTCAAAAACGAGGCGCTTATACATTAGAAGAAAGCGCGAAATTATGGGAGGCGATTAAAATATTTATTGAATAAACGATTGAAACTATATGTAAAATTATACAGTAGTTAAACATGTTTCTTAAATAATTCTTTACTTTTTTTGTATTCTTCAGGGTAATTTACTATAGGCTTAGGATATTCTATAGTATAATTATTATATTTTGTAGACCAATTATGGACATCTTTATTTGGAATATCTTTTAAAACCGGTAGCCATTCCTTTATATATTCGCATTCTGGGTCAGATTTGAGACTTTGGCTCATAGGATTGTATATTCTATTTTGATAATCGGCTCCTATGGATGCCACCCACTGCCAATTACCTAAATTATTAGACACGCTATAATCAACCAGTTGTCGGGCGAAATAGTTTTCTCCCCAAGTCCAATCTATTCTAAGAATTTTAGTTAAAAAATTAGCAACAATAAGTCTTGACCTATTAGGCATATAACCGGTTTTATTTAAATTTTTCATCGAAGCATCCACAATAGGGAATCCAGTTTCACCTACACACCATTTTAGGAATTTGGTTTTATCCTTGGACCAAGGGAACGACCTATATATTTTTTTTAATCCTACTTTCTTTGTAAATGTTTCTGGAAATTGGTAAACCAAATTATAATAGAAGTCTCTCCAGTATAATTGTTTTATTAAATCCGTACCTTTTCCCAATTCGGTTACAAAGGTATGATAAACCTCTCTTATGGATACGGTTCCGAATTTCATATGGGCTGATAGATGTGTAGATTTATAAGAACATAAACCTCTAAGTTTATTATAGTCTTTTTGTAGCTTTATTGTTTTTAGAATATCAATGGCGTTTTTTCTACCACCGCGAACATTAATATGGAGATTTTGTTTATAGAATTTTTTAAGATCTTTTTTTTTTAATTGGTATTTTAATTTTTTTATTTCGGGATAATTAAATTTTATTTTTTTATTATTTGGTGGGGGCACCGAGATTTCCGTTGCTTTATTAAGATACGACGTAAATGTTGAGTAAGGGCTCCCATCACCTTTTTTTATGGATTCAATTGGGGTCAATAATAAATCTTCAAAACTATTAAATTCAATATTGTGTTTGGCGCATAAATATGAAATTGACTTATCTCTTTCAATGGAATAGGGGGTATAATCTTGATTTAAAAATACAGAGTTTATATCAAGGGATTTAATTAAATAGTCAATTACTTTTTCAGTATTACCATGGAAGAAGAGTAATTTATTTTCTGAATAGTTATACAATTCTTCTAGAGTTTCAATCATAAATTGGACACAATTATTTGAAAAGTATGGATTTTCTTGGGGTGAAATTTGGTTTGGTTCAAAAATAAAACACGGATAAATATTCTTTGATTTCTCAAAACATTTTATAAGGGCGGTGTTATCTTTAATCCTAAGATCTAACCGAAAAATAAATAGAGAATTCATTTAATTTAATTTAATATAATATAAATATAAACAGTTGATTTTAAGCAGAAATTAATTTAAATTTAAATTTAATTTAAATTTTCCATCGATGTAATAAAATAGACTTAATAAATAAAAATATTTAAAAAAAAAAATATTTACTAATGTATAAAATGAACGACACTACAGTTAGCGTAAATCTCTCACTATTGGTTAATTTTAAAAATATTTTAAATATAACCGCCCAAAGAGGCGCTTATAAGGCCGAGGAGTTTAAAAGTATTGGGGTCGTTTATGACCAGATCACCGGAATTATTACCTCAAATCTACCAGAAACTACCGAAGAAGTCGCTGCCACTTCGCCACCCCCAACAAATACAAGGTCTTCATCGCCACCCCCAACAAATACACCATCATCTACAAAAGACATTTAATTAATCAATCTAGTTCTTCGGGCTCTGACTGAGAAGGCGGTGGTCCCGTTGATTGTTCAGCCGCGTTCCCATAAATACCTTGTATAATGGGATTGTAAATTTGTTCTAATTCTTTTCTTTTATTTTCATATATTTCAGCATCAGAATCAGTGTTCTCATCGAGCCACTTTTGATTATCTTCAACTAGTTTTTCCAATTGGTCTCGCTGTTCGTTGGTAAATTTCTCTTTCAGTTCGGCGTTGTCTAACGTAGATTTAATTCCAAATACATAGTTTTCAAAATTATTTCGCTCTTCTATTTTTTTAGAATTTACTGCATCTTCTTCTTTATATTTTTCGGCATCCGATACCATTCGTTCAATATCTTCTTGACTCAACCGACTCTTATCATTTTTAATAGTAATCTTTTCAATTTTACCAGTTGATTTGTCTGACGCACTTACAATCAAAATTCCATTCGCATCAACATCAAATACCACCTCTATTTGCGGAGTGCCTCTGGGTGCCGGTGGAATTCCAGATAATTCAAAATTACCAAGTAGATTATTATCCCTTGTAAATTTCCGCTCCCCTTCAAATATTTTAATTGTAACCGCTGGTTGATTATCGGCATATGTACTAAATATTTGCGTTTGTTTAGAAGGAATGGTGGTATTTCTTGTAATGAGATTCGTCATCATCCCTCCAGCGGTCTCAATCCCCATTGATAATGGAGCGACATCTAGTAATAGGACGTTATCAGTCGTTTCATCCGTATCACCATTCAAAATGGAGGCTTGAATGGCGGCACCATACGCAACGGCTTCGTCGGGGTTGATGGATTTATTTAATTCTTTTACATTGAAAAAATCAGACAAGAGCTTTTGAATTTTCGGAATACGAGTTGAGCCACCGACTAAAACGATTTCATCAACAGAGCCTTTATCCATTTTAGCATCACGAAGCACCTTTTCAACGGGTTCTAGACAGCTTTTAAACAAATCGTCGCATAACGATTCCAATTTAGCTCGAGAAATAGTTGTGTAGAAATCAATACCCTCATAGATAGAATCGATTTCAATTGAGGCGCTTACCGATGAACTCAATGTGCGCTTCGCTTTTTCACATGATATTCTAAGTCGTTTCAAGGACCTTTTATTTTCGGTCAAATCCTTTTTATGTTTTCGTTTGAATTCAGCAGCCAAATAGGCTACCATACGAGAATCAAAATCCTCACCTCCTAAATGGGTATCACCCGCCGTGGCTTTCACTTCAAAAACACCATCATCAATATTAAGCAAACTAACGTCAAATGTCCCACCGCCTAAATCAAAAATAAGCACATTTTGCTCTTTGTCGGTCGGTTTCTCAAGTCCATAGGCAATGGCGGCGGCTGTAGGTTCGTTAATAATTCGGAGAATATTCAATCCAGCTATAACCCCAGCGTCTTTAGTCGCTTGACGCTGAGCATCGTTGAAATAGGCAGGCACTGTTACCACGGCATTTTTAACTTCGGTACCGAGATAGCTTTCGGCCGTTTCTTTCATTTTTGTCAGAATCATAGAGGAGATTTCTTCGGGTTGAAAGCGCTTTTGTTCGTTTTTATAAGTCACCTCAATAACCGGTTTTTTATTTGAGTCCCCCACTACTGTGAATGGCCAATTTTTTAAATCTTGTGCTAGAACTGGGTCATCAACTTTACGTCCAATTAACCGTTTTGCGTCAAAAATAGTATTTTCCGCATTGAGGCTTGATTGGGCTTTTGCCGATTCGCCAATGAGTCGTTCAGTGTCATTAAACGCCACATAGGATGGAGTCGTCCGATTCCCTTGCTCATTCGCTATAATTTCAACTTTACCGTTTTGATAAACGCCAACTGCGCTATAAGTAGTCCCCAAATCAATACCAATTGCTTTCGTCATAATTAGTATTAATTTTAATTTTAATTTTAAATAAATTATAAAATATTTATTTATATGTTTCAAATTATTCACGAGTATATGTTCCCAGAATCTAAAATGGAGTCGTATGAACCAAGTGAATCAACCAAATTTTATTATTTTGCTTTAAAACGAGCCGATGAAAAATCAGATTGGAGAATCCACAGATTATGCCCACAGACAGCGATTGAAAAATATCCATTTTATTCCTTTAATTTAAATAAATTAAATCCCATCATTGATAAACTAAATAAGTATTGGTATACCAGTTCGAAAGAATGCTCAGCAAGTTCATCTATCAACGAAACCTTTTGGAAACGCGAATGGGAAAAATACGGTAGTTTTATGTATAATAACTGCGACGAATATGACTATTTCAATACAGCTATTAAATTATTTGAAAGTGTAAAAGATAATAACGAATTAATAAAAAAATATCAAAAGAATAAGACATCGGTTATGATTCCATATAATCAAGCGTTTGAGATTATCCAAAAATTATAATTATTTCCTATAACCACCTTTCATACCCTTTGTTGGTACTGCGTGTGCTCCACAGCTATTACCGCCGGTCATCATACCAACTTGAGGTGCTCCACAACTTCCACACCCACCCGTTTGGGCGCCACTCGAATTGGGAAATACATGTAAATTTGGACCTGTACTATTGCCATTTGGGACCCCATAACTTACCGCGACAGTTTCGCCATACGCGTGAGGTTCAAGTCCGGTATTGGGGTTCGTAGAGTAAACGTCATTTGGGGTGCCGAAATACGAACCTGGTAAATGGGCACCACCTTTTAAATGTTTAAGGTGGTGTGGGGGGGTATTAATGTAGTGATGAGTCTTACCTTTTTTAGGTTTAGGTTTAGTTTTGTTCTTACTGGAACATAGTTTCATTCGTTTGAGTTTTTTAGTTTTAGTTTTAGTTTTAGTTTTAGTTTTAGTTTTTTTCCCCATATTTTTGACAGTATTTTTAGTAATCATTATATAATACAAAAAGAAAATAAATATAATAATAATATTATAATAGTTGACTTGGTTCAATCGCGTCTATGTCAAAATCAATGCCGATATTATCGTCGCAATAAGTGGCTTTTTCTTCCCAAGTTTCAATATCACCAATATCCAGTTCATTTTCAGGAACAATTTCGGTAAGTTTGGATTCGTCAATAAGCAATTCGGTTGAACCAGTGCCACACGGTGGTATTTGACCCATCATAATATTGGCTGAAACACCCTTGAGATTATCAATTTCACCGAAAATGGCTGCCTTGAATAATTGGTCGGTTGTTTCTTCAAAAGAACATTTTGCGAGAGGTCCAATGTTTCCTCTATTAATCCCAAATCTATCTATAGACATTAAATTACCACGATTGGTCATAACATCTACGAGAAGTGACATATGCCTATAATTGACATATGAACCGGCTGAATCAATTACTTCATTCAATTCTTTAAGAATTACCTGACGAGCCGCTTCAATACCAAGCAAATCGTAAATTTCATAAATATCATTTGATTCTAAGCGTGTTTTATCAATGTTGTCAAGGGCCATAATTTCAATCATATTGTTCCCATCGGTGTCTAATACCCATTCATCTAACATATTATAATCATTGTTTTCCTTGACGAACCGCGAATTGCTTTTGAACATACTAACATTTTTAATATTTTTTTTGCCCTTTATAATTAATTTATTCTTCATTTCTTTAATGAGCGATTTAATAAAGTTCAAATCATTGATTTTATCGTAATCCGCTTTTTTTGATTTTAATACGCGCAATCTAAATACCAGTTTTGAAGAATTGTCGTCACTATATACGCAAGACATATTATCACTATATGTTTGCTGCATCTTAAAGTAAATCATCTCCATAGTGATATCCTTGTTCATCAGGGTTTCTTTGTCAAATTCAATTCTAATAATGTAATTTGATTTACAGTCATTGTCGCTATCAATTTCATTGTCAACTTCCGAAAACACATTATATAGTTGAATTAATTCTCGGTCTTCTTCAATTAAAGTATTGTTATCGTCTGGATCATAATAGACTTTGACGCTTGAAATAATTTCATTTAAATTCGTGAGTTCAATTTGATTCAAAATTGTTTTCGCTTTCACCTTAGTTTCCGAATATTCTGGAACCAGATAAATACTTAGAGATGGAGCTTTGATAGACTTTGATAAATGTAGTAATTCTTTTAATCTTGGGACACCACGAGTGACATTAGATTTCTCTGCTACACCAGCAAAATGGAAGGTATTTAAGGTCATTTGTGTTGCTGGCTCACCAATTGACTGGGCTGCCACTGGACCAACCATTTCATTTGGCTGAACTTTACTAGATTGAAATTTATTTTTAATTGTTGAAATCAAATAATCAAACGACATTTTATTAAATCTATGGAATTTTATGATAATTTTAGGGGACAAATAACTTCTAATAAACATCTTGTATAGTTTGGAGCATCCACTGTTTTTATTTAATTTTAGTGAATCAATGAGGAGTTCCGTTTTCTCAATCACTTCAAGTGGATTAAGATTTGATAAATTCGCACCCGAAACCTCAAACATTTTAAGGGAATTGTTGGTCAATCTATAAAGATTCACTGGGGCTTTTATGGTTGTATCTTTTGAATATGTGAAAATGTCTCTATTAACTGTGGTAAAATCATCAATAATTTGTTCGTAATGTTCCTCCAATAGTTTAAGGTAATTCTTATTTTTCTTCATCTCTTTAATTGATTGGGTTGTCATATACGAATTCCATTTTTCATTAGAATTAAATCTATATTTTTGTTCAATTGTATTGTAATCGTCTTTCATATAATTGAAGGACTGATTCTCTATTTTAATAGAATTAATACCATCTTCCCCATAGAGATATTGGATCATATTTCCATTAGCATTGCGGACGGATAAGTCAAATGATACTTTATTATCTTCCATAGATTTAATTAATTTTCTTTGAATATAGCCCGTTTCCGATGTTTTGACCGCAGTGTCAATTAAACCCTCACGTCCACCCATAGCGTGAAAGAAGAATTCTTGTGGAGTAAGGCCACGAATGAAACTATTTTCAACAAAACCTTTACTTTCTGGGCTAATATCATACTTTGTAAAATGTGGTAATGTGCGGTCATTAAATCCATTCGGGATCCGTTTGCCATCAACGTTCTGCTGTCCGAGACAAGCTACCATCTGAGCAATATTAATTGATTTTCCCTTGGAACCGGCCGAAACCATATTCGTCATTCGGTTATTAGATGATAGGGCCTTGAGACCAATTTTACCGGCATCCGCAATAGCTCTATTGAGAATATTATTAATATTTTTCTCAAAATTTTCACTTATATTATTACTCCCACCCTTATCAAACGTTTGATTGTGAAGTTGTTGAGTCAATTTCGCCACTTCCTTTTTCTTATTATAAATCGTTTTTTCAATCATAATATTGGTTTCTTTATCGGCAATTAAATCGCTAATACCTACACTGAAACTGGTATTAACCAGATATCGTGTAATTATATTTTGTAAATTGTCTAAGAATGCCTGACATTCCTCAATTCCATAATCGTTATAAATCATATGGATCATTCCACGAGTTCCACTGCTCATAATTTTTTTATCAATACACCCTTGAACCAGAATACCATTTTTAATAATAACATGATTTAATTTATCGCCATCTTTTTTAGTTTCGTCAAACGAATTGTTTTTCATATCTAAATTAATTCCTGGTGGAATTATTATAGACACCAGTTGACGACCAGACCATCGCATCGGAGTCTTTTGGACTGGTTCGGGCAACACTCCATTAAACCCACCTACATAAATTAGTATATTCATCATTTCATTTCTGGATAAAAATACATCGTTCTTGGTTAATCTATTTACACCGAGTAAGGTATCTTGAATAGGTGTAATAATGGGGGAGTGTTCTCTAGGACTAATAATATGATTTGGGACAGCGGCGATAAATTTAAGCTCACACGATGTTTGGAGTGATTGTGGAACGTGCATATTCATTTCATCCCCATCAAAATCAGCATTATAGGGCGTTGTTACACTAACATTTAATCGAAACGTATCATATGCCATAACCCGAACTGTATGTGCCATCATACTAAGTTTATGAAGTGATGGTTGACGGTTAAAAAGCACGGTATCACCATCAATTAAATGTCGGTTCACAATATCGCCTTCATTTAGGCTAATAGTGCTGGTATCAACGTGTTGAAGGGATGTTGTCCCTTTATCTATTTTTCGTTTAATGCTTTTAGCACCAGGGTGTTTGAAGGAACCATTTCTCACATAAGTGGAAAGTCTCGCCATATTATATTTATTTACGACTTCTGGAAATGTTAGATTTAATGCCACTTTTAATGGAACACCGAGTTCGTCAATTTTAATATTTGGGTCTGGAGTGATAACACTACGAGCACAGTGGTCAACCCGTTTTCCCATAAGATTACCTCTAATACGACCTTCTTTTCCCTTGAGCCTTTCCCGTAACGTTTTAAGTGGTCTTCCCGAGCGATGACACGATGGATTAACATTTGGTATTTCATTATCAACAAAGGTGGCTATGTGATACTGTAACACATTGGTCCATTCTTCAATTGTAACCTCCTTTGAAACCTCAGCCTCCAATTTCTTTTTAAGTTGATTATTTGTTTTAAGAATATCAATTAATTTATGGGTTAAATCGTCTTCACTTCGGGTACCATTTGCCTGTCGGACAGATGGGCGCACCGTTGGAGGTGGGACTGGAGCCACGGTACAAATTAGCCATTCTGGGCGACACCAATTGGGATTGAGACCCATTGCCATACATTCTTCGTCTGTAATGTGCTTGAACATTTTGAGCATCATTTCGGCGGTAATAGTCTGTCGTCGTTCTTCAAGTGTAGAATCCGGCATTATAGCCTCGCCCCATTCGCAATAAATTTTACATAATTTCTTTGGGTCTTTAATAATTTTAGTTGGCTGCTCCGCTCCACAGCCGTTTTCATCGCCTTCGTGACCTCCACACGTTTTTATTTTGGAAGCTAATTCTAAAATATATTGAAGTTTCTTTTTATGTTCGAGTTTATCCAAATTATTTTTAATTCTTGGGTCATTAATATTTACTAATAGCTTTGAACACACTTTACAAATACATTTATAGATTGATAAAGTTATATCTAAAAATTGATAATGGTAAACTGGTTTAGCCAATTCAATATGACCAAAATAACCAGGACAAAACCGATTATCAAAGCCATCTGTGGGGCAGATTTTGCCGTGATCAATCACTCCCATACGAGAGTCAAAAAGACCACCTACCACAGGGTCACCATTTGAATCATAGAGTATAGTTTCAGTTACGTGTACTACGGACCGATTTTTAATTTCATCAGGAGATAATACACTTAATTGAGCGGCTTTAATGTCCCGTATTTGGGAATGGTATTGGAGTTCTTTGCTAATTTGAGACATTTTACTATAGATATATATTTTTTTTTAAATATTTTTAAAAGAACACTCAATTTTTATTAATAATACAGAATTAATTAATTAATTAATAACAAATTAATACTATTAATTAATTAATAACGTATTAATATAATTGACTGGTTCTCAAATTAAATCACGGTATCTATATGGTAATACTAGCCCACTAGGAAATTCAATACCAAGGATATGTATCGGAATCTATATTAACTTAACTTAACTAAATATCTTTATCTTTATCTTTATCTTTATCAATAATAAAATTGATTAATTTAAATAATCTTGTATTGATCAAATTTAAATAATCTTGTATTGATCAAAATTAAATAATATTGTATTGATCAAAATTAAAACCAATCCAATATGGAAACAATTTTTAAAACCGGTGCCACATCAATTATTATTGGGTCACATTATTATAAAGAAAGATTTCCTAAAAAAGATGGTAAATTAATAAAAGTTACAAAAATATTAGAAAATCATAATGAATTTTTAAATTTAGATAGTGTTAGAAAAATACCTAAATATGAAGATTATTTTGCGATACCTGACAAAGATGGTGTGTATATTAATTCTAACGATATATTTTATAATAAATTAAAGCATTTATGTATAATAAAAAAAGAAAATATGAGTATGTTCTTTGGTGATTTATTTGTATATTATATAAATTTTGCTGGGATAATAGATGTTAATAATTCAATAAATAATTTAGTATTAACCAATGATAGAAGAGTTTGGGATTCTGTATCAACTATAATTAAATTTGTTAAACAAATAATGACTGGGTTACAATTTTTACATGAAAGAGGAATAGCTCATTTGGATATAAAGCCAGAAAATATTATGATTGATCTAAAAAAAGGGAATAAAATATTTAAAATAATTGATTTTGGATTCTCTTCAAAATATCCATTTGATGATTTCATTAAATTTACAAAAGGGACGCCTGGATATTTTCCAAAAAATGTTGAAGATAGTACGATTTTAGGACTACCCACAATTGAAGCGAATGATATGGAAATAGTGAATAACGATTTTCCAATTAAATTACATAGATATCTAATTTATAGGATTGATTCCTATTGTTTAGGGAGGGTGTTACAATTGTTGGTGTATCATTATGACGAAGTAGTTCCATATAATTGTTTTTGTAATGAAAGCAAAAAAAAACATAAATTAAAAAATGTTATAAATTATTTAACTGAAAATAATGTGTATAAAAGAAAAACAATTACCGAAATATTAAAAATGAATATTTTATAAAAATTAACTATTTTTTAATTATATGGTCTGTCTCTTATTCGCTGCTATTTCCACCTCTAGATTGAATAAATTGGTTTTGGAGTTTATTTGGACAAACGCATCCAGTACTAGACGAATAAATTGATGGACAGCACTCAGGGCTAGATATATTTTGATTAAACAAGAACTTTGAAACGTCTTTCAATTCCTCACTACCGTTTAATGAGGCTTTCGAAGTGCCATCTGGGACAAATTTTCCTGCTCTATAGGAATTTGGTAGCTGATATTTTAAATTAGCTTTAAGGGGAACGTCTCTGGTATCGGGTGTATCGTAGTTACACGGGTTCTCTACATCTAATGGAGCCTTTGAGAGGTCTAGATTATCATATCCACATTTTTTAGCGTTGTTTTTACCACCATAAAGTTGAAGCTGTTTTAACATAAATTTTTCGTAATTACCCGATTTGTAAAAAACCACCAATACACATAAAAGCATTAAAACCTTAGTCGTATCGGGTATGGAAACCTTCATAAGTTTAAACTCGTCAAGCACTATTATTGTTCCTAATAAAAGGCACATACCAATTACTAACATAGACATATTATTCATTATAAAATAAAAATATATTTTTATTTGTGATAATACCGTTTTATTTGTAATAATAAATAGTTAGTCATTTCAATCGGTTCGCCTATTCTTTTTTTTATTATTTAAACAGATTATCTTAGATTTATTTTATTATGGAACGTTGTTTGCGTAAAGTGGCTTATTTTTTACATGATATTTATTATTCTATTGAAGATGTTTATTTATCCATAACCAACCCTAATCATAAAATTATTTACGATTATATAAATAATAGAACTATACCTATACCAAATAAAAATAAATATTTTATTATTGATTATAAAAAAAAAATTGCTTTTTT
>Ga0209335_10002690_pt1 | contig 18426 bp, 20 predicted proteins | sample COG_09_FD_184753 | JGI IMG/M metagenome (GOLD analysis project Ga0209335, IMG submission 184753) | Pelagic Microbial community sample from North Sea - COGITO 998_met_09 (SPAdes) (version 2) | ecosystem: Environmental > Aquatic > Marine > Neritic zone/Coastal water | place: Helgoland, sampling...
ATAAATTAATGATAAATTAATGATAAATTAATAAAACAAAGTCATAATTATGAATTAATATATATATATTTTCTCTTTTTATATTAAACATATGGTTAATATAAAAAATAAAAAATTAAATTTCGAAGAACAAGAAATAGAATTATTACGACATGCAGTTGATATAGCAGAAACAAAAACACAAAAAAAAATTAAACATTCAAATGATATAGACAATATTACTAAAATATTAGAAACTTTTTTACAAAGAAAAAAAGTGGTTTGTTATGGTGGTACTGCCATAAATAATATTTTACCTGAAAATAAACAATTTTATAATAAAGATGTAGAAATACCTGATTATGATTTTTACTCGCCAATGGCTATTATACACGCAAAAGAATTAGCCGATATATATGCTAAAAATAATTATGAGAATGTTGAGGTGAGATCTGGTATGCACAAAGAAACATATAAAGTGTTTGTTAATTTTATACCTATCGCGGACATTACACAAATGGACCCTAAAATTTGCAGATTACTTATAAAACACGCTATAAGAAAAAATGGAATATCTTATTCGCCGCCTGATTTTCTACGTCTACAAATGTATAATGAGCTTTCTAGGCCGGATGGTGACGTTAGTCGTTGGGAGAAGGTTTATAAGCGTTTATTATTATTGAATAAATACCACCCTTTTAAAGAAAATCCCAAGTGTTCACAAATAAATTTTATGAGAGATTTTACAGGAAATCCTGAATTAAATGATACATTATATAATTTGGTAAAGGATACTATGATTAATGAAGGTGTTGTCTTTATTGGAGGTTATGCGAGTAGTTTATATGGACGGTATATGCCCGAGAATCAACAAAAACAATTAAAACATGTTCCGGACTTTGATGTATTAGCTGAAAATTCAAAAGCAGTTGCTTATATATTAAAGGAAAATCTAGAAGATGCTGGATTTAAAAATATAAAAGTTGTTAAAAAAAATAGTGTAGGTGATGGTATTATTATAACTCATTATGAAATTATGGTAGATATTGATACTTTATGCTTTATATATGAGCCTTTTGGGTGTTATAGTTATAATGAACTTAAATTGAATAATAAAACAGTTAAAATTGCAACGATTGATACAATGTTATTATTTTTATTTGCATTTCTTTATTCTGAACGACCGTATTATGATCACGAAAGTATTATGTGTATGGCACAATATTTATTGAATGTTCAGTCAAAAAATCGGCTGGAACAAAAAGGACTATTAAAAAGATTTAATGTCAATTGTTATGGAAATGAAAAAACAATTGTTGATATGCGTAGTGAAAAGGCCGAAACTTACGAAAAACTTAAGAATATGAAACACAGTAAAGAATATAATAAATATTTTTTTAAATACATACCATCAATCGCTGGTAAACAAAAAAAAGATAATTTAATGTCAAATGTTGATTCAATCACACATATTAAAAATATTAACTCCAATTACATTACTAAAAGTAAAAAGTATAATAAAAAGTATAATAATTCATATAATAAAAAAACTAAGAAAAAGGGTAAAAAAAAGTATGTTAAAAATTTATTTGGTAATATTTGGTAATATTTGGTAATATTGTAGAATGAAAATGAAAATAATAATATAATATATAAATGAAATTCTATCAATATATATTATTATTTTTACTTATTTCTGTTATTGTTAGGATATATTATATATTTTTTCGTAAACCTACTCTTCCCAAGCCGGTAAAAAAAAATAGCAAGGAAGGATTTCAGGGGATTGAATCATTAGACAATTGTTTAAGCCAAGGATACCCTAAAGATTTTTGCAATCGTGTTCCATTGCAAGCTTGTATAACAAATTGTCCGCAAGGAAATTTTATTACTAAAAAATTTAATGTATTTTAACGATGTATTTTAACGATGTATTTTAACGAATTAAATGCGCAAACATACCTCTTATTAATAAAAAGACAATAACTGTTAATATAATTCTAATCCATTCGCGTTTTGATGGAAATAAAATACGATTATTAATATTTTCTTTTCCATTCATTGCAAAATTATAATGAATAAAATTTTCAAGTAAAATCAGAGATATCCATATAATTGATGTAAAAAAAAATATAAAAATATGTTTTTTTTTAACATGATGATACAATAAATACATGTTAAATATATATTTAACACATAATATATATTTAATACTTGATTACTTTTCCAAAAAGTGCATTCCTTTCATTAATATATAATATACTCCCGAAAAGGCTAAACTATTAAATACATAACCCGAGAGACTAGGATTTCCGTCCTTGTTAAAAAGAGAAGGAATTATTCGGCATAACTGTTTTTGAATAATTGGTAATTGAAAAAGAAAAAATAGGATTGAAATAAGTATAGGTGTTTGAAACTCATCGTACCATTTATCAAATGAATTTTTGTTCAATTCTTTTTTCGCATGATTGCGAATAATATCTTCACTTGTTTGATGTTCCTGTATATAATCACGCTGTCCGTTATCTTGCTCTGGTATGTAATTAGGCTGAATATTCGCATCTTGTGATAAATGTTGTTGATTTGTTGGAATATCACGAGACGGTAAAGAGGTCATACCTGCAGCACTAGCTTGTTGAATACCAGATACAAATTGATTTAAATTTTTCTGGTTTATAGATGGGTCGTTATCGCGTGTTTGATTCAATGATTGAATAGGATTATTAACTTTTATATTTTCCTCATTAATATTCACACGAATATTTTCGGTTTGGGGGGAAAGTGGAAGAGAATCAATTGTTGTTGTGTCACCGTTCATATTATTATATTAATTTCATTAATAATTGATATAATAGACGCATTTTATTTATGTATAATTTTATTTATGTATAATTTCTTCATTTCTTTAAAAATGAATTTTATCCTTATTATTTTGGTCGCACGTTGTTAATTTTTCTTTAAAAGTATAACATTTATTTCCATATGTATATATATTTTCAGTAACTTCGTTTAATGGAGGAGCTTTAAAAACCAAACAATTTCGATCATTACATATTTTTCTAAATAAACTAGCTAATCCCATACCAAGTATAAAAGAAATGGCATATTTCCCATTTTGAGTATGAAGTAATTTCATCATACCTTTCTTTCCTTTCATTGTTATATTATATTATGATAATATAATATAACATTTATTTTTGAATTGGTATCTTTTTAATTAAACTTTTATCAGATGGGCATTTTACTTCAGTAGCATCAAATTTAAAACAGTTATTTGCTTTATCAACATATTCTAATTTCGATACATTATCGGGCGTGGGATAAACATGTATTATCGTTGGTTCTGGCGTGGATAGATAAGCAAATAATAATCCAATCGATAAACTAACCAAAAATACCTTAAATGATATGTATTTAAAAAACATATACATATAGATAATATATTTTTTTATAGGTTTGTATAAAATATTAATATAATATTATCTACATTATAACACATTATTAAATTACTTTGTTACATTCTTACTTTATTTCTTGTTCAAATTGTTCAAACCGATATGGTCTTGCTATTAAATTATATGATATGTTATTATTATTCTTATTATCTTTTTTATTCTCATTATCTTCAACATTATTTGTATCATTTTCCTTTTCCATAATTGCTTTTTCATTATCACTTTCCAATGCATAGTATCCATAATTCATATCCCGTATTTTTTCAGTAAGGGGTTTAATTTTATTTAAATAAGATTCTACCATTTCAGTTAAATATGATTGTGATTTATTATCATCTTGATAATTTGTAAATATTTTTTTTAGTTCATCAATTTCATATGCCAAATCTATCCTTGCATCATTTAATAAAGGTTCACGATGAATACCACTAATAATGTCTCCATATTTTTTATTATTAATAAGCTGTATTTCACTAATTGCAGCCAATTCATTTTTTAAATTATTGAATTTATCAACAGTATCATCTTTTGAACTATTTATTCCAAATAAATAATCTAATTTAGTCATAATAATTCTTAGTTTTAAGTTCTCGACCAATTTATGATTTTTTTGTTCTATTTCACTAACATTTTCATATAATTTTCTTTTTATATTAATATTTAAATCACATTGAGTTTTACTTCCACATACCGCTTTTAATAAACCATTTTTTTCTTCAAATATAGTTCCTCCTGGTTTTCCACAATTGGCACATGTGCCAATGATCTTTTTAATTAATGATTGTTTTTCCTTTAAAGAAATTTCCTTTTTTTTAATAATTTTTTTACGACGATCTAGATTTTCTTGATATTTTTGCTTAAGTTCATAATATTGTTTAAATTCATCCATATTATAATACATCTAGATTTAAATATATATATAAATAACAATCACAAACACAATTATAATTAATTATTACCACTGTGGTAAAGCAGTTATCAATCCATTGCTAAGACCTTGCGTTTTTCTTAAATAAGCCATTTGATTTAATTTTGATATAATGTATTCTTGTTTTTTCCTCTTTTTTATTTCAATTTCGGCAATGGTTGGTTTTCCTCTGTAACGATATAATAAAAACCCTCCAATAATAATTATAAATATAGAAGTCATATAAATATTAAAAAATATAGTTGCATGATTATCTTTAAATTTTTTGCATTCTTTAAGTGTTCCGCTTAAAAAATATCTTACGCCAGGCTCAATTAGTTTGGGACTTGAATATATATTATAATTATTCATTAATTGTATACTATTATAATTAATGAATAATATTATATAATTAATAAATACAAACCAAAAAAAAATTATATACATTATTTATAAATATGGTTGTAAAATCAGTAGATACTTCCAAACCTGATCCTTTTGCTTCTATGATTTTTTTCTTTATAGTAACTACTGTTTACTGTATTATAAATATTTTTATGGGCATTGGTTCTACAATGAAACAGGTTGTAATGAAAGCATGTTACATTTTATTCATCATTATTGGTCAATATTTTATTAACCTAAATTTATCTTATGCTATGTGTGGTGTTTACCAATGGCAAAATGTGCTTACCATAACAATCATCCCATGGTTATTAATATTTGGTGTTTTACAATTATTTTTATCCATGTTTACTGGATGGCTTGCGCCTTTTTCTAATACATTTGGTTATTTGGTTACTAAACTAATGGGTTTGCCAGAATTAATGAAAAAGGATATTTTATCGGGTCCAATTGAAGGAGATGAGAACACCACAAAAGTTCTATTAAATGTTACTAGTGATCAATCCTTATTAATTAATCAGATGTACCCTGATCCGGTAATTACCAATGGAAAAGATCCAAAAACCAACACATCTATAAAGATTAGACCAATATTTGATTCTACGTGGGATAAATTAGAAAAATCTAAAATATTTAAAACAATTAGTAATGTAAATGATAAAATAGAGATTAAGGATAAATTATATCATTTTGTTGAAATGAAACATACAATATCAGAATTTATATGGAATTTATTAACTGGGTTTTTAGTAACATCGGTTAGTTATAACTATATAATAAACATGGGATGTAAAAAATCTGTCAAAGATATGGAAAAACGATATAACTCATATAATGTAGCTCAAAAATTAAAGTCATCGCAAACTGCAATGGATGAGGCAAATCTACCTAATTATATACAAAACTAATTGAATTATTTATTTTATTATCGCGACGAATAATAAACAACGCTAAAATAAGCAATAATTGCCATAAATATTGATATAAGCCAAACTGGAATAATTGTTTTTTTTCTATAACCAACTCCAAAATCCTTTAGTGAACCATCTAGATTATACATAAATGCCGGCTTTAATAGATTGATTAAAGCAAACAAAAAGATATAGAGAATAATTGCAATAGATATTTTATTATGACGAATCCATCTTTGCTGAATCATTATATAATATTATAATTTAAAAAATATTATTATTATTACTCAAGATATATATATCTATATAATGAAACATTCTGGATAATATGTTTTTTGCATACATAATAATAATAATAGTTATGTATGCAAATATTAAAATTTTAAATTTTAATAATTTATGGTGTTGTAACAATAACAACAGAAGCAGTATTAGCCTCTGTAAATATATAATGAATAATTGCAGTTTTATCCTTTAAAATCTCATTGCTGCCATAAAGTGTTTCACCCATCCATATCATACTCTTCGGGTTCTGCATCTTCGCCCATATAGGTTATAATATTATCCTCCCTATCTAATTCCATATTTTGGGCTTCTTCGTTAATTGCGTCTAGCATATAAATATCACGGTTCATATTTGTAACTATGTTACGCTTATTCAGCTGTGCTTCCCGTAAAGCCATATTTTCCATGTCTTCGCGCTCTTGGTCATATGTTTTTGTATCATATGTATGAATCCCTTTTTGTTCACCTTTACTCCATGCTCCTAATTTATGTTTTTTAAACAAATTATCAACAGCTCTCTCTTCGTCTGCCATATTCTTTAAATGATCTGTAATATCATCTTTCTCTTTCTCTTTTGCTCTCAAAATTAAATCCATTAAACTTTTATAATTATAGTCAATCGCCTTTTTATCTTTACATATTAAGTTTGTAAATGAAACAATTATATTCGCTATTTTTTCTGAAAGTTCAGTTTTATTACCAAATAAAATATCATTTTCTAGTGTTTTTGACATTAAAAAGTCATTATCTCTATTAGCTGATTCATCGGCATCCACCAAATCATCTATAGTTTGTAATGGAACTTGTAATATATCTTTATCGTTTTGAAGAGAGATTAAATCGGTTAATGTATTTAAATAATAAAATTTAAACAACAATGATGTTAAATCCAAATCAAATGCCGAATATTTAAATGATGGTTTCTGTTTGTCGTCAGTAGAGCTGTTGGTAGATGTATCATTATCAGAATATTTGTCAGATTTTTTACTAGATGTATCATCACTAGATCCTTTCTCTCTATGATATTGTTTTGTTATCAGTTCAACTGGCGAATAAAATAATGTATTTTGTGCCAATTCATTCATATCACTTGTCATCTCTATCATTTTTTCCATCATCATACGAATTTGTTTATCATTGTAAAACACATTAAAATCCACATAATGCCCTTTAATAATTTCTTTCACATCATTTTGATGTTTACTTGATAAGTTCCAGTGAGTCGGGGCATTCACATTATCATACTTTACTGCATTGATTATAATATTCGGAAACTCGCGCGTTAATGAACGCATTGCCTTTTTCATGAAATTAATCATTTTATAGGCGGTTTCTTCTTTTTCACTCAAAATATGGGTTTTCTTATTGCTATTCGTCATTTCTTTAAATTGAAAAAGTGTTTCTATGCACTCTTTGAAGTGTTTTAAATTAACATTTTTAATGTTTGTGTTAAAATTTGATATAAATTCCATTATTTTTTCTTGCATATCATCATTTAATTTGGATAGGATGTTTTTAAATCTGCGCAATTGTTCGGTATCTGATAATAAAGAATTAATTTCAAAAGAATCCAGAATATCCATAAATACTTTCCGAAAAACACTTGACCTTTTATTTTCATTGTCCATTTTGTCCATAATTTCGGACAATTTAATGATGTTTGTAATATTCTTCTTTTCTATTTTAAGTACCGTCTTATTCTGATTATTAATAATATCAAGTAATTGCAGTAATGATTGTTCATTATAATTTCGCGCATTTCCCTTTAATTTTCTGATACTTTCTTCGATTGAATCATTTATATTAAACCCGTCCGGTTTAGTTGGACAAATAGCCCTTAAATTATCACTTAACGGGATTACGCTATTGAATTTACAATATACAATGAACGCACGGTAAATCGTATTTTCAGAAAATTTGTTGTCAATCTCTCGTAATTTTCGTTTTGTATTTCTAGGTTCATACAAAATAGAGGCTTTACTTAATTTTTGGGTATCAGCATACATATCACCCAATCGTACAATCTTATTATTTAATACAGCTATTTCGGGCTGTTTTTTAATAAAATAACGAATTGTGTTTTGATCGCTCTTTTCACAGCACGCATTTTCAATAAAAGGTTCACCATTTTTTCCCTTTAATAATGCTTGTTTATTATTGATTGTTTTTTCTATTAAATCAATTATATTAAATGAAAACATTATCATTTTTGATTGTAATTCTGAAATGTATTCTTGTTGTATCTTATTGCCCTTATGTAAACTATCAGATAAACGCGTCTTAAATACCTCACCTACATCTTGAGAACTACTTATTTTAAGCTGTTTAAGAGGCGGCAAAAAATTACTCCAATTCTCTACCGTATGTTCTTCGGGAATATTGAATTCGGTGTTTTCTGATAAATATAATTGCAATGCTTTAATGTTATTTTTTATATCTTCTGTTGGTAAAATAAATTTACTTATAATAACTTCCATTTGCTTAGCAATAAATGTAGAAGACCTATTTGAAATTGCTGTCCAAGGTAAAGCCGCTTTGTTCTTTATTTTAAACGCAACGCAGGCTATATATGTCAACCCTTTCATATTATCTGTCCCGTCAACAGGAAATCCACTAAACGATTTTTTGCACCCTGGAAAGGTGGTTTTTGTTTTTATCGGCGGAATACTTGTTTGAATCGCGACCAAATAATAAGAAAAGGTCAAAAAGAGTAAGTTAGAATTGTACGCGGTTTCATAAGAATCAAATGGTTTTCCCTTACTTGCTAGTTTTGCAATCATCTTTTCATAAACGGACTTGGGTTCCATTATGTTTGGATTACCTAATTGTTTTAATACATTTCGAACAACAAATTCGACCTGATCATCCAAATTAATCCCCATATTACTACTAAGGGCGTCTATTACATTGTATATTGTTTTGGCATCCGGTGTTGCAAACCTCCGCTGTTTAACACCTGGATTTATTATATTCAACGGTATATTTTTAGTCCCTTGTATTATATCTGCATCATTGTCGTCATCCATAACCGCTCTTGTTATTATTTTAAATCCCTCCTCATTATACTCTTCATCTGCATTGAGATTAATCATTTTTATTGTATACCCACTATATTTGTCGACATATTTATCGCCATCATCACTTATAGTACCTTGTAATGCACATATTTTATCAAGCATTGATACAAAATTACCACCAGTTAAAAAAGTAGTGGCGAGTTTATATATAAATGTCGGTAACATTTTTTTATTTGTTTTTATACAGTAAAGCCAATAAGGCGATTCATCGTTATCTTCAATACTTTCTCGAGTAAATTCTTTTACGAATTTTGAAATATCCAAATAGCGTTTTGATATATCAGATTGTCCCAAAATTGTATTTAACAGACCATCATATGGCGATATTACATTTTTTTCTGTTTCGTTTATCAGATTTCCCAATTCTATTTTTTTCGCCTCATATTTATACATTTTCGATAAACGCAAATTACGCAATGTTTCGATGCGTGCGTCTGAACGAGCCAATTCATCCTCTATTTTATTAACAATAATATCTTTATTTATATTTAAAGTTGTGTTAAATTCAGATAAGAGTAATTTGAGATTATGTTTTTTGATTTCATTTGCACCGGTAGTTTGATCTTCACATTTATCTTTAACCGAAATACATTTCTCATTTAAATTACAAAACATATTCATATCATCCGCAAATGTTTCTGAATCAATAGACTCATCTAATATCCAATTTTCATTTTGACGCACATAATATTGAATCGTTGCACTGGATTCATCGGTTGTTTCTAATATCGCATATTCTCCATCTTCTACTGTTCGTTTTCTTTTTATAATAGATTCGGCATCTCGTCGTGCGCTTATTTCATTAAGTCCTTTATTTTTTGTTAATTTATTAATATAATGGGTTATTTGCTCGCCGGTTGTCATAGATGAGTCGGCTTTAAACATTTCGCCAATACTGTAATTTGTCGGGTCGTATTTTTTATCAAAGTAAATTTCTATGCCATTATCTTCCATTAATTCATCTAATTCAATGTATCGTTTGGCAATCACTTTTATTTTGTTACAAAGACCGGCATCGTTATTCATGCCGACAGGCATGGTTTCCTTTCCAGTTTTTCCAGTCTTTCCAGTCTTTCTTGGTTTTGTTATTCCATTTTCCATAGTTGTACCGGAATTTAAATAAATGTCAATATCTGTCATATCGCGCGCACCGTCTGCAATCATTAGGTTTGTAGAAATAAGAGCAATTGCGTTATTATAAAATACGCCATTATCAATTGAATAAATCCTTTTAATAATATCAGAATTTGACATATTCATTACTGTATCAACAAATCCATATACATCCAATACTTTTGTTCGTAAATTTGGAGTATCGTCAAAAATTTTAATCAAAGACGGCATTAATGCGGTTTGTGTTTTTTTAATACCCTGATATTCGCGCAATTTAATTCCATATCTTTTTCGGTATTCAATTATCTGTTCATCAATATATTTCTTCATTTCTTTGTAGTGGGCGTCATTTAAATCTTCTTGGTAAACCATAAATGGTTCCATATGCGATAAAATATCATTTATGGATAAATTACCGGTTAAATGCGGTTTTATGGTATTGAACAAAAAATTTGTATTAGGTATAATTGTTTTCAAATATTTATTGTATTTCTCTTTATCCTCGTCTGTATATTCAATTGCATCTGTGTCTGTTTCTTTTGCGGATTCTTTATCAGAATTGAGTTTTTGTCCTAGAACAAAATTCCGAAATGTTTTAAAAAACTTTTCACTATTATGATTATAAGAGGAATTAAAATCAAGAACTGTTGTTTTATTTATTTTACTGGTTTTTTGTAATAATTGCCAATAATTCAAAAATTGTAAATTTAAATTTGATTTATCGAGAATATTTGCAGTATTTAAATTAATCCGCGAAAAATTAACTGCTGCATCTGGTAAAATCATAATAGATTTTATGTCTAATCTCTCGTTTTTTGTAATTTCTTTCCGTTTAATAATTGGATTTTCACCACGAACCTTAGTAATATCCAATCCAGTTGTCCCTATTGTGTATTTTTGCATAGAAAATCGTTTTTGTGATACATTGCGGCTTCGTTCATATTTGTTTGAACTATGCGGCGAGGTAAATGTATCATTTCCGTATACAGATGATTCAAAATTATCCAAATTATCAATTATAGTATTTATATTTGAATTTACCGAAGTATTAATTATTGTATCGTCTGTATTATTTGTTTCCAACATGGGCGTTAAATATGGATTTATTTTTTTCAAAAATCCGGCATATTTATTTTGTTCGCCTTGTATATTATTTTTCTCATAATTATCTATTATATTTTTCTCATCCATATAATCACTTGTAAATGGAATCGTTCGGGTATCATCTGCGCTATATTCATTGACATCATCATCACCATCATCTTCATCGTCTAAATTATATATTTTTTTAATATTTTTTACGACAGGTAATGCCCAATATAATTGTTTATCTAATTTTTCCATTACCTCAACAAGAGGTTTATAATGCAAACCATGTGATTTTGGCATAATTGCATATCCTTTTTCATCAAATATAGAAAAATTATCTCTCAATTGTTTGAAACGCTGTATCATTTTATGTATATTATTTTTAACCAATTGAGTTCTTTGTTGGTTAGGAATAGATGATAACATATCATCCAATAAATCATCTAATTGTTTTTCTATATCATATCGTTGTTCTTCTTCAGGGACATCAACCATTTGTGCAATTTCTTCCAAATCTTCGCCCATTTGGATTTGATCCGCATTAAATATATAGTTACGCATTTGTTCCTTTATTTTTTGTTGTTGGTCAAAATCAAACCCTTGGTCAGTTAATTCATTGTCAGGTATTTCAAATAATGATTGTTGTAATTCTAACTTTTTTTGTTCTAATTCAGCCAATGAATAATTTTCATACTTATTTATATTTTCTTCGCCATCCTGCTCCATATTCATTTCTATATCCATTTCATTCTCGTCGCCATCTTGATATTGATCTTTATTTATATTTATATTTAAATCATTGTTACTGGTAATACTAACATCTGGCGCTTTTCTTAAATTTATTTTTTCAATTGGTAAATCATCAGGTATTCCTTTGTAAGCAAAATCAATAAAAATTACTTCATTGTCAGGAAAGGTGGTAATTTCAATTTTATCCTCTTCTAAATTAGTAATTTTTCCAGTTAAAGTTAATGGTAAATCTCCATTAAAAAAGATATCAACCCATACTCCAATAATTAAATTATTTTGTCGCGCATAACCGACTTCTTCCGCTCTGCTTTTTATTATAATACTAGTAATCGATTCATTATCTAGATTACCATCCGTAAGTGTTAATATTGTTTCACTGCCGGACGCTTCTTCTAAACGTATTTTATTTTGATCCAAGTAATTAATATAATATATACGGTCATCTAGATCTTTATCATTTGGAGAAATAATTTGAATAATGTCACCTAATTGTAATTTAACTTTTTGTAATTTAGTATTTTGTAATTTAGTATTTTGTAAATCATCCATTACCTTATATTTATAGTAGAAATTTTTATATCAAATAAAATAGTATTGATATAAAAAATAGTATTGATATAAAAAATAGTATTGATGCATTTTTAAAATATATATATATTCCTTATTCAGTTACCGTAAACACCTTACTAATTTTGTCATACATATGAATTGCTTCATTCGCTGCATTTACAATATAAGTAATTGCCGTTACTTTTTCGGTTGGATTTTTAAAACCAATACGAATAAGCGACTCGTCAATATGGGGATGCGGTTTTCGAAATCCACAATAATGTAATGTTTTATCATAGTGTGTATCATATAATATATATTCGATGACTTTACCTATTGTATAGTCTTCATTTTTCAAGGTAATATCAAAACTATTTGGAATGGTTGTATCCGATACAATTATCAAATTTGAATCACCTTGAATTGTTTCTTGTAATCTTTTTAATTTCTCCACCATTAAATTTGCAGCTTTCATAACAATCTCCATATTTGACAGTGGTCCAACTGTTTCAATGAGAAATTCAAATGAATTATCAATAAAATGTCGTTTTGCGTCTAATATATGCCAATCTTTTTCAATAAAATCAATTTCGGCTGCATCATTTGTTTTTAGTAATTCTGTTTTTTTTTCAGACCATGCTGCCTTAATTTTAACTGGATCAAGTGTGTTTGAATAAGCACATGTAGAAGAGACATTAAATGAGCTATCTTCCTTGGAAGAACCAATATCAAACTTGCATTTCATCTTAATCCGCTCTCCTTCGATATTTTCCGAAACACGAGGTAAAAGACGAACCAATTCAGGATAATCACCCGTAATTTTATTCGGGGGAAATAATTTTGTGGTTAGTTGTTTATCTACCTGATTTGTTTTCATATCAATAACCGAAAAATCAGCAGTAGTTACATATTCTACCGTATTTGATTTATTTTGTTTATCTACGATTAACATGTAGTCTTTTACAGGAAAATCAACATCTGCATAGATTGGAATACAGCTCAATCGTTGTTTTAGTAATTCATTATTCATTCTCGTTGTATTTATCTCAAATGTAGCCATATTTTTTTCATAAGGCGATGTGCGAAAAACCACAGCTGCAATTTCTGAAACAACACGACGCAATCCGTTGGCAATACTTACATTTGCGTCGCTTAGTGTAAAAGATAAGATGTTGTTTTCCTCGGTTATTTTAGAAATAAAAATACCCGTAGAAGACTTTTGTGACGAGAGTGGCACTTTCATTTCCGATTTTTGTTGAATGGTTGATTTTGTAGAAGTTGCCATTGAGGTTGTTTATTATATTATATACATAATTTTATTGTTAAATCAATTTTATTATTAAATCATCATTATTATTATTATTATTATTATCATTATTATAATTATCATTATTATAATTATTATTATTGTTATAAAAAATTAGTTTAAATTTAGAGCATTAAAATACTTTTTTTATATAATGAGCTCTATTCTATACTATAGCAATTATTGTGAGAATTGTAGTAGATTACTTCAACGAATATCAACATCTAATAGTAAAGATGATATGCATTTTATAAATATTGATAAAAGATGCAATAAAAACGGGGCAACTTATATTATTTTAGAAAATGGTCAAGAAATTCTTTTGCCACCAACTGTAACAAAAGTTCCAGCACTTTTATTATTAAATAAAGGTCATCATGTAATTTTCGGTAATGATATTAACAAACATTTAGAATCAAATAATATAAATCAGACAAATCCAATTGTAAAAACAAATGGCGAACCTTTAGCATTTTCATTAAATAATTGTGGATTTGGCGTAACGTCGGATAATTTTAGTTTTTTAGATCAAGATTCACAATCGCTTTCTGCAAAAGGAGACGGTGGTATGCGACAACAGCATCATTATGCCGGATTAGATCACAATGTAAATATAGATACTCCGCCCGATACTTATGAACCGGATAAAATCGGACAAGTATCAATGGAACAATTACAACAAAGCAGAAATATGGATATTAAAAAATAAAATAAAATAAAATAAAATAGAGTTAAAAATACATTTAAATAATATTTTCGAAATATACTAATTATGGAAAATAGTATGTCAAAAAATCAGGTCATTGAAACATTTAATAAACATTTTACGGAATTTATTATAGATATTGAAAGAGTATTTCCAAATGATCCTGATATTGCATCTACACGAAAAAACATTAGTAAATCAATGATGTTAATGCCAAAATCAATTATACGAATGTATCATGACTGTTTTGTTACACCTTATGGTACGGAAATTGACAACGGGGATCTGAATTTTTTTGTTGAAAAAGATTATAGATCTGGTAATAGTATTCCAATTAATAATGATGACGTATTTGAAAAAATAGATAGTTTGCGCGAGCCTATTAAAAATATGAGTCAAGAGAACAAGGACAAAATAATTAAATATTTACAAAATCTTAAACAACTGTCCGATATATACAATAACTTAAGAAAACCCAACAAAAAGTCCAAATTTTAATTTAATATAATTTCGATAAGTTTGATTTAAATATATTTTATTTACATCAAATATAAAATCATATATGTCGGAATCGAAATTTCAAATACCAACTGAGTTTAAAAAAATTATTGTAGATATGACAAAAGATATATTGGTTTCTTTCCCAGAACAAGAACAAAATTTACATAAAGAATTGAAAAATGTGGTATTTGAGACAGATAAGGATAGTTTAGAACATTCAATAAAATATATTTTTGTTTATTGTAAAACTTTATATCCTGCTAAATTTTTTGATATTCTTTACCAAAATGTATCATTGTTTGAAAGTGCTGATTGTGAGTTTTTGCCAGGCATTAATTTTAAAACATTATGGAACGAGAATATTAGCGATAAAACGCGTGAAACTATTTGGAAATATTTACAACTAGTTCTTTTTACAATTGTGTCGAGTATTTCGGACGGCGATACATTTGGCAACACCTTTGGCGATACTACAAAACTATTTGAGGCTATTAATGAAAATGAATTTAAATCAAAACTAGAAGAAACGATTTCCCAAATGCAAAATTTATTCGGAGAATTAAAACCCGAAAATGATAATGCAAGTAATCCAGCTGAAAATAAGGAAGGTAATGATACTGAACAACCAGAAAAAGAACATATTGATATAAATGATTTACCCGATCCAACTCAAATTCACGATCATGTTACAAATATGATGAATGGAAAGCTTGGTACTCTAGCAAGAGAGATCGCCGAAGAAACCGCTGCGGATTTAAATATTAACGGTGATAATGCTGATTCTGTGAATGATATATTTAAAAACCTAATTAAAAACCCTACAAAATTAATGGGGTTAGTAAAAAATGTTGGATCAAAATTAGATGAAAAAATTAAAACAGGCGATATGAAGGAGAGCGAGCTTTTAGAAGAAGCGAGTGAACTGATTAAACAAATGAAAAATATGCCAGGAATGGGTAATTTTCAAAATATGTTCAGTAAAATGGGAATGAATATGGGAAAAAGTGCAGGAGGAGGAGGAGGGAAGGTAAATGTAGATGCAATGCAATCCAATTTATCACAAAAACTGAAGGAAGCAAAAAATCGCGAAAGATTATTAAATAAATTGGCTGAAAAGAAAGCAGCAGCAGCAGCAGCAGCAGCAAGTATAAATGATCGTCCAATTGAAAACTTAGTTTTTTCTACTGGGGAAAAAATAGAACGCAGTACTCGCGGAGAAACAGCCAGTTCTAGCAATAAACAAAAGAAAAAGAAGAAGAAAAAGAACAATAATTAAATTTTTTTGATTATACTCATAAATATTTATCATGCTATAAAATATTTATCATGCTATAAAATATTTATGAGTATATATATAAATAAATGTCTAGTCTATTTTGGTTACATAACCCGAATATATTATTTAAATCAAATGAATTATCAAAATTTTGGCCAACAAATGATATGATATTTGAAGAAAAATTAAATGTAATATCTCGTTTAGTAATCTTATTAACTTTAATTGGATATTTATTTACAAAAAATATAAAAATATTATTATCAGGACTGGTAACTTTAGCTACAATTATTCTTTTATATTATTTAAAGAAAGGTAAAAATGATAAGAATAATAAAATAGAAGGATTTACAAATAATGAATTATATGATATATTAAAACCAAATTATACAGAACCGACCGTTCATAATCCAGTTATGAATGTAATGTTACCAGAAATTAATGAAAATCCAAATAGAAATCAAGCAGCTCCTTCCTTTGTTCCTGTTGTAGAAGAAGATATAAATGAAAAAACAAAAAAATTTGTTGTAAATAATTTTAATGATCCGAACATTGACCAGCGTCTCTTCAATGATTTAGGCGATAATTTTGCATTTGATCAGTCAATGCGAGCATGGCATCCTATGCCAAATACAACTATTCCAAATGATCAACAATCCTTTGCCGAGTTTTGTTATAGTGATATGATAGCGTGCCGTGATGAAGAAAACAATGAGAATGCTTGTGTTAGAAATATGCCTCCAAGATGGACTAATTAACCATTTAATAACTTAATTTAATAACTTAATTTAATAACTTAATTTAATAACTTAATTTAATAACTTAATTTAATAACTTAATTAAATATAATAATTTAACAGAATGATATAATTATTATATAATTATTATATTTAATCATATTATAATATAATAATGGCTTCCGTGCATAATTATAATTTTAATCAAACCACGAGGCTCGGCAATGATAGAACCGACTTTAGTCAACACACCTTACAAAATGCCGAATTTGCCAATTATATGCTTGATGGGTTCCGACCGGCATGCCCTATCAGCAGCGCTATTGAATTTGCTACTAGTCAGCCAAATATTAATTTTAAAGGAAGTTATCAAACAAGTGTTGGCGGAACAAATATTAATGATAGCTCGAAATTATTAATAAATGATATTACCAAAAATAAATGCCGTATTAGTTTAAATCAACGCCCTTATTCAACCGTCCCATATTTAGGGCGAGGTAAATGTGATCCTTTATTAGAATCGCAAATACAACAAGGCGATTTTGCAAATAATAAAAAAAGCATTAACCCGAGTAGCGAGGTTAGTTATTTGAAATATTCACAAACACCAATGCTTCCCACACTACAATCGACTATTACTAATCCGGCAAATTTAATTGAAAACAACGCAGCGGATGGATGGATTCGCGGCGGATTACCATCACGCGAATTAGCGCGAGACAAAGATTATAATAATTAGTATAATAATTATTAAGTTGTTAAAAATATAATTGAAAATATGCTGTCAATAATAAAACCAATTAAGGCGCATACCATAATTAATTTTTCTATTTCGCTTTTGGATTCTTTATTATAAAGATAAGTAAATAAACCAAGAAAAAATATAATCCCAAAAAAATCAGCATAATGTGCAAGAGTATTTAATTTCATTCTTATAATTATAAAATATTTAAACATTTATAATTATTAATAATAAAGATGTCAATCTATCAACATGATTTTATATGTACTTATAAAATGGTTGATGATGAGAATGATCAAGAGCAATTATATCGTATACAAATATTACAAGCATTTAATTTAAACTATTGGGATGATGATATAATTAATAAAATTATATCGGAGGTATATCATATTATATGTGTTTCTCAAGAGTTTAAACAAGTATTTATAAAGGCACGCCAAAATAAAAAAATTAATGAATTATTAACTATGCTAAATGATGTAAATTCAGATAAAGACGATGAACTGATTTTCAAGCTACTTTTTAAATATGAATATTTTGATCTTCTTCATCGTTGTATAGTTGATTATTTAATTAACAATACTCTAGCCCCAATATACATGAACAAATTATTAAATGTTTTATAATATTATTAT
>Ga0209335_10002699_pt1 | contig 18387 bp, 14 predicted proteins | sample COG_09_FD_184753 | JGI IMG/M metagenome (GOLD analysis project Ga0209335, IMG submission 184753) | Pelagic Microbial community sample from North Sea - COGITO 998_met_09 (SPAdes) (version 2) | ecosystem: Environmental > Aquatic > Marine > Neritic zone/Coastal water | place: Helgoland, sampling...
CGATTTCCTTTTCTTCATCGATGCCGTTCAGGGCCAACATGCGGCGCAGCACAAACGCGAATCCGGTGGTCATGGCGTCCACGGTCAGGATCTTACCGCGTAAATCTTCGAAGCTCTGGATATCGGGCTGAACGACAAGTCTCAGGAAGGCATCGTCAGATCCCATGAAGGCAAAGAAATCCGTGTCACCTTCAGCCGGGACTTCGCCCTGTTTTTCGCGATAAGCGACGAGGTTGTCGATGGCTGTCATTGCAATATCGAACTTGCCGAGCGCCAGGCCGGTGAGCTGTTCGACCGAGTTCGGGGTCATCACCATCTCGAGTTCGAGATCCCGTGCGGCGAAATATCCCTGCGCGGTGCCGGCCCAAAGCGGCAGGTTGATGGCACCGGGAAACGTATTGATGATCAGTTTCTGCATGGATTTTCTCCCTGTTTCCGCCGAAGGCGGGGCGGCTGGATATTCCGAATTGCGCGATGCGCCAAAAAACGTTTTGTTGTCAGTCTATGACGGATCACGTGAACATTTCATATGACGGCAGCAACACGCTGACGGTCGTTCCGGGCCGCGCGCTGCGGCTGACAGGCGAAGCCTACCCGTTGTTCCGCCCACCGGACCCCGCGAGCGTGTCTGACCCCGGTGACTGCATCGATTTTCTGAAAACTCTGCATCTCAGCCTCTGTCCTGTTTTCGATATTCGGTTGCGGCGGTGGATGGGGAAGTACTTCGATGCGGTGCAGGCGTTGGCAGATTTGCACGCCGATGAATTGCCGCCCGTCGCGGGTCTCGATCCGATCAGCGCCCATCGGGCCTGGTGCTATGGCGCCTACCGGCCGCTCTCCAACGCGCAGTTCGAATTTGGCGGAGAGCTTCATAACGCCCCGGTTCTTTTGTGGCTGACAGATGGCCCGCTGGCGATCCGGTTTGACGACACGGCGGGAACAACTCCCCTGCGCAGTGTTGTCTTCGGGGAGGCCGAGCTTGCGGCCCCGGCCGAGGAATTTCTGTCCGCACTGGGCGACGACATTGCTGAATACTGGCGCGATGTCGCCGCCCCGCGGCACCCGTTTGTGCGCAGCGCCCTTTCGGGGCTGCGCGGGTAACGGGTCAGATGTTGAGTTCGAGGCAGTAGAGCCCACCGGCATGCCGGTCGACGCAATAGACGATCCGGTTTTCATCCACATAGACGTCGTTGATCTGTGCCGTGGCGACCGGTGAATTGTCCGGCTTGGGCGGTACGAAGTACGCGACCTCCTTGGGCTGCAGCGGATCCTTCAGATCAAAGACCCGCAGACCACCATTGAAGAACGTACCGAAGATCAAATCATCGGACTGGAAGGACGGCCCCGGACGGTTTTCATGCAAGTTGTGGGCACCAAAGCGACCGCCACGGTTGCGGAAATCGTCGAGCGGCGGCATCGGCAAGGTCGCAATCGGGACCATATTGTCCTCCTTGCGGGCGTCGACCACCCAGGCCAGTTTCGGCCAGTCGAGGGCATCGTCTTTGACGCTTTCATCGGTGACGATGAGGATGTCCTTGCTGAACAACGGCAGCACTGTATGGGCAAACCCCGGATAAGGGGGATGCGGGTTCCACTCGCCGAGGACCTTTGGGTCGGACTTATCGGAGATGTCCATGATGAAGGTACCGCCGTCGAGATAACCGAGATACATGCGGTCGGGACGCTGCGGGTAGACGTTCGTGTTGTGGGCGCGGAAGCCGGAATCAATATCCGGGTGGCGCGGGGGCGGCGGCACGTTGTCACCTTCTCGGGTGCCAGGATACCACCAGCGGCCGACTTCCTCGGGCTTGGTGGGGTTGCGGACATCGATGCAGCGATAGAACTGGTCATCCTTCGGGTTGGTCGGGACGAAGTCGTCCGAACCGCCCGCGAAATGGACATACTCACCATCGGCAAACCAAAGCTGATGGACACCGCGCGAATGCGGGCCGGAGCAGTCGAAGAAGGAAATCGATTTCGGATCCTCGGGATTGGAGAGATCGAACAGCTCGACGCCCACCTTTTCCATGTTCACGCCCGGTGTCTGGTAGGCAACGGCCATGATGTCGCCGGTCACCTCGAGAGAATTCGAGCGCATTTCCATCACCGGAAGATCGGTCTGGCAGATGACTTTCGGGTTGCGTGGGTCGCTGACATCAACGCCTGTGAAGTTCTTCGGGGCAGATTCATGGGCGAGCCACATGATCCGGCGACCGTCTGGGGCGACCTGCATGGCCATGCCTTCGCCCATGCCGCCAAAGCCGACAAGCGTGTCCTGGGACAGCAATGTCATATTGTGAATTTCTTGACTGGCCATTCTTTCATTCTCCTCGCTGGGAAATTTTCGGTCGTTGTTGACCGACTATACCGTGTCTTGGGTTGCTGTTTGTATGGTCTGCCAGACCCGTTCCGGGGTGGCAGGCATGTCGATATGGCGTATCCCGAGGGGGCCGAGCGCGTCGCAGATCGCGTTCATGACAGCGGGCAGTGCGCCCACCGTTCCGGCTTCTCCGGCACCCTTCAGGCCCATGGGATTGTTCTTCGAAGGCACATTGTGCTCGATCACATCGAAGGACGGGAAATTGTCGGCGCGCGGCATCGCGTAATCCATGAAAGAACCGGTCAGCAGCTGACCGCTTTCTGGGTCATAGACCACCTGTTCGAGGAGCACCTGTCCGGCACCCTGCACCACGCCGCCATGAACCTGACCCTTCACCATCATCGGGTTCAGCGCCACGCCCACATCATCGACGACGGTGTACCTGATCATCTCGACGACGCCGGTCTCCGGGTCGATTTCGACCTCGCTCACGTGACAGCCATTGGGGTAGGTCGGTCCCGGCGGCAGGATAATGGCGCTTTCTGACAGGCCGATTTCCAGTTCGCGGGGCATTTTTGCCGCCTGATAGGACGCTTTGGCCACTTCGACGAGCGTGATTTCCCGGTCGGTACCTCGCACCGTGAATGTCCCGTCTTCAAACACAATATCGTCTTCTGCAGCTTCGAGCAGATGCGCGGATATTTTCCGCGCGCGCTCCACTACTTTTTCGGATGCGCGCAACAACGCCGCGCCGCCGACACTGATAGAGCGCGAACCAAACGTACCCTTGCCGTGATGTACGAGATCGGTATCGCCATACTGGACGCGGATCGATTCAAATGGCACGCCGAGTTTCTCGGATGCAATCTGTGCGAAGGCCGTCTCGTGTCCCTGTCCGTGGGAGTGCGTGCCCATCAGCACCGAAACACCACCATCGGTGTCAAAACGGATCGCAGCACTTTCTTCGTTGGGGATGGGCAGCGGCCCGCCGGCGATTTCGATGACGCTGGCGATGCCCATGCCGCGGAGTTTACCCCGGGAACTGGCTTCGGTACGGCGCGCTTCAAAACCATCCCGGTCGGCGGCGGCCACGGCACGGTCGAGGCACACCTCGAACTCGCCGCTGTCATAGGTAAAGACAAAGCCGGTCTCATAGGGCATGGCGTCCGGCGCAATCATGTTACGGCGGCGAAGTTCCACAGGGTCGATCCCGAGCTCCTGAGCCGCGACATCGATGGTCCGCTCAATGGCGTAGGAGGCCTCGGGACGTCCCGCGCCGCGATAGGTTGCCGTCGGGCTTGTGTGGGTAAACACGCCGCGTGCTTCGGCAAAAACATGCGGGGTCGTATAGACGCCTGACAGACCGCCGAGATTGTTCGTCGGTGAGTGCGGCCCGGCATTGCTCATGTACCCGCCGAGCGCGGCATCGGTCGACACCCGAAAGGCGAGGAATTTGCCGTTGGCATCCAGTGCCAGTGCCGCCGTCGTGACATTGTCGCGGGCATGATAGTCGCTCGCGAGCGCCTCGCTGCGGGTGGCGGTGAAGCGGACAGGGCGTCCGGTCCGTTTGGCGGCCCAGAGCACGAGCCCATGCTCAGCAAAAGTGCTGCCGCGCATCCCGAAACCGCCGCCCATATCGGGAGAGATGACCCGCAATTTGCCTTCGGGAATTCCGAAGACGTTCTTGCAAAGGTCCGAACGCATCCGGTGAGGGGACTGAACCCCGGCATAGAGGGTGTAGCGTTCTTCGAGCGGATCGTAGAACCCGATCGCGGCACGGACTTCCATGGTGTTGGTGGACACCCGGCTGATGGTGAAATCAAGCTCGGTTACATGCGGTGCGGTGGCGAAGGCGGCGTCGGTTGCGTCCTTGTCACCGAGGCAAAACACAAAGCTCTCATTGCCAGGGACGCTGTCCCAGACCTGTGCGGAAGTGGCATCGCGGGCGCGGCCGGTGTCGGTGACAACGGGCGCGATTTCGTAATCGACTCCGATTGCCTCCGTCGCATCAACGGCCTGGGCGTAGGTTTCGGCGATCACGGCGGCGACGGCTTGGCCGACCAGATGTACCTCTCCATCCGCGAGCAATGGATAAGGCGGTTCGACCATGGGCGAGCCGTCGCGCTGCTTGCGTTTGACGGCTACGGAGAGCCCACCGATGCCATCGGCGATGAGGTCCTCAGCGGTCAGAACTGCAATCACCCCGGGCATGGTTGCGGCTTCCGCTGTGTCGATGCCGGAGATTCCGGCGGCGGCATGGGGAGAGCGCAGCACCGCCATATAGGCGGCACCCGGGACCTTCCGGTCGTCGGTGTAGTTCCCCTTGCCGGTCAGGAGCCGCTGGTCTTCGACGCGCGGCACGGACTGACCGATGCCATACTCACGCATCAGCGGTTCCTGGTTCGCGCCAGGGTTTTAGACGTCCCACAGTCAGTACCTGCATCGGGCCCTAGGCGTCCTTCTTCTCTTCACCAGCGGCCAGAATAGCCTCGCCTTCCTCCACGGCTTTGTCCCAGGCCTTTGGCTTGAAGGCGTAGTAAAGCGCGATGGCGATCATGATGATGATGGTGACGGAGATCCACCGGCTGAAGATGAAGCTGAACGGGCTGTCATCAGAGACGATCAGAACGTTTCGCAACCCTTCTTCGGCAATGGGTCCAAGGATGATACCCAGCAGGATACCGGCGGGCGAGAAATTGTACTTCTGGGCCAGATAACCAACGATGCCGAAGAACACCATGATCCAGACATCCCATGGGTTGCCACTCGCGGCAAAGGTGCCCACAACGCAGAAGATCATGATGATCGGCGCCAGCAGGCCACGGGGGAACAGGGTCACATAGGCCATGGTCCGTGCCATCACGGCGGCGATACCGCCCATGAAGAAATTGGCCAGGATGAATCCCCAGATCACCGTGAAGATGACATCCGGTGAATCCCGGAACAGTCGATCACCGGGCTGAAGGCCATGGATCATCAGGGCGCCCAGAATAACAGCTGCCGAGATGCCGCCGGGAATACCCAGCACAAACATCGGAATCAGAGAGGTTCCCGTGACACCGTTGTTCGATCCTTCGGTGGCCGCGAGGCCTTTGACTTCACCTTCGCCGAACTTGTCGCCGGGCTTGCCGCGCTGGATCTCCCAGGCATAGGCAATCCACTGGGCCACACTGGCGCCGGCCGCAGGCACGATGCCCATGATCAGGCCGGTCACCCAGCCGCGAACCAGAGACCAGCGGCAATGCATGATCTCAGACCAGCGTGGCATGATGTTCCAGCTGAGCTTGGTGGTGCCGGAAATATTCGATTTCGGACTGCCTTCACAAAGGGTCAGGGCCTGTGCGAACGCAAACAATCCGATCACGGCAGGAAGAATGCCGACGCCTGAAAGCAAACCGGTCATACCGTAGGTAAAGCGCGGGAATGCAGACGCGGCATCCACGCCGACGGTGCTGACAAGCAGGCCAAACAGTCCGGCTATAAGGCCTTTCAGGACCGCTCCGAATGACACCGCAGCAATCGCTGTCAGGCCAAGTAAGGCGACGACGAAAAACTCTGACGGACCAAACAGAAGAGAAATCTTGGCCAGCGGCGGGGCCAGATAGAGCAGCGCAAATCCGCTGATCAGGCCACCCATGACCGAGGCAAAGGTGGACATCCGGATGGCCTCGGTCGCACGGCCGCGTTTGGTCATCTCATAACCTTCGATGGCCGATGCGGCAGACGCCGATGTGCCGGGGGCACGCAGAAGAATCGCGGTAAATGAGCCGCCATAAATTCCGGCCGCATAGGTCGAGACCATCAAAATCAGCGCTGTATCGGCGGGCCATTCGAAGGAAATCGGAATCATCAACGCGATCGCCATCGGTGGCCCAAGGCCCGGGATGGCGCCGATGATCAGTCCTACAATGATGCCAACAAACATCGCAGCCAGATTGACCAGTGTCAGAACGTTGCCGAGATATTCAATGCTTTCCATGATCGATCTCTCCGCGGCGCTAGAACAACAGGCCTTCGGGCAAAAATGCGCCGAGAGCTATGGTGAAAAATACATAGAGCAACGGGAACAGGATCACGGCGGTGATCACGATCATTTTGTGATCACGCAGGCCGGTCATGTAGGTCGCAATGAAATAGAAGACGAAGGAGGTGACATAGAACCCGATCTGGAACACGCCGATCGCGTACAGAACGCCCAATAGCATGATGTAGAGGGGCTTCCAGGAGGTGTAGGAGAAGTCGACCTTCACCATCCCTTTGAGGCGTTCCTTGTCGCGCGCTGTGAAGGTGCGAACGAACATGCCCAGCGCCAGGACCATAATCCCGACTTCAGCAAATTGTGGAAACGCGCCAGCGCGCTGCGGCCAGCCTGTGGATTGGGTGTACATAAATCCACCGGCAAGAATCAGGGCTACGGCAACAATCCGTTCTGCCATCAGTCTGGTCATGAGATCTCCCCCCAGGATGTCTCTTGAACTTACTAAATCGGGATGACACGCCCTGCCGGAGAGACCGGCAGGGCGTGCGTGTGGAAACAGTGTTTCCGATACCCGTGTGCTTACTGAACGCCTTCCTGCTTCCAGTATGCAGCCTGTTCGGCTACCGTCTGGCCTTCGCGCAGGAGCTTCCACATGTCGTCGCCCTCGGCGAACTGCAGGTGGTTTTTGTTGGCTTTTTCCTTGGCGATGTACTCAGGATTGGCCATGGCGCGCTTGATCGCGTCGAGATAGACCTGACGCTTTTCTTCCTCAAGACCATTCGCTGTGGCGATTGTACGGCCAGCATAGGTGATGTTGCGCTTGCCGGTGATCTCTTCGAAGGTGGGCACGTCCGGCAGCAACGGCCAGCGTTCCGGATGCAGGACCGCGATGGGGCGCAGCTGTCCTTCTTCAATGGAATTGATGAAGAAGCCGACATTGCCCGCGATCAGATCGACATGGCCACCGAGTGCCAACTGGATCTTGGAGTTGTCGCCACGGCTGGTCACGAACTTCGCCTTGAAGCCCGGAACGGCCTGCTGTGCAAACGCCACACCGATATGGTCATCGCTGCCGAAGCTGCCCGGGGCCACAATGATGGCTTGTTTCTGAGCATATTCGAGGACGTCATCCAGGTCCTTGAAACGTTCATCGTCGGCACGCACCAGCCACAGGCCGGGGTCATAGGAGTGCCATGCGAGGAAGTTGAAGGATTCCAGCTTCTCTGTGCGCTTCATGTCCGGGTTCAGGAACGAGAAGATATGCGGAATGTTGACGACGGCCAGCTTGTGGTCGTCGCGTCGCGGGTTCCAGTCATTGACGACCTGGCTCCACGACACCCAACCGCCACCGCCGGCGACGTTGGTCACCTTTACGGGAACACCGAGTTCCTCGGCAAGATAAGGTGCAAACAGCCGGAACGTCCGGTCAGCGCCGCCACCCGGTGCAAACGGCACCTGCAGCTGGACGGGTTTGCTGGGGAAATCAGCGGCCGAAACGGTCGCTGGCGCGACCGCGGTCAGGCCAAGAACGGCCAGCGCCGTACCCGCAAGAAGCGGGATTTTCTTGAGATTAAACATGTGACGAACCATCCCTTTAGAGTTTTTGGTTTTTATTACCCATAAACCCTAACGAGTCAGAATGTCGCAGGAAACAGTAAAAGAGAAAAATTCTCGGATAGTGAAACAACCAGGAAGGGTTATCTCACTCAATCTGCAGCATCTGCGGCTGTACGGCTTGCTGACCTTCCGGCCTTTTCTGCTTCTTCGGCCGAGAAATTCAGCTCAACCTTGATGCCGTTGATCGGCTCCATAAAGAACAATTGGTAGAGCGACTGGTCATGCGCCTGTCGCTCGTTGTACTTGATGCCATTCTTTTCCAGGCGGTCGGCGAACTCGACAATACCCGAGCAGTTGAAGCAGACGTGATCGATCCGGCCTGATCCGGTGTTGGCCTCAGCCTTGGCGGCGGCCGTTTCGTCGCCGGGGCGCAGATACTCGTTCTGGTGATCTGAGTGATTGGCCTTGCCGATATGCACGACATCCTGATCGCCGATATAGAGCCAGTGAACCGGGAACCCGAACTCCGGGTGGTCACCGGAACGGAAACCGAGATTTTCCACCCACCAGTCACGTGTCCCGTCGGGATCGTCGGTGAGGATCAGAATGTGTTCCATGAAATTAAGGCCCATGGTTCGGCTCCGTCTTTAAGAATGTGCAAGATCGCGTTGGCTGATTGTGACCCAGCCGTGCCCGTGTCTCAACCGGTGATTGGGAACAAAATCTGTCCGGTATTGACGCTAATCCCCGTTATTCGAGGGGTTTGGCGTCCACGAGAATAGCGGCGAGCAAGCAAGGTTCGTTGGTGCGGTTGGACCAGGCATGCAATGTGCCCCGTTGAACACAGACGTCTCCGGCCTTCAGGCAGACTTCCTCATCATCGAGAATCAGCCAGACTTCACCAGAGATGATGACCAGATAGTCGACAGACTTGGTCTTGTGCATCCCCGGGTGTTTCTGCCCGTCGAGCCGGTCGCCCGCCCCCATCTTCTCGAAATATTCCTTCATCTGACCGAAGTTACGCTCGGAGTCCGGCGGCAATTCGAGCACCCGGAACACCGCGCCCCCGGCCGGTGGCTCCAGTGTCACCTTGGCTTCAACGGTGTCGTCATTGCCGGTGTTGTCTTCGGGAACGGCCTGCGAGAGCCAGACATCGGACAGACGCACGTTTTCCTGTCCCTGTGGGGTGAGTACGTGCCCCAAGTCAGGGGTCATGGTTTCATCGATCATGACAACAGCATTTCCTTCTGCGTCGTGACCCGTGATTACACGTCGAATATCGCGTGGCATCTGTCTCTCCCCTAGTTCTTGTCTGGTGACTGGCGATCTCGCCAGTCGGCTGGTTTCACGATTCTGTTTTGCAGGACGCCGATCCCTTCCACGTCCAGCTCAATCGTATCGCCGTCTGAAAGATAGCGGTTGTGTTCCAGCCCGCAGCCGGTCGGTACGGTGCCTGAACCAAAGATCTCGCCGGGATGGATGGATTGGTTGTGGCTGAGATGGGCCAGCACCCCTTCGAATTGGTGATCCATCATGGATGTGTTGCCCCGGCTCCATTCTTCGCCGTTGATGCGGGCTACCATCTCCTGATTGTAAGGGTCATCCAGTTCATCTGCGGTGACGATACAGGGCCCCATGGCATTGCCGGCATCGAAATCCTTGCCGGGCCCACCCATGCCGGCACCTGTGCGAATCTCGATGGCCTGAATATCGCGGGCGCTAACGTCGTTGAAAATTGTGAACCCGAAGAAGTGCTTGGCTGCGTTTTCGGCCTTGATGTTGCTGCCTCCTGAGCCGGTGATGACGGCCCATTCCAGCTCATAGTCCATGCGGCGGGCTTCGTGGGGCCAGATCACGTCATCTCCTTGGCCGATCAGACTGAGATGATTGCTGTTGAGGTAAACCGGAGCGGCTTCCCATTCCGGCGGGACATCCAGAGCACCTGAAGCGCGAAACCTCTCCAGCGCGGCCTCCGGGTCAGCTTCGCGCGCGGCAAGTCGGGTGTAGCGGACTTTGCGGGCATTGCGGAGATGTTGCAGGAAACAGGTGCAATCGCGCAGGCGTCGGGGGTTGGGCAAAGGCGCGTGCAGCCGCGCGTTATCGTGTTCGATGATCGCTTCCGCCATGCCCTCCGTCTGCGTGCGTGCGCTGATATCGCGTGCTGAGTCGAGTGCCGCGGGTCCGGCATCGATCAGGGCGAGCATGCTGGTGAAATTTTTGTTCCCGGACCCCGTCAGGTCGGCAGCGGTGTGAAGATCAACAATCTGCTGATCATTGTTGATTAAGGCACCGAGGCGGGCATCCGCGCTGTCGGCGAATGAAAATGTGACAAGGCGCATAATGGTTCCTCCCCCAAGGATGTCCGCGTCAACGCGGCCACTCAGGGTTAAACAACCATACGGTTATGGCAAGCCCCGGCAGGGCAAGTCAGAACTCGAGGACGGAGCCCATCATCAGGACGGCGACCAGCGCAATCGCGTAGAGTCCGGTCAGGCTTGAAAGCATGAACACGATATTGCCGAAGGTGTGCAACGGGTGTTGGCGTCGCTCGACAGCCAAGCGGCCCTCTGAACGCCGCTCCCGGCCGGCCACAACAGAGAAGAAAACCGGGCGACCGGGCAGTGGCAATGTCAGTCGCAGGTCGACCGGATGGCGGCCGGATGAACCCACAGCGCTTGAAACCGCTGAGACCTGTTCCGGCGTGAAGCTGTCCCGGACGGGTGCCGGGATGCGCCGGATCGGATCCGGAGCGTGATGGTGATCGGTGTGAATGTCCTGCGCGCTCATATGCGACCCCGGTTCGCCGGGTGGTACAACCCGGCCGTTGTTGGTGTTCGCAGTGAGTATGGAAAAACATGGTTAAGGAATGCTTTCGGGTGTTAACCATGTTTTATCAAAGGCAGGCATAGATTTAGCCTGCGCGGCGGCACGGTCTTGCAACATCTGCAGGACAGCAAAGATCGCCGTGACATACAGAGGAACGCATCAATGGCGCCGCGCACAAAGTCTCGTACGAACACGATCGTCGAAAAATCAGCTCAGCTTGCAACCAAACACCGGGGCAAGCAGGCGGGAAAAGCCTGTTCTGACTTCATCAAGTCGCTCTATGCCAATGTCCCGCCGGCAGATATTGCATCGGCGAGCGCGGCCGAACTTTATGGGTCAGCTGCCTCCTTCTGGGATTTTGCACAAAAGCGCCAGCCGGGTCAGCCGCTGATCCGTGTCTTCAATCCGCGTCAGGACGCCCATGGCTGGCAGTCTTCTCATACTGTGATCGAAGTGGTTACGGATGACATGCCGTTCCTGGTCGATTCTCTGACGGCAGAGCTCAACTATCAGGGTTTGATCGTTCACATTGTGATCCACCCCATCCTGTCGGTTGCCCGCAATTCGAAGGGGGTCATCACTGATTGCCATCCGGCATCGAAGGGTGACGGGAAGCATGAAAGCTTCATGCATATCGAAGTCAGTCAGCAAAGTGACCCGGCCGTATTGGCGCGGATGACAGGGCGGATCGAACAGGTGCTCGAAGATGTGCGCGCCTCGGTCGAGGACTGGCCCGCGATGAAGCAGAATGTCGCCGCCCTGATTACAGAGCTCAATGCTCAGCCGCCGAAGAAAATTGCGAAAAGTGAGTTGGAACAAACCCGCGCGTTTCTTGAATGGCTGAACGACGACCATTTCACCTTTCTCGGCTATCGCGAATACAGCCATGCCGGGACGGGTGACAAACAACGCCTGAAAACCAAACCCGGCGGTCTCGGGGTTTTGCGTGACGCCGATCGCGCCATTTTTGAAAACTGGGCTGATGACAAACCTCTGCCCGAGGATGTGCGATCCTTCATCCGCCAGTCTCGACTGATGATGGTGACCAAGGCCAATCAACGCGCCAGCGTACATCGTCGGGTGCATATGGATGTGATCGGCGTGAAGACCTTTGACAATGAGGGCAAGGTCACCGGCGAACGTATGATCGTCGGTTTGTTCACATCGGCGGCCTATAGCCGTTCGCCCATGAACATCCCGATGTTGCGCAGCAAGATAGAGGCCGCGCTCGCGCATGCTGAGTTCCCGCCGTCGAGCCATGATGCAAAGGCGCTGGCGCATATTCTGGAAAATTACCCGCGCGATGAACTGCTGCAGATTGACGAAGGCAAGTTGCTGGAAAACGCGTTGGGAATTCTGCATTTGCAGGAGCGTCAGCGGACCGCGTTATTCTTGCGTGAAGATCCGTTCAAACGTTATCTGACAGCCCTCGTTTTTGTGCCGCGGGATCGGTACGACACCAATTTGCGATTGAAGTTGTCAGGCATTCTCGAGGATGCATTTGGCGGCAGCCTTGCCGCCTTCTATCCCGAGTTCGGCACCGAATCCGTTCTTGCGCAAATTCTCTTCGTCATCAAAACCGGCCCCGACGGTATTCCGGCATACGACGTCAAGCGTATTGAAACGGAATTGCGTGAGGCCGCCCGCTCCTGGGAAGACCGTTTGCGCGATGCGGTGATCGAAACGCGCGGCGAAGAATCCGGTCTGGTCATGTTCCAGCGATACGGACAGGCGTTTTCGGCATCCTACCGAGATCGTTACGAACCGGCCGAGGCTGTGCTCGACATTGAACGGATTGATACAGCACGCGTGACCGATGGTCTGGAGCTCAATCTTTATCGTCCCGAAGACCAGCCGGACAATGCGGTGCATCTCAAGCTCTACAGTGCGGGGGATCCGCTGCCGCTCTCGGATGTTATCCCCATGCTCGAGAATATGGGTGTGAAAGTGATCGGCGAGGAGCCGTTCGAGGTTGAGTATCTCTACGGTGACCACAAAGGCGAAATCTGGGTTCATGACTTTGCAATGGAATCCCATTCCGGCGCACAGATCGACTTGAAAGATGTGCGTGAGCCGTTCCACGAATGCTTCCGCCGGGTTTTTGAGGGCCGCGTGGCCGATGATGGCTTCAACAAGCTGGTGCTTGGTGCCGGACTGGAATGGCGTGAAATTCTGGTGCTGCGCGCCTATTGCAAATTCCTGCTGCAAAGCCGGATCCAGTTCTCTCAGGCCTATATGGAAGAGACCCTCGCCAACAATCCCGTGCTTGCGGGATACATTGTGGCGCTGTTCTTCGCGCGCTTCGATCCCGCGGAGGCGGGAACGCCCGCCGGAAAGCGTCGGGTTGTGAAATTACGCAAGCAGATTACCGAAGCGTTGGATGCGGTGGTCAATCTGGATGAGGATCGGATTATCCGACGGTTTGCCAATGCGGTGGAATCCACTCTGCGCACCAACTTCTTCATGACTGAGGAAGATGGCGAATTGAAGCCCTATGCCTCGTTCAAGATCGACAGCCAGACCATTGACGAGTTGCCCGATCCACGCCCCAAGAAAGAAGTCTTTGTCTACAGTCCTCGCATGGAAGGGTGCCATCTGCGTGGTGGAGACGTAGCACGTGGCGGCATCCGCTGGTCGGATCGTCGCGAAGATTTCCGGACCGAAATTCTGGGACTGCAGAAGGCGCAGACGGTCAAGAATGCGGTGATCGTACCGGTGGGCGCAAAAGGCGGCTTCGTCTGTAAGGCGCTGCCCGCTCCAACCGGGGATCCGCAAGCCGATCGACAGGCGACCCAGGAAGAAGTCATTGCCTGCTATTCCACGCTCATCCGCGGGCTGCTTGATATCACCGACAATCTTGTCGACGGGAAGTTGATCCCGCCTGTTGATGTTGTGCGGTGCGATGCCGACGATCCCTATCTGGTCGTTGCGGCCGATAAGGGAACGGCGACATTCTCGGATATCGCCAACGGCATCAGTCAGGATTACGGGTTCTGGCTCGGAGACGCCTTCGCGTCCGGTGGGTCGGCGGGTTACGACCACAAGAAGATGGGCATCACCGCCAAAGGAGCCTGGGAATCCGTCAAACGCCACTTCCGCGAATTTGGTCATGACACCCAGAAGGAAGATTTCACTGTGGTTGGCGTGGGGGATATGTCCGGTGATGTGTTTGGCAACGGGATGCTGTTGTCCAAGCACATCAAACTGATTGCAGCCTTCAATCACCTGCACATCTTTCTGGATCCCGACCCGGACCCGGCCAAGAGCTTTGCCGAGCGCAAGCGGCTGTTTGCCTTGCCAAGGTCGAGCTGGACGGATTACGACGCCAAACTGATTTCCAGGGGCGGTGGAATTTTTGATCGCAAGGCAAAGTCGATCAAGCTGACCCCCGAGATCAAATCCGCACTCGGTATTGGCCGCGACAGCATGACTCCGAACGAATTGATCCAGGCGATTCTTGTTGCCGAGATTGATCTGCTGTGGTTCGGGGGGATTGGCACTTACATCAAGTCATCTGATGAATCTCACGCCGATGCCGATGACCGATCCAACGATCCTGTGCGGGTTGATGCGGAAACCTTGAACTGCAAGGTGATCGGCGAAGGTGCAAATCTGGGCCTGACGCAGCTTGGTCGCATTGAATACGCTCGCAGTGGGGGCCGTCTGAATACGGACTTCATTGACAACTCCGCCGGTGTGGATTGTTCGGACCATGAAGTGAATATCAAGATTGCGCTCGATGATGTCGTCTCGGGCGGGGAGATGAACCTCAAGCAGCGTGATGCGCTGCTCGTGAAAATGACCGATGAAGTTTCACGGCTGGTTCTCAATGATAATTATCTCCAAACCCAGACCATTTCTCAGGCCGAACGTCGCGCCTCCGAGCAGCTTGAGGCTCAGTGGCGCGTGATGCGTGCGCTGGAACGCCGGGGACTGCTCGATCGGGCCATCGAACGCCTGCCGGATGATGAGGAAATGGCTGATCTTCAGGATGATGATCTTGGCCTGACCCGCCCCGAATACGCGGTGCTGTTCTCACACGCCAAGATTGCCCTTTATGGTGACCTTCTGCCAACGGAAGTCCCCGATGACCCCTACCTGATGCGGGATCTGTCGCGGTACTTCCCCAAGCCCCTGCGCGAACAATTTGCCGAACAGGTCTCGCGTCACCGTCTGCGACGGGAGATCGTTGCGACCTATCTGACCAACTCACTGGTCAACCGGGTTGGTGCCACCTTCGTGCAGGACCTTCAGGAGCGATCCGGCGCGGCGCCTGCCGACATCGCCCGGGCCTATGTGATCGCCCGGGATGCTTTTGACTTGCGCCCGGTCTGGCGGGATATCGAGGCGCTGGACCACAAGATCGATGCGGCGGTCCAGATGGATATGGCTCATGAACTGGAGATGCTGGTCGAACGCATGACCATCTGGTTTCTGAACAACGCCCGACGGCCGCTCGATATCGCGAGCACGATCGATCGCTATGCGCCGGGTATCCGCGAACTGGTTGATAATCTGCCGGAAATTGTGGCCAAAGTAGACCGAATTGGAATTGAAAATGAAACTCAGCGCCTCGTTGATTTGAAAGTGCCCAAGGCGCTTGCCCGCAAGGTTGCAAGCCTTCAGGTGCTGGCTGCGGGCGGTGACGTCACTCAAATTTCGCGCGACTCAAGCGTGCCGGTTCTCGACACCGGGCGGGTCTATTTCGACCTTGGATCGCGACTGGGCATCGACTGGCTGCGCAACGCGGCGCGTTTGGTAGAGCCTGCATCGGATTGGGAGCGTCTTGCTGTGGAATCCATCATTGATGACAGCTATGGGCATCAATCTGCTCTCACCAATCGGGTGCTGGATGTGGCCGGGGGCGGCAAGCTTGGTTCCAAAGCCGCCGAGGGCGTGATTTCCACATGGATCGAGTCACGCAACGGTGCGGTGGAACGCACTCTGCAACTGCTCGATGAACTGCGAGAAAGCGAGACGGTTGATCTGGCGATGCTCACGGTGGCAAACGGGCAGCTGCGCGGATTGCTCGCGCAGTAGTCCCCGGCCTTTCCATGGTGTGAAACCGGTCTCTGGGTTAAGAATTGGGGTCGGTTGTCTTCGCCGGCGGTCTGGATCGGGTCTCGCGTGAGCCAAAATTCTTCGACTTCGGCTGGAAACCTCGCGGTTCTCGCTGCGCTGGCGGCGTGTCTGTCGACCGCGCTTGGCGGGTCTGCATTTGTGGCGATGCGGTTTCTGGTGACGGAAACCGAACCCGTCACCATCGCATTTCTGCGCAATTTCGTGGCGGCAGTGGTTCTAACGAGTATCGCGGTGGCGGTCATTCGGCGCTGGCCCACACCCCGAGAGCTTCTGGTGATGGGGGCAATGGGTGCCGTGTTTTTTGGCGGCCTGCAGCTCATCTTTTCCAATGCCCTGGTTTACACAACCGCCTCGCGCGGGGCCTTGGCCTATACGACTGCCCCCTTCATGACGTTGTTGATTGCAGCGGCTTTCGGAATCGAGAGACCAACCCGTCAGAAATTCATCGGGATCGTCGTTGCGACGCTGGGTGTTGTTGTTGCGCTGGGTCAGGGCGCAGGCGCGCCACCCGACGCCTGGATCGGTGATGGCCTGATCCTGATTGGTGCATTGATTACGGCTGTATTTGGGGTCTGGTCGAGCCGGGCCCTGCAACGCCATTCGCCACTCGTCACTGTGGTGGCGGGCGTTGTGCCCGGGTCGTTCCTGCTGTTTCTGTTCGCGCTTGCGACAGAAGCGCCGACATTTAAACCGGACCTCTCTCCGATTGGCTGGGCGGCCATGGCCTATCTTGGGATTGGGGCGGCCGTGATATCCTACACACTATGGCTCTGGGCCTTGCGTCATACGACACCGACGCTGGTGTCTATCGCGTTGCCGGTGAATCCTTTGATGGCGTTGTTCTGGGGTGCGATCTTGCTGGGTGAGGATGTCACCGTCGAAATGCTTATCGGGTTTGCGCTTGTGATCTGCGGGATAGCGATCGCCAACTGGCGACGTCGCGCTGCGCGTGAGGCTGCCCATGTTGAATGAGTCCCGGCCAGAACAACCTGCCCGGCGCATGGATCAGCGTGCCGTGTGGTCCTGGTGCGGGTTTGACTGGGCGAATTCGCCGTTCCCCGCGGTGGTGCTAACCTTTGTGATTCCTGCCTATTTTACCCAGGCAGTGATGGATGATCCGGCGCGCGCGGCCTCTCTCTGGGCGGTGATGACCGGTATCGCAGCGCTCACGATAGCCCTGCTCAGTCCTATTCTGGGGGCGATCGCCGATCAGGGGCGAGCCCGCAAACCATGGCTTGGGCTTTTCACCGTCGTCATGGCGGCGGGATCTTTGTCGCTCTGGTTCGTGAAGCCCGAAGCATCGGATGCGATGCTCTTGCTGGTTCTGGTTGCGGTCACCGTTGTGGCGTTCGAACTGTCGATGGTGTTTTACAACGCACTTCTGCCGAGCCTCGTGCCCGCGAGCTGGCTGGGTCGTATATCCGGCTGGGCCTGGGGCCTTGGGTATTTTGGTGGTGTCGGCGGATTGTTGCTGGTGCTGTTCATATTTGTGCAGGCGGACCCGCCTCCCTTCGGTCTGGATGGTGCGCCGGACAAACTGGAGAATGTGCGCATGGCCGGACCGGTGGTCGCGGTCTGGTTGCTGGTTTTCTGCCTGCCGTTGTTTCTCTGGACTCCCGACCCACGAGGCCGTGGGCTTCCCATGAGGGCCGCCGTGCGAACGGGTCTCGTCGAGCTCTGGAGCACGCTGCGGAATTTGCGCCAGTATCCGCAGCTTTGGCGTTACCTGCTGGCGCGTATGCTGTTCACGGATGGCCTCAACACGCTGTTTGCGTTTGGGGGCGTATTTGCTGCGGGTACCTTTGGGATGCCGGTGGCCGAAGTTATTATTTTTGGGCTGATCCTGAATATAACCGCCGGGGCCGGCGCATTTGCATTCGGCTGGGTTGATGACCGGATAGGAGCCAAGCGCACGATTCTGATCGGGATTGCGGGGATCACTGCGCTTGGGATTCCCCTATTGCTGGTCGAATCCAAGATCGCTTTTATCGTTCTGGGGTCTGGGCTTGGTGTTTTCTTTGGACCCGTTCAGGCCGCCAGCCGCTCGCTCATGGCGCGGATTATTCCGCCGGGTACGGAAAGCGAAATGTTTGGGCTGTATGCGCTATCGGGTAAGGCAACCGCGTTCATGGGGCCGTGGGCCGTGGCGGTCGTAACGACGGCGACCGGCAGCCAGCGCTGGGGTATGGCGACGGTTCTGCCATTCCTGATCCTGGGCGGGTTTCTGCTGTGGCGCACCGTGCGGGATGTCCCGTCAGAGGGCTGAACCTTAAGAGAGACGGACAGCGGTGCCCGAGGCCACCACCATCAGCATTGAACCACTATCCCCGACGACTTCGTAGTCCAGTGAAAGGCCGATAATGGCATCTGCGCCCCTTTCGGCCGCGTCCGCCTCGATATGCTCGAGAGCGCCCTCCCGTGCCGACACCAGTACTTTTTCGTAGCTGCCCGACCGGCCACCGACAACGTCGCGGACCGAGGCGAACATGTCGCGCACGATGTTGGCGCCGACAATGGCTTCTCCGGCGCAGACGCCCAGATATTCTGCGACGCTGCGGCCTTCAATATGACCTGTCGTGGTGATGATCATGTGTGTCCTCCAGTCGGGTTTAGTGGCGGAAGT
>Ga0209335_10002716_pt1 | contig 18332 bp, 19 predicted proteins | sample COG_09_FD_184753 | JGI IMG/M metagenome (GOLD analysis project Ga0209335, IMG submission 184753) | Pelagic Microbial community sample from North Sea - COGITO 998_met_09 (SPAdes) (version 2) | ecosystem: Environmental > Aquatic > Marine > Neritic zone/Coastal water | place: Helgoland, sampling...
GATACATCCAAAGGTTTCATACCCTTTAAGTTCAATGAGTGTCAGCAACGTATAACAGATGCCCTCACAGAACAACAAAAGAAGACTGGTATGGTTAGGGCTATTATACTTAAGGCTAGACAACAAGGTATTAGTACGTACTGTGCTGGTAGGGTCTTTTGGAAATCATACTTCTCACCTCATTCCAGATCAGTAGTTATGGCTCATGACTCTGCTACATCTGATGCATTGTTTAGTATGTCTAAGAACTTAATTAGGAATATGCAAGGAGACTTAGTACCTAAGGAGATTACATCTAATGCTAAAGAAATTAAGATACAGTCTCCTGCTTACAATGATAAAGATGCTATTGGCTCTTATCGTCTTTATACAGCGGGTTCTCCGGAGGCTGGTCGTGGGACTACACCAACAATTGCTCACCTATCAGAAGTAGCCTTCTGGACTCATGATGAGAAGATCTTGGCTGGTTTGTTCCAAGGTATCTCCCAAGCACCAGGTACTGAGGTTATCTTAGAGTCTACAGCTAATGGTGCTCAAGGGGAGTTCTACAGGCTCTGGAAGGGTGCTGTTGCAGGAGAGAATGAGTATCTACCTATCTTCCTACCTTGGTTTATAACTCCTGAGTATAGGCGTACAGCCCCTGAGGGTATGGAGTTGTCAATTGAAGAGGAGACCCTCGTAGAAAACTATGGGTTAGATAATGATCAACTCTATTGGCGTAGATTAAAAATAGCAGAAGGTGGTAAGTTAAAGTTTCAACAGGAGTACCCTGCTACAGCGGATGAGGCATTCATTGTGTCCGGTGCTAATGTCTTTGACATTGATAAACTAAACTCCCTTATCCCTCGCCCAGAACAAAAGCGTAGTGATTGGGATCCATCCAGTAAGATGTTTGATGATAATAGGGAAGGTAACTTGTCTATCTATGGTTATCCTAAGTGGGAGGAGCCTTATGTAATTGGGGCTGATGTCTCTTTAGGGGTAGGTCAAGACTACAGTGCTGCTGTCGTTATGAATAATAAATATGAAATTGTAGCTGTATATCGTAACAATCGTATTGATCCTAGTATGTGGGGTGAGTTGTTATTCTACTTAGGTAGATATTATAACAATGCTTTCTTAGCAGTTGAGTCTAACTCTATGGGTATTGCCACACTGCAGAAGCTAGAACAGATGGGTTATCTCAATCTGTACAAACAAACAAAGATGGCTAATGTGTCTAATGAGGAAGGTTTACGTCTAGGTTTCAGAACAACATCTGCATCTAAACCTGTAATCATTGGGAACTTAAAGAACCTAATAGACAATGAGGATATCATGATACCTTCACCTATTATAATTAGGGAGCTGAAGGACTACATTTCTACAGCTAGTGGTAAGACAGAAGCAGCCCCTGGTTGCTATGATGATACTGTTATCTCTCTTGCGATATGCGCTGAAGTTCTGCGTACACATTGGGATAAGTTGAACACGAGGAATGTGTCATGGAAAGAAAGGATCTCGGACTGGGAAGAGGACAATACCCAGTGGATTTAGAAGAAGAGTTTAACAATAAAGTATTAGAGTACTGGATAGAAGGTAAGATACCACACGACATGGTAAATGTTAACAGTTCTGAGAGATGTCTTGAAATATACTATGGTTATGCGTAAGATTCTCTAAGTTCCTTATAGAGAATAGAGATTCCTGCATTGTCCTCATAACGCGCTGGTGGTCGCGGCAGGTAAACCACCAACTAATTTTTGAGGAGTATTTAAAATGAATATTATTATCGGGTTACTTTTAGCCCTCATGGTCACTGCTAGTGTAGAACCCCAAACCAAACCTGTTGTAGACCCCATCATTGTTGGTCTAACAGTCGGAACTATTGCCGCTCCCTTAGCTGTCTCAGCTGGGGTTACTGGTAGTGCTTCAATCCTAGGGACTACGTACACTAATGCTAATGTTGTTGCAGCTGGAGTAGGTTCTGTTGCAAGCTCTGCAGTTGTTGTAGATGGTCTTTTAGATAAAGAAACAGAAAAGTAATATACAGTTCGTCTGGCACTAACGCAAAGTGCTACGCCACGAGGTTACACAACCTCACTCGTTACGTTGTTTTGCAGATGGAATTCGCTACCGTATAGTTTGGGTATCAACCAACTATAGCTGAACACTGGGCAGGCGTCATCCTAGTCATGATATAAAACTGACTACATAAAACCATAGGGCATAGTCCCAAGTTTGTTAGTTAGACCCACGGAGGGAGCTATGCGATTTAATGAAACACAAGTTGAACCAAAGAAAGAGCCTAAACCTAAAAAAGAAAAGGTTGTTATCAAGGCTGGTAGTAAGGATTATGACTACGCTGAGTTAGCTAAGACTAAGAAGATTCTTACAGGAAGAGGTTCATTCTAATGGCTGGTAATAAGTATAAAGAAAAAGTGTCTGATGATAGTCTAATCAATTTGATTGAGACTGGTATTCAGAACTCTACAGGGGAATGGTTAAACTCCTCTGATATGACACGGGAACGTCAACGATCTACGTATGAATTTGCAGGTATTGCTGCAGATCACTTAGCACCACAAGGTGTATCTAGTATTGTTGACACATCTACTACAGAAACAGTAGAAGCATACACTTCAATCTTGTCTGATTTGTTCTTAAACAATGGTAAATTGGCTAGATTCGTACCATATGACAACTCCCCAGGCTCTTTTAAGAGTGCTAGGGATGCCTCTATGATTACTAATTATGCTATCTTTAAGCAAAATAATGGGTGGGAACTTATCCAAACCTGGATAAAAAGTGCCCTATTGTGGAAGAATGGTATCATTCGGTGGGACTATGTAGAGGGTTACGACTACGAGTTTGAAGAATACGAGAAAATCTCTCAAGGCCAGTTGGATATCCTCCTTGCTGAAGAAGGAGTTGAGATCATTGGTAACCTAAATTATGAAAATGAATTAGGTGAGTTGAACATGGAGACCGGACAGCAAGATGCTGAGTTGGTTTATGTTGATGTGCGTATTCGTCGTAAGAATGATAACTCTCGTGTTAAGATAGAAAACATCCCACCAGAATCTTTTAGGATCTCTCGTGATGCTAAGTCTATTGATGATGCTAGTTTCGTAGGTATCCAGACAATCTTAACTCGCTCAGAGATCCGTAAGATGTGGCCTGATGTTGCAGACAACATTGGTGAAGATGAATGGGATGAGCTTGGAGATGATACGACTTGGGATGGCAATGGTAGCTATGCAGAGGATATTGCAGCTCGTAAGCTAGTGACAGGTCAGAGTTACCTACAAGGTCGTATGGCTGATGACATTACAGCATTAGAAGCCAATCGGGAAGTTACCATAACAGAGTGTTGGATTAACGTTGACCGTGATGGTGATGGGGTTGCTGAACTTAAGCACTTTATTATTGCAGGTGATACAGTCTTGTACGAAAAAGACATAGATATGATTCCAATCGCTTGTCTATCACCTATAGATATCCCATATGAGTTTTATGGTTTATCTATTGCTGACTTTACACGTTCGTCTACACTAGCATCTACTGCAATCCTTCGTGGGTTTGTTGAGAATACATATCTTACAAACTATTCACCAAAGCTTGCTGATCCAAACGTTGTTGATTTCTCTGCTCTCCAAAACATGAGACCAAAACAAATCATTCCAACCAATGGTAATCCTAATGGTGCTGTGTCATCACTACCACCAGAGGCAATTAGCTCAGGCACTGTACCACTACTCTCACACTTACAGACAATTAAAGAACAAGCAACTGGTATGTCAAAGGCTGCTCAAGGTCTTAATGATTCCTTGTACGTGTCTGGTAATAGTGAATCAAAGGTGGCTGCAGTTCAATCTGCATCTCAGAAACGTATCCAACACATTGCCCGTAGGTTTGCAGAGACAGGTATGAAGCGGCTATGTACAGGTGTGTATAAGACAATGCGGAAATGCTTGAAGACTCACTCCAAGTTTAGTTACCAAGGTGTGTTTGCTGAAATAGATATTATGTCCCTTCCATCCCGTATGGATGTGGAGGTGTTCCTGGATATCGGTGAGAACTCAAATTCAAACATGATTAAAAAGTTTGAGATGGTTGGTAGTCAAATACTGCCAGCACTGAACAGCCAGGGTCAGGGTGTTGTTATTCGTCCAGAAGCTCCTGCTATCTTAGCTACAAAACTTATAGAGTCTATGGGTATTGATAGTAATGATTACTTGGAAGACTATACAACGGATGAGTTTAAACAGAAAGCTATGGAAACTGTTAAACAACAAACTGAAAAAGCACAGAAGGATGGTGCTATTGCACAACGTAAGATGGAAGCTGATGCATCACTCGCTGAGGCCAATGTTACATTTACCAACGCACAATCTAAGAACACTGTGGATGACAACACTAAACAGTTGGCTATCTCTATTGATAAGCATTTCCAAGAGTGGGCAGAAATTGATATCAAGGCTCGTAAAGAAGGTATTGAACCTCCAATGCGTCCTGACTTTAATCAGATAACAACTCTTGCAAGGGCTATGATTGCAGGAGAAGCATAAATACCAAGGAGGTGGGGGAATGTTTGGATTACCTTTAGAACTAATCACGATGCTTTTCTCCACCATACTTGGTGCAGTTATGTCTATCTGGGGGCAGAACACAAAGAATAAGAATGAACAGCAGAAGATGATGATAAGTGGTATGCAGCAGGCTAGGGATCATGGTAAGAAAGATGTTCACTTCGCGTGGACAAGAAGGATCATAGCCCTCTCTGCTGTATTCTCTATCATCGTGTTACCAAAAGCGGTAGCAGTCTTTTACCCAGAGGTGAGTGTTATAGTAGGTTATACCGAAGTACATGGTGGTATAATTAATTGGATATTTGGTGGTGATGGAACAGTTAAGTGGCAGTCAGCTACTGGGTTTGTGATTACTCCGTTAGATACACATATAGTGTCAGCTATTGTTGGCCTATACTTTGGGGCGGGGTTTGCAAAGTAATGGAAAATAAAAGTATATCTATATCTTTCTTAATAGGCATACTGTTTCAAACAGGAGCCTTAGTGTGGTATGTGTCTAGCTTGGCTAGTTCAATAGAACTTAATTCCAGAGATCTTAGTAGACATGAAGTAAGAATAAACAACTTAACAACTATAATGCAGTCTCAGGCAGTAACATTAGGTCGTATGGATGAAAACATTAAATCTATTCGTGATATGATGGAAGCTAACCGTAGTGACGGGGGTTAATATATGGACAATATAAAATTACCTATAGCTTTAGTGTTAGCTATGTTTGTACAACTGGCAGGTGGTGTATGGTGGGTTTCTCAACAAGCAGCTACTATCTCTAACTTGGAAGAAACAGTTAGTCAACTTGGATCACGTATGGCTATTGAGGATAACGTAAATTTAAAACGTGATGTTTTAGATAACTCTTTAGAGTTAGAGAACGTATGGGGTGAACTTGAAGATCTCTGGGGTGATCTTGCAGGTATGACAATGACTATTAATGAAATTAACAAAATTAAACAGCGTGTAGCTATTATTGAAAATGATCTTAAGTATATAAATCGTGATCATAATTCAATGATAGGTCCACCAGGGAAATAAGTTTGTTATGTGTATTAGCGTTTATTTCTTTTAACCATGCGTGGACTACAGGTGGTAATCAACTCTTTCAATACTGCTACTACGACTGTGGGTTGCAAAAAAACGGTACATGGTACGACAGGGTTTACAGGGTAAGTTATAATTATGTGTGTCCTATAGAGGTTAGATTCAAATGATTGATCCGATTACAGCCATATCAATTGCGGCAAGCGCCGTAAGCAATATGAAATCTTTGATGCTTGCAGGTCGTGATGCTTCCTCCGCTCTTTCTAAGTTTGCAGGGGCTGTGTCAGATGTGAACTACGCGGCAGATAAGGCCAAGAATCCTGGAATCTTTGCAACTCTAACTGGTTCAGCTGAACAGCAAGCAATTGATGCGTTCTCAGCACACAAGAAGATGCAGGCTATGAGGAAGGAAGTTGAGACGCTGGTGCAGTTTACTTATGGGATGGATGGTCTTGAAGAATATAAAGACACGCTTCGCAAAGTACGCGCTCAACGCAAGAAGACTGCCTATCGACGTGCAGAACTAAAACAAGCCCTAACCACTTGGCTCTTTGGTGGGGTAATAGTACTGGCTGGAATTTTTGGATTGGGAGTTGTTCTTTATCTGATTGGTAAACAGCAGGGGAAATGGTAAATAGGGGATTAGAATGCCAAAGAAAAAAGATTCAAGATTAGCTAATGCTGGGGTGTCAGGTTACAACAAACCTAAGCGTACCCCATCACACCCTACTAAATCACACGTGGTGGTTGCAAAAGAAGGTGATAAGATAAAGACAATCCGTTTTGGAGAACAAGGTGCATCAACAGCTGGTGCCCCTAAGTCTGGTGAGTCTGATAAGATGAAAGCCAAACGTGCAAGCTTTAAAGCCCGTCATGGGAAGAATATCTCAAAGGGTAAGATGTCTGCTGCATATTGGGCAGATAAAGAAAAATGGTAGTGGTTGGGTATTTAGGTGTAATACTAATCTGTATGAGTTCTCTAGCTGAACATTGTAACGTTATCACTAGCCCATACATATTCATTACGGAAGAAGAGTGTCAGGTAGCCGTTTTAAATGAATCAATAAAGATTAAGAATAAGTACAGCCATGCAAACATAAACCCTAGCTGCGCTGGGTTAAAGTATAATGGAGAACCTGCTTAATGCCAAAGAAAAAATCAACTGTTAATGAAGCAGGTAACTACACTAAACCAACAATGCGTAAAAACCTATTTAACAAAATCAAGTCTGGATCTAAGGGTGGTAGTGCAGGTCAATGGTCTGCACGTAAGGCACAACTGTTAGCTAGGGAGTACAAGAAAGCTGGAGGTGGTTATCGTGCCTAAGAAAAAATCCCAAACAAGCTTAGACAAGTGGACTGGTGAGAAGTGGGGCACTAAGAGTGGCAAGAACTCCACTCAAGGTAAAGGGGCTACAGGAGAACGTTACCTCCCAAAAAAGGCTAGGGACTCCCTGACCTCAAAGGAATACTCTGCTACAAGTGCAGCTAAACGTAAGGGTGCTAAACAGGGTAAGCAATACGTTGCTCAACCTAAAAAGATAGCCGCTAAGACCTCTAAGTATAGGTCTAAATAATTATAACCAATAAGGAAACAAGATGGAAAAGTATAAAGTTGCAGCAGAGAAGATGCTGAAAGGAAATACACATCCGGATCTGATAGCGAAGGAAGCACTTGTACGTGCGCAATTTTCTTCTCAACAACGGGAAGGTTTCTTCAATGAAGCCTATGGGGAGTTGCTGGTGCAATACTTTACTGCCTGGTTGGGCACAGATCCACACGAAGTTAAAACACGTGAGTTCATATATAACTCAGCCCTTGCGCTGGGAGATGTTAAACAGAAGTTGATTAACTTTGAAACATACGGAAAAAACGTACCATACATTGAGGACAACGCACAATGAATAATATCGATTACGAGCAGTTGATAGCTAATATTAAAAATATGATTAACCTGTTAGAGTACGACTCTATGCGATCTCCAGGTAAAGCTAAACTGAATTGCAATCAACTTGGAGCTATGTACGGTCTATTAGATCGATACACCTCTAAGCAAGAAACATCCGTACCAAAGGCAACCAAGCCTGCGGCTAAAAAAGAAGGATAATATAACATGTCAGAACAAAATGAATCTCTACCCGCAATGGATGATGTTCCCAGTTCTGCTGGTCCAAGCGAACAAGAACTCCTAGATGCCGTACTATCTAATACCGAATTTCTTCGGGATGATGATGTGCCGCTACCAGAAGAGGAGATCGAGTACGAGGATCCGGAAGCAACTGCTGAGGAAGACCCAGATGTAGCAGATGCCGCCGTTAGCGATGAAGAGTCTGAGGAAGATACAGAAGAGACAGAAGATGAGGATGGCGCGGAAGCCCCTACCCAAGAAGCTACTGTGTTTACTGTTGATGATCTAGACTTAGATGCAAAAGTCTCTGTCAAAATTGACGGGGAGGAAATGGAAGTCTCATTTGCTGATCTGCTTAAAGGCTATCAGACAGATGCTTCACTCTCTAAAAAGGGTCGTGAACTCGGAGAGGCGCGTAAAGCCATTGATGAAGAACGTGTTGCTAAGCTATCTGAAATCACAAAGATGTCAGATGCTACTAATGCAATGCTAACAATGGACGAACAAAAACTGGCTAAGGAATACCATGATGTTGAAGCCAAGATTAAAGAAGCTAGGGATAGTGGGGACACTTATGAACTAAGTGATCTCAAGGATCAACGTGAACAAGCACAGCAGAAATACTGGGCTGCACGTAGTACTCGTGAGAATCTTTTAAAGAATGTTGAACAACAGAAAACAAAACTTCAGGAAGAGAAGTTTGCATCCCAGATTCAACACTTCCAAGAAGTAATCCCACAGATGATCCCTGACTTTAATGAAAAGGTTGCAGTTGAAATTCGAGACTTTGCTCTTGAGAATGGTATTGCAGACGAACTTTTAAATTCGGTTATGGACCCCAATGTTGTAAAATTCATTGATGACTATCGCAGATTAAAGAATGGAATTACGAAAGGCGCTGCAAAGCGTAAAGATATTCCAACTAAGAAGGTTCCGACTAAGAAACCAGCGGCTGCTAATAAAAAAGCAGCTGATAAAGAAAAAATGGTGAAGGCCCGTGCATTTAAAGAAGGTGCATCTAAAGATGACCAAATGGAATTCCTTCGCCAATACGCCTCCAACTCTCTAACTAAATAATATCCTAGGAGGATTAATAAAATGGCAACTACAGGTGGGCGTAATATCGCCACAGCTCGTGGAGCAACAGGCACTGGTAAAGACGTTTCAAACCGTGAGGATCTAGCGAATTTCATTTCGATGATCACACGTGATGAGACCCCTTTCTTGTCTTCAATCGGTAAATCTAAAGCAACCAACATCTATCACGAATGGCAAACCGACGAGCTCACAGCTCCAGGTAACTCTCGTGTAGCTGAAGGCGCAGACTTCTTGGCAGCTGGTTCTACACCTGCTTCCGGTGATGGTGCAGCTTCTACAACTGTTGGTGCAATGCGTACCCGTTTGGGTAACTACACACAAATCAACAGCAAAACAATTTCTGTATCAGGTAGCCGCCGTGCAATCGATCAGGCTGGTGTTGCTGATGAGTATGCATATCAGCTGAAAAAGCGTGGCACAGAAATGCGCCGTGATATGGAGTTTGACATTGTAAACACATACAACAAGCAGACTACTTCTGGCGCTCGTCAGACTGGTGGTTATCAGTCGTTTGTAAACAGTGGTGATACTTGTGTATTTAAAGGTGACTTTACTGCACCCTCAACAGCTAATGCTGGTACTGAAGTTATCACAGTTGCCGCTGGTGGTGCTAAAGCTGCTTTGGCTCTTACAGACATTGATGCAGTTATGCAGAAGATCTATGAGAGTGGTGGTTCAGCTACTCGTATCATGGTTTCTCCAAAACTTCGCCGTGATTTCTCTGACCTTATGGTTAATGACACAGGCGTTCGTCGTAACATCGACGAAGATGGTAAGCTCCGCCAGTCGGTAGACGTTTACATGTCAGACTTTGGTGACTTGATGGTAGTTCCAAACTACATCATGGGCCTTGCCCACACAACTACTGACGCAACCACAACACAGTTCGACGCTGCAGACTCTGCCGCATTGATCTATGATCCACAGTGGTTTGCAATGGCGACATTGCGCCCAATGCAGGAAGTTGAAGTTGGTCAGAAAGGTGACTCAACTGTTGGCATGTTTATCGAGGAATGGTCTTTGGAAGTTAAAAATCCAAAAGGCTGTGGCGCGGTTTACGGTCTAGAGTAACTATAATAAGGGGAGGGAGATTATTTCTCCTTCCCTATTTTTATTCTATTAGGAGGTATAGAACATGATGGTAATCAAAGGGACAATCCCAGCAAATACACTTGGTAATAACTTAGTTGGAGATGTACTGCATCTCCCAGCAGATCGATGCGCTTGGACAACATCCGCATCCTCAGCCGGTGGGTATCAAGTAGATAAAGCATTTTTCATACACTCTACAGGCAACGTGACTATCGTTACCCCAACCCTGGGTTACATTGGTAAGTCTGGTCGATTTGTAGAAATAGCAACTTAATAAGAGGAAGAGGACATGGCACGTTGGGATGTAATACCTAGCACAGAGAACAGTACTATTAAAGGTACTATCCAATGCGATGAGGATGGGTCTAGCAACTGGCAAGTATACCAGGATGAGAAACCTTTCCTAGAGCAGGCTAAAAAGGATCGTGATCTTTCGGACAGTGGGTTTAATAAAAAAGACTTAGGGTTTAAAAAGTTCGCTACAGTCCCTGATATCGTAGCCATTGAAATAAAAAATAAGTGGGGTATTGATTTGCATGATTCGGCAACGATGAAGGATAAAGACATGATGGCTAAATTCATGATTATATTCAAGCAAAACTACCCCCACCTCATGTCTTATTAAGGAGATTTAAGATGGCAACATACGTAGAATTTGTAGGATCTGGTGACTTCACTGGTGATAACTCAGGGTTGATTAGATCCTGGGCAAACAGAGATGTTTCTGTTTTGCCTGACTCAGTGGTGACACGTTGTTTAGATTACGCAGCAGATAAGGCTTATAGAACACTACGTGTGCCGCCTCTAGAGATAACTAAAATTTATGATGTTAATGGTACTCAAGATGAACTGACTGCAGCAGGGGTTTCTGGCGTTACTCCAGACATATCTCCAAGTTCTTTTTGGGGTGGTGGTCAAGTATTGTCCATAACTTCCCCTACTGATATGATTGAAATTATATATATTAGAAATGCAGACACTGCTACTAAAAACCCAGGGATTGTTTACAATGAAAGGGTAGATGTAAGAACATTCAATGATGGCCTTAGTAGCTCTAGGGATTATCATTTCTACACTAGAGTTGGAAATGTTATAAAACTACATGGTAATTTTAGTCGTGGAGATTCTATAGAGTTGCATTATTATCGCAGACTACCTGCACTCAATGCAACCTACTCAGGTACTTATAATAACTGGAAATCTGGGTTGGGTACTTTAGATATTGGTGGGGTAGCTACAACTTATTCAGCCGCTGCAGATAAAACAGAATCAGCATTTGACGCGAGACTTGCACAAGACGCAAATTATTGGGTAGGTGACCTAGCTACTAATTGGTTAAGAGATGAGAATGAAAGAGTTATTCTATTTGGAGCATTGTTAGAAGTATCTATTTATTTAAATGATACTGAAGAGATCCAAAAATATATGGTTCTTTTTGATCAAGAAATATCAGGATTGAATAAAGAAGAAATAACACGAAGGAACAAGGGTGGTAATCTCTCAATGTCATTCGCGTATAGTGGTTTACTCTAGGAGGATACTATGGGATTTAGAGACTCAGAAACTATAATTGAACCAGTTGATGGTGGAGGAGCTTTTGACTCAAATGAAGGCTCAATAACTTCTACAAGTGAATCTTCTGCAAATGCTTTAGCTGCTGCTAACTCTGCGGAAGCCGCTCTTGCTTCTAAAATAGCGGCAGAGTTAGCAGAAACAAATGCTGAAACAGCTGAAACAAATGCTGAAACAGCTGAAACAAATGCTGAAACAGCTGAGACAAATGCAAGTACAAGCGCAACTAATGCCGCTACATCAGAAACTAACGCTTCTACATCAGAAACAAATGCGGCTGCAAGTGCTTCTGCCGCTGCTTCTTCGGCAGCAGATGCTCAGTCTTCTGAAGATGACGCTGAAGTATCAGAAACAAATGCAGCTAACTCTGCAGCTGCTGCTCTTGTTAGTGAAAATAATGCAAGCTCCTCTGAAACTAATGCGGCAACAAGCGCAGTAACTGCAGCTACTCAAGCAGGAATCTCAACAACCAAAGCAGGGGAAGCTTCTGTAAGTGCAGCTGCTGCTCTTGTTAGTGAAAATAATGCAGGCACTTCGGAAACAAATGCTGCAGACAGTGAAACTAACGCTGCTACATCAGCAACTAACGCTGCTGCAAGTGAAACTAACGCTGCTACATCAGCAACTAACGCTGCTACCAGTGAAACTAATGCTGCTACATCAGCCACAGCAGCGGATACTTCAGCAACTAATGCAAGTAACTCTGAAAGTGCAGCATCGACAAGCGAAACTAATGCTGCTACTAGCGAAACAAATGCTGGCAATTCTGCTACGGCAGCTGCAACATCTGCCACTAATGCAGCTACTTCAGAAACTAATGCAGCAAACTCTGCGACAGCAGCAGCTACTTCAGAAACTAACTCTGCAAATTCTGCTACTGCTTCTGATACAGCTAAAACAGCGGCTCAAGCTGCTCAAACAGCTGCAGAGACTGCAGAAACTAATGCGGAGACAGCCGAAACAAACGCAGGTAATAGTGCTACTGCGGCGGCTACTTCCGCTACTAACTCAGCTAACTCTGCAACAGCGGCGGCTAGTTCTGCTTCTGCAGCATCTACTAGCGAAACTAATGCTGCAACTTCAGCTACTAATGCGGCTACTTCAGAGACTAATGCAGCTACATCGGAAGCCAATGCTAGTAACTCTGCTACTTCAGCTAATAACAGTGCTACTGCAGCTCAAACAGCGCAAGCTGCGACTGAATTAGTATTTGATAACTTTGATGATAAATTTTTAGGAACTAAAAGTTCTGATCCAAGTGTTGATAATGATGGAAACGCCTTAGTAGAAGGTGCCATGTACTACAATAGTAGTAGTAATGCTATTAAGTTTTATAATGGTAGTTCATGGGAAGCACCTAGTGTTGCAGCCTCTAACAGCGCTACAGCAGCGGCTACAAGTGCCACTAATGCAAGTAACTCTGCAGGTGCAGCTTCAACGAGTGCTTCTAATGCGGCTAATAGTGCTACTAGCGCTGCTACTTCAGAAACTAATTCTGCAAGTAGTGCTTCCGCTGCTTCTACAAGTGAAACCAATGCAGCCACCAGTGCTACTAACTCAGCTAACAGTGCTACAGCCGCACAAACAGCAGAGACCAATGCTGAAACAGCACAGGCTGCTGCTGAAACAGCTGAAACCAATGCGGAAACAGCACAAGCTGCTGCTGAAACAGCGGAAACCAATGCAGAAACATCGGAAACTAATGCCGCTGCAAGTGCATCTACAGCCTCAACGCAGGCTGGCATAGCGACAACTAAAGCTGGAGAAGCATCTACATCAGCCACTAACGCTGCTACATCAGAAACTAACGCTGCTACCAGTGAAACTAATGCTGCTACATCAGAAACTAACGCTGCTGCCAGTGAAACTAATGCTGCTACATCAGCCACTGCTAGTGAAGCATCTAAGGTGGCTAGTGTTAATGCGCAGGGCGCTTCTGAAACTGCGGAGACTAATGCCGAAACAGCACAAGCTGCTGCTGAAACTGCGCAAACTGCGGCTGAAACTGCTGAAACAAACGCTGCTACCAGTGAAACTAATGCTGCAAGCTCTGCTTCATCTGCATCGACTGACGCTGGAACGGCTACAACTAAGGCCGGGGAAGCTGCCACCTCTGCTACTAACGCAGCTGCCTCAGCTTCTACAGCAACAACTAAGGCTTCTGAAGCCTCTACTTCCGCTTCTACTGCGGCTACCAGTGAGACCAACGCGGCTACCAGCGCTACCAATGCGGCAACTTCTGAAACAAATTCTAGCAATAGCGCTACAGCTTCGGCAAGCAGTGCTTCTGCAGCCTCTACTTCTGAGACTAATGCGGCAACTTCTGAAACTAACGCGGGTAACAGCGCTACAGCGTCAGCTAGTAGTGCTTCTGCGGCTTCTACTTCAGAGACCAACGCAGCTACTTCAGCTTCAGGAGCCGCAACTTCAGCCACTAATGCTTCTACCAGTGCTACTGCTGCTCAGACTGCCCAAACAGCAGCAGAAGCAGCCTTAGATAGCTTTGATGACCGTTACCTTGGTGAAAAGTCTTCAGATCCAACCGTTGATAATGACGGTGATGCTCTTGTAACAGGTGCCTTGTATTTTAGCACAGGCGGTGGTTCACTTAAAGTTTATGACGGTACTCAATGGAATCCAACAGCGGCTACAACAGAGTCTATTCAAGATGTTGTTGCAAGTTTAATAACTGGAACAACAGGTGTAAGCGCAACTTATAACGATTCAGGTAATAGTTTAACTATTGCAGGTACAGCGGCAACTACTTCTGCAGCAGGTACGATGTCTGCAGCTGATAAAACTAAACTTGATGGAGTTGAAGCCTCTGCAACAGCCGATCAAACTGCTGCTGAGATACGCACTCTTGTAGAGTCTGCTACAGACAGTAACGTCTTTACTGATGCTGATCATACTAAACTTGGCGGTATTGAAGCAGGAGCAACTGGCGATCAAACTAACGCTGAAATCAGAGCGGCAGTAGAAGCAGCTACAGATAGTAATGTATTTACAGATGCTGATCATACTAAACTTAACGGTATTGAAGCAAGTGCGGATGTAACAGACACAGCTAACGTTGTTGCTGCGCTTACTGCTGGTACTGGTGTAAGCATTAGTGCGGGTGGTGAAGTTGCGGTTACTGTTAACCACGATAATCTTGCAGGTTTTGTAGCTAACGAACACATCGATTGGACAGCTGACCAAGGTGCTACAAACATTCACAGTGGTAACTATGTCAATACGACCTATAGCAACTTGAATGAGTTCACCAACGGTCCTGGGTATATCACAGACTATACTGTAACTGAAGCTGATGTTACTGGACATGAAGCGGCTTTGTCTATCACAGAGTCTCAAATTAGTGACTTAGGTTCTTACTTGACTGCTCACCCAAGTATTACTGCTGCTTCCAGCGTAAATAATACTGGACGTACGTACATTCAAGATATTACTCTTGATTCTAATGGACACATCACAGGTATCACAAGCGCCACAGAAACCGTTGTTAACACAAATACTACTTATAGTTCAGGATCAGGTTTAAACCTTACGGGTACTACTTTTAGTGTGACTGATGCGCCTAAGTGGACCACTGCTCGTACCCTGTCACTCTCTGGTGACGCATCAGGGTCTGTCTCTTGGGATGGCTCTGCTAACGCCACACTTACTGTCACTGTAGCTGACGATAGTCACAATCACGTTATCTCTAACGTAGATGGCTTGCAGACTGCTCTTGATGCAAAGCTAGCTAGCTCATCTTACACTGCTGCTGATGTACTCACTAAGATCAAAACAGTAGATGGCTCTGGCTCTGGGCTAGATGCTGACTTGCTAGACGGCATTAGTAGCTCTTCTTTTGCTAGGTATGACGCCAGCGGCACTCTCTCTAACGCTTTAGCAAGCGGTGCATGGGTATCCAATTATAGCACTAGCACAAACGTAGATCACGTATGGCACGATGACGGTGCAAACGCATGGAACTTTAACTCTGACACTGCGTTTAAGTCTACAGCTAACTCTCGTGTAAATGCGGGTAGCTTTTATGCTGGCGGAAATGTAGTATGGAACGCAGGAAACGATGGGTCGGGTAGTGGCTTAGATGCTGATACGGTAGACGGTGAACACGGTAGCTACTACCTAGATTGGACTAACACTACAAACAAGCCAGACCCCACGCTAACACTTTCTGGTGATGCGTCTGGTAGTGCTACACTTACTAACCTTGGCAGTGCTACCCTGAGTGTTACTGTAGCTGACGATAGTCACAATCACGTTATCTCTAATGTAGATGGCTTGCAGACTGCGTTAGATGCAAAAGCACCTTTGGCAGCACCTTCACTTACGGGTGATGTTAAGGCGGTCAATATGTTGGCTGTTGGTACAACAGGTACTCCAAGGCTAACAGGCGAATCTGATGTAATTGAGATACATGGTGGTACAGCCTCGTTCCACATGGGGGTACAAGACGGTTCAGGCCGAGTACAAATGCGTTGGAACGCAAGTAAAGGCGTTAACCCTACATACCAAGTAAGCAACGAGCAGTCGGCACGCTATGAGATACTAGACGTTACGCAGCCTACGAGCGCTCTGTGGAGGATAGACCATGCCCCCTCTGGCACGGCTGGAAACACGATATCGTACACCAATATCCTTTCGCTTGGTACAACCACGTTTACCTACAACGGTAACAAAGTATGGCACGCTGGCAACGACGGCTCTGGCTCTGGCTTAGATGCAGACCTCTTAGATGGGCAACACGGTAGCTACTACACAGGCTATACTGATACGGCGATCGCTAACTTAGTAGACAGTTCCCCCGCCGCTCTAAATACTTTAAATGAGTTGGCAGCTGCTCTCGGAGATGATGCTAACTTCTCTACTACTGTGACTAACGCTCTGGCTAATAAAGTAGATGACTCACAGGTTCTTACAGATGTTCCTGCAGGTGCTGTCTTCACAGATACTACTTACACATCTGGTGACTTTAACCATGATAGTCTTTCTGGCTTTGTGGCTAACGAGCACATTGACTGGACAACCGACCAAGGTGCTACTAACATTCACTCAGGTAACTATGTAAACACTGTCTATTCACACCCAACACATCCAGGTGATGATATATCTGTAGATACTGGTGCTTTAACTGGCGCTACTGTTATCTCTGACTTGGACTTCAACGTCACAACAGATACTTTAGGTCACGTAACTGATGCTAACGCTACTGTAGCAACACGCACCTTGTCTTTGGCTGACCTTGGATATACAGGCGCTACTAATGCTAACTATATCACTAACAACAATCAGCTAACCAACGGTGCTGGTTACACAACTAACATCGGTGACATCACAGGTGTAACAGCAGGTAGCGGTATCACGGGTGGCGGTACATCTGGTACAGTCACAATCAATCACGCTGATACATCATCTCAAGCATCAGTTAATGGCTCTGGTCGTACATACATCCAAGACATCACCTTGGATACATATGGTCACGTCACAGGCATTGCGACTGCTACTGAAACTGTAGTTAACACAGACACCAACACCACATACTCTGCTGGTACAGGGCTTACTCTTACAGGTACTACATTTAGTCATACCGATACGTCCTCTCAGGGTAGTGTGGACAACTCTGGTGGCACAGTCATTCAAGACATTACTCTTGATACGTATGGGCATATCACAGGTATTGCTTCTGCTAACCTTGATGGTCGCTACGTGAATGTCACTGGTGACACTATGAGTAGTGATCTCATTATCTCTGCTATTGGTGCTAATAACAATACCGCATCGACTGATAACATTAAGGTAAGTGGCTACGGTATAGCAGGTAATAGAGGTACTTTCTACGTTACTAATAATGGTACTGTTCAGATTGGTGTAGGGGGAACGCACAACGCTAACTCTGCTATGACTTTTGGTACAAGCTCTAATGTCAGCCAAAAGACACTGTATGAGAATAGCAACAGAGTATTCACAGATGGCTACCACCCTAACGCTGACAAGTGGACTACCGCTAGAACGCTGTCACTCTCTGGCGATGCCTCTGGTAGTGTAACTTGGGACGGTTCAGCTAATGCTACCCTGAGTGTTACGGTGGATAATGATAGTCATAGCCATGCATTTAACGACCTAACAGGTAAAACATCTGGCACGGGTGAGTATTCCACAAGTAGCGCTTTGACATCTGGTCGAGGCAGTGGTGGTGTATCTTTGACAATCAATGATGGTTACGGCAATGCTAACGTAACTTGGAACCACAAGAATGGTATTCCAGAACAAAACGGTAATGCAGCCCGTATTGAAGTAAACACAGATAGCTCTACAGGGGCTAACATGAACTTCGAGGTAAAAAGCGGGGTTACTGGTGGTACTGCCGTACAAACTACAAGCATTTTAAACTTAAGTGAATCTCAAGTTACAGCTTATAAAACATTATACGAGAACAGTAATCGTGTCTTTACAGATGGCTACCATCCTAACGCTGACAAGTGGACTACAGCCCGTACTCTATCACTCTCTGGTGATGCTTCTGGTAGTGTAAGCTGGGACGGTTCAGGTAATGCTACGTTGAGTGTGGCGGTGGCAAACGATAGTCATAACCACACTCACTCTGATGGTTCCTTCGACATAAATGGGCTGTTAACAGGCGGTATTGGCGCATCTACAACAGCCGGTACTACTGACTGGAATCATATTACCAATGCTAGGTCTGGGCAGGGTCATACATTACTATTAGGGTCACACACTAACGGACCTTCTGGTTCTGGTTATTACCATCCCTTTAGCTTTGAGTATAACGCCAAGGATGGCTCTGGGAATATGACTCAGTTTGC
>Ga0209335_10002737_pt1 | contig 18245 bp, 17 predicted proteins | sample COG_09_FD_184753 | JGI IMG/M metagenome (GOLD analysis project Ga0209335, IMG submission 184753) | Pelagic Microbial community sample from North Sea - COGITO 998_met_09 (SPAdes) (version 2) | ecosystem: Environmental > Aquatic > Marine > Neritic zone/Coastal water | place: Helgoland, sampling...
CGCTTTGACTTGACACACCCTGACTTCGTTCAGAGAGAGAGAGAGAGAGAAACGGTAGTTTCAATCGATAAATCGATTCCTTTTAAATCTGTCATATTTAGGAGAAAGAGCAGAGAGAGAGAGAAAAACACCTCTCTTGCTAGAACCTACACCCTAAACCAGAAAACGTCCAGATCGTAAGCGCGAGAAACTCTTCATTACGAAGAGGAAGAAGAAGTTTAAGAAGACAAAGATGACCTCAATACTCGCGGACACCCGAGACGCAAACAACTCCAACGCGCTCGGTCTCAAACCTTTCTTCAAAGGCAAAGTGGAAGCGTTAGAAATCGCCGTAAGGGACGGGACGCAAAATCTTCGACGATTGGAAGCGCAAAGAAACGAGTTAAACTCGAGAGGTTTGTGTTCGTCTTTTCATCGTCAGCGCGCGTGATACTCGCGCTCGTTTATCTTTGGTGTCGCTTTTCGACGCGCGTTTTGTTGTTTTTGATCTTTGTCTTCTTCTTTGTGCGCGCGTGTGTCTGTTTGTAAACGTCTGTTTGGGGATGGGATGATGTTTGAAAGATCCACCAGAGAGGCGAAAAGGAGCGCGAAACGAGACGAGACGACATTTCGCGATGAACACCCGTTTAAGAAGAACAAACGCTGACCTAATTTGAAAACTACTCTGTCGTTTCTTTATTATCACGAACAGTTCGAGCGTTGAAAGAGGAACTCTCTTTGCTCCAAGAACCCGGGTCGTACATCGGCGAAGTCGTGAAAGTGATGGGGAAGACGAAGGTTTTGGTGAAAGCGCATCCGGACGGGAAGTACGTGGTGGATTTCGACAGGTCCATCGATTTAGCAAAGTTGACGCCGGGGGTGAGAGTCGCATTGAAGAACGATTCGTACGCGTTGCATTACATATTGCCGTCGATGATTGATCCTTTGGTGTCGCTGATGAAGGTGGAGAAGGTGCCGGACTCGACGTTTGATATGATTGGAGGGTTAGATCAGCAAGTGAAAGAGATAAAAGAAGTCGTGGAGTTACCGATTAAGCACCCGGAGTTGTTCGATTCGCTAGGCATCGCGCAACCGAAAGGGGTCATTTTGTACGGTCCGCCCGGGACGGGGAAAACGTTGCTCGCGAGAGCCGTCGCGCACCACACGGATTGTTGTTTTATTCGCGTCAGTGGTTCCGAATTGGTGCAGAAATATATCGGCGAAGGCGCGAGGATGGTTCGAGAACTCTTCGTCATGGCTCGCGAAAACGAACCGGCGATTTTGTTCATGGACGAAGTCGATTCTATCGGTTCGGCTCGAGGCGGCGGCGGCGGATCCGGCGGCGATTCGGAAGTTCAAAGAACTATGTTGGAACTCTTGAATCAATTAGATGGCTTCGAGGCGTCGAACAAAATCAAAGTCATCATGGCAACGAATAGATTGGACATATTAGACCCGGCGTTACTTCGCCCAGGGAGAATCGATCGTAAAATCGAGTTCCCGAATCCAACCGAAGAATCTCGCGTGGACATTTTGAAAATTCACTCGAGGAAAATGAACTTAGTCAGAGGCATCGATTTGAAATCGATCGCGAGTAAAATGGGAGGGGCGTCCGGGGCGGAGAGTAAAGCGGTGTGCACGGAAGCTGGGATGTACGCGCTGAGAGAGAGGAGAGTGCACGTGACGCAGGAAGATTTCGAGATGGCGGTGAGTAAAGTGATGACCAAAGATACCGATAAAAACATCTCGATCAAGAAGCTCACTTTGTAGTAGATACATTTTGCAATAAATAAAAAACACACGTATTAGTATGATAAAACAACACGCATTCTCTCCCTCTCTCTCTTTTATTAACTTTTCTCTCTTAAACTCTCTTAAAATATTACTTATTTGACGCTTTTTTCGTACGCCTCCCATCCGGCTTTTCGATACTCGCTCGCCGCTTTCGCTGGATCTTGCGCTTTATAAATACCTCTCCCGACGATGATCACGTCCGAGCCGTTGTTGCAGATTACATTCATCGGAGTGTTGTATTGTTGGCCCATGCTATCGCCGCCAACTTGTAACTGCACGCCTGGCGTCATGTTGATCAAGCCTTTAGACCATTCGACTTTCCAGGCGTTTGGGTTCGTCGCGATGAAACCCATGACAAAATCTTTGTGGTCTTTGGCCATTTGGATGGCGGCTTCGGTGTACGCGCCGTTCGCCATGGTACCTTTAGAACTCATTTCTGCGAGGAGAAGTAACCCTCTTTTCTTGGGTAAACCTACAGATTTTAACCCGTCGATGATCCCGGATCCCGGCACGATGTGCGCGTTGGTCACGTGCGACCAGTCGGCGATTTTATGCACGCCGGAGGAGTACTGCCCGACGACCGTGTTGCCGATATCGGCGAATTTACGATCTTCAAAGATGAGAAAGTCGTGCTTTTTCGCGATCGCTTGTAACTTTTCGCCGAAATCTTCCGTGAAATCCGGGTACAAATCGCAGTGCGTTTTTAACATGCAAATTTCCGGGCCTAACGTTTCCGCGAGTTCGAGCAATTCCTTCGCCGTGTCCACGTCCGCGGCAACGCACAAGTTCGACTTCTTCTTCTCCATCAAGTGGAACATATCTTTCGCGCACTGGTTGGAAGCAATCTTCGCTCTCTCCGCGTACGTTTCTCTTTTCGTCTTTTCTTCCTTGGGCTTGTCGCCTCCGGTTTGGTTCGCCGCGATGAACTGTTGCACCTCCTCCACCAACTCCTTGCTCATTTTCCCTTCCTTCTCTAAAACTTTCAACACTCTGCTCAACGGCAAAACCGCGTGCAATTTCAACCCGTTCTTCTTCAACGTCTGCTCCCCACCTTGCTCTCGATCGATCAAAACCACCACGTCCGTCGTCTTCAACCCGACGTGTTGCAACGGATGCACCGTCTCCATCACCGACATCCCGCTCGTCACTAAATCCTCAACCAATAAACACGTCTGCCCTTTCTCAAACGCACCCTCGATCGCCTTCTTCGTCCCGTAATCTTTCACCTCTTTCCTTCGCATGAGCATCGGACAATCGTGGTTCAAAGACATGCACGTAGCAATCGGAAGCGCCGTGTACGGAACCCCGCACATGTTGTCAAACTTCGCTCCATTATTCGATAAAACGTCCCACATGCACTCCGCCACCGCGGTTAACACGTCCGGATACGATACAATCACGCGTAAATCGATGTATATCGGCGATTGGAGGCCGGATTTTAACGTAAACGAGCCGAATTTTACCGCTTCAATCTAGATTTTTATGATGAGAGATTTTTTGAAGAGAAAATTTTTGTCAATTTTGAACCTTTTTTTGGTCTGTCGTTTGGAGAAAAAAGAAAGAGACGAACAACACGGAGACGAAACCCGCCAGCCGGCTGCTTTTCCTTTTCCCGCGCTTCCCGTTCGGGAGGACCACCGCCGTTTGAAAAGACCGCGCGGCGAATAACACCGACGATCTTCGAGACGCGCGCCTTCAAAAGACGACGCGACACGGAGACGACTTTTACCCGGGAAAAATCTTTCAAAATGTTTGAAAATTCGAACACAAAAAGCATGCGACGGACGAGACGATCGAGAGCGTAAGAATACCTCGTGTAATCGCAAAACCAACGCGTCGATGCGTTCGTCCATCGTTTTAACGTTGTTTTTATCGCTGCCAGTGCTCGAAGGGACGCACGAGCGGGTCATTTTGTTATTCGAGTTCCCCATTCTCGAGTTTGTGTGATGATTTTTCTGAGGTTTCGTGTGCTTGTTTTTTCTCTTCTTGTAGTATTTTCTGGTGTGCGTATGCATGCGCGGGGCGTGTTATTACATTAAGTTTTATTCTGATTCTGATTCTGTCACGTCGTGTAACTCGCCGTTTTCGTATCGCCAACCATATGGTAATGGACAGTCGTTGTCGAGGAGGTATTGTACACAGTCGGTGTGGTTGTTCTCGTGCGCTTCTCGAACGGCCTGAGAGTCCCAAGGCCATTTGGCGGTTTCGTGTAAGTACTTCAAACAGTCTAAGTGACCTCTCTGGGCCGCAAACCGACACGCCAATACGCTATATTGATCATACTTACGCTCAACAAGATATTCGAGTATGTGGAGATGGCCATTTGCAGCCGCCCAAGCGGCAGTTTCTGAACCCCAAGGCGCTTTGACTTCTTCGCGTAAGTATTTGAGGCACTCGAGATGACCGTTTTTGGCAGCATTTGCACACGCAAACTCTTTGACAGGACACTTATTTGCAACGCAATACTTTACCATTTCCAGATTGCCTTGGTCTGCGGCCATATTAATCGTCCCTACATTCCACTCACACTTTTTCTCCTCTCGCGCCCACTTGAGCAACTCGAGTTTATTCGTGAGAGCAACTCTCCAGCAGAAATATGGTTCGTTCATGAAGTAATCATCCCACGGATAATGCTTCCACGCTACTTCCAAAGTCGATATCGACATCATCTCTTCAATATGAAACCCTTTTTTCAACTCCCCCTCGCGAGATGATCTCTTAATCAACTTTCTCGTCTCCGTATTCACCTCGTACAAGAATTTCACATCCGTCCTATTCAATCTCGGTAAAATATGTTTCTCCACGATGTCTCTGCACTCGCCGCCGTCCAACAGAGCGGTTTCCCTGAACAATCGCCACAGCATCGTCGGTTTCCTCTCGACCTCGAGCAGGACTTTCTCGAGCTCTTTTCTCGCGTTTTCCAATCGCTCGTGCTCCTCTTCTGTCATGTAGTCCGAACAACATAATTCGGAATTTTGCATCATCATTCTTTCTTAATCAAATGTATACGTTTTGAATGCCATTTTCATCGCAACAAAAGAAATCGCCCCGCAAACAAACGCGTTTTAAAGAGAGAGAGAGTGTGTGTGCGAGTGTCGCGTTTGTTTATGCACAACAACAACAACAACAACTACTTAAAGCAGTCCAAAATTGTATCGATTTTCCCTCTAAAATTGCCAGAAAAAAAGCGTGTTAAAATTTAGGGTGTACAACCCTAATACTCGGAATGGGCATTCCCTCCTCTACAAAAATTTTATCCGAGAAAGCGCGCGCGGAAACCCACACACTTCCCCCGCGCGCGAATACCAAAACGATGTCGTTTTCATTGCACTGCTCGACTTCAACCCAATCCTCGAGAGTTTCGACGTCCTCTTTGACGTCCAACGCGACGAGTAAGAGAGTTGTTCAGAGAAAGGCGTTTCGCGTTCGCGCTGCCGATGCCGGTACGTGTTGATTCTTCTTTTTTTCTCTGTAACGCGCGCGCGCCGCATCGCGATGATGAAGATAGATGCGACCAAAGACGCCAGGAAATCTCGTCAAATATACATCCAACAAACGTTTCTGCGCGAGATTTTATCGTTTTATAAATCGTTCTGTGCTGCTTTATCATCGAGCAGCGCTCTTGCCGTCGTCGGGTCGAATTCCGGTGAAAACCTGAAAGGAGGATAAAGAGGGCTGCTCTGCTTGTGTAGTAGAAAATACGCGCGAGACGAAGAGTTCTCTCTTCAAAGAGTGGCTCTCTTTTCTTTGTTCCCCAGTGCGACGCGCGATGATGACGTTTTCATTATTACACATCTCTTTTGTGTTTGCTGACTTGTGTTCCTTCTCTCTCTCTCGTTTACGTCAACAACAATTCACAGCCGCCGCGCCGGTCGCCGCGTCAAAGATTAGAATCCGCTTAAAATCCTTCGAAACGACGCACATGCAAGCCGCGTGCGACAAAATCATAGAAGCTGCGACGGCTACGGAAGCGCGAATCAAAGGTCCGATCCCGTTGCCGACGAAGAGACGCATTTATTGCGTTTTACGTTCGCCGCACGTGAACAAGGATTCGCGAGAGCACTTTGAAACGAGAACGCACAACAGAGTGATTGACGTGTACGAGCCGACCGCGCAAACGATTGACGCGTTGATGGGGTTAGAGTTACCAGCGGGGGTTGACATTCGCGTGAAATTGTAAAGTGTTTTTGTTTAACACCACCACTTTGTTGTTGTTCGTAGTATACATGCGTACAATTTTAGCTGATTTTTATATATACGTAGTAGAAAAAACTTTCTTATTATCAAATTAATGGTACAACCGAGCACAATCCACGACGCGCGTTTGTAGGCGGACGACGACGTATGCTGTGAGACGTATACGACCCCGACGACGGTTTTTTTCAATGGAAATCTTCCTCCATTTCCATGTACTCGTCCACGCTCATCGCTTTGCTCATTCTATTATTATTATCTGCCGCCGCTGCTGCTGGTAATGGTGGTTGTCTATTTTCCTCGTTTTCCTCGTCGCCGCCGTCTTTTCGTGCCTCGTAATTGTTACTCCCGAACGAACCTCCACCCGATGACGGGGTCTCTCTCGCTTTCTCTACGATTCTCGTCAGCAACTCTCTATCCATGGGTTCAAATTTTGAAGCGTGCAAGGATGCACTCACATCATCGTTTTCAAACAACTCGCTCGGTAAATTCACGTTGAACCATTCGTCTTTTTTGATATCCTCCATGGTTAACCGTTTCGCGACGTCGACCTGGAATATGCCGGCTAACAGTTCTCTGCACTTTTCCGACAACGCGACTTTCGACGGGAATCCGTACTCGCCGTTTAATATCCTCTTCACGGTTTTTCGAAAATTCTTCGGGTCTGTCTTATCTTCGAACGGATATCGTCCGCACAACATGACGTACAGAGTGACACCGCACGACCACACGTCCGCGGCTCTCCCATCGTATTGACCTTGTCGTTTGAGAACTTCGGGCGCGATATACGCCGGCGTCCCGACTGCCGATTTCGGCGCCGAATCAATCAGAGAGTGTTTCGAGTACCCAAAATCGCAAATCTTTAACCTCGGAGTATTATTATGGCTGTTATCGATCAACGCGTTTTCCAATTTCAAATCTCTGTGCGCCACGCCTTTGCTGTGACAATAATCCACGCCGGATATTAACTGTTGAAAGAAATACCGCGCCTCGTCTTCTTGCATCCTACCGTTCGTTAACACCCGATCGAACAACTCCCCACCGCTCGCGTATTCCATCACGATGGCTAAATCCGTCGGCGTTAACAAAACTTCGATGAAACGCACGATGTTCGGATGGTTCAATATCGCGTGGTTATGGATTTCCCTGTTTTCGTTTTACGTTGTTGTTATCATCGTTTGCGCCGAAACAAAGCGAGAAACGCGTTGAATAAAAACAGAATAGAAGCAATAGGTCAGCAATGAAAACAGGCGTCAAAAGGTCTCCTTGGAAAGAGCGAAACATGTTTGGCTTTATATTCTCTCGAACAGAGCGAATGTGCGTCGAATATATCTCAAATCGAGCGCATTAAATAAAGCGCATCCTGTTCTCTCCTCACGCAAACAAACAACTCACGCGGAGAAGGAAACATTCGATCATAAAAAACCAAATCAAAAACAGAACAACAACAACACAATACCACATCATTACCTCACCACGTTCTCGTCTAACTTTTTCCCTCTCGGTATGTATTTAATCGCCACTTTTTTCCCTGTTTTTGTTTCGAACATGAGGCGAGCTTGGCCGAAGTTTCCGGTTCCCAGCGGGGGGTGATTTAACACCGGATGGTACTTTTTATCGTGCATCGTCTCGTCCATTTTTATACGCGTATTCAGCGAAGCCGAACGCTGAAAAGACGAATAGAATACAGACTCGAGCGCCTTCTTTTGATTGCGCTTTTAAAATTCCTCTCTCTCTCTCTCTCTCTCTCTCGAATACACGCGTTAATACGTAAGTCTCTCTCTTAATAATGAGGACCTTTTCTTTTCCCCCTATTCCTTTTCTTTTGAATTTTTTCTCAAAAATACGAGTACTTCTCTACCATAAATCGCACGTCTAAAGAGCAGAGTGAGACATACAGACACTCACGCGGTAAAGAACGAGAGACGTGGACGTACTGGTACGCGTTCTAGCGAGTAGAGAGTGAGAAACATGCCGCTCTCGATAGCGAGGACCTCTTCTGTTCCCCCTGTTATTTCTCTAAAGAGGAGTCCTTTTTTTTGAATTTTTTCGTGTGAAGTGGAGCAAAAAATACGAGTAAGACATACACTTACTCGAGTACGAACGAGAGACTTATGCATCATTCTTTAAAGAGCAGAGAGTAAGAAATACAACAGACACTCATTACGAGTACGAACGAGAGACTCATAGACGTTGGAGGTTATACGAGGCCATTTTTGTAGAGAGCAATTTTAAGTGGGTGGTTTGGTGGACAAAAAAGACAGCTCTTGGAAAATACAGACGAGAGAGCGTTGTGTGATCGCTCGTGTGTACACGCGCATATCTTCTTTCTCTCGCTCTAAATGCTCCTGAAAATTCGTACAAGTATACGTACACACGTTTCTATTCTTCGTGTGAATTTTCAGCTCCAGAATCATCGCGACCGAGCAGATATCAACAGATGTACAGAGCGCACAACAGAGAGGCCATTTTTAGGCCAATGTCTTCATAAAAAGTCTCTCTTTATTACAAGGCGGCGCAAACAAAAGTGAACACATAAAACACGCATCAAACACACTCTCTCTCTCTCACTACCACGACCAAATAATAAAGACAAAGATACATCGCTCTTTCTCTCTCCGATCTGACTCTAAAACTCTCCAGCGAGCGCACAAAACAGATCAAAACTCGTATCAAATTGCGCGTAAAATCCGATCCAATTTTCGATCATTTCTCTCTCTTTCAACGCGTTGTTTAGAACCACAGAACTGTTACATTCGCACCCAGAAGACTATATAGTACACGTATTACACGTCTTGATAAAATGGCGGCAAAAGTCACGAAGAAGACAAAGACTGTTGCAACAAAAGGACAAGATGAAAATCTCAAGAAAATGACAGTCAAAGAGCTCAAAGAACGCTTGAACGCGTACGGCTTGGACGCGACCGGTTTGAAACCAGAACTCTTGAAACGACTGGAAACGTTTTTGACGTCCTCGATGATGCAAACGACGACAAATGGGAGTGGTGGTGATGGTGATGATGGCGAAAACGATTTGAACATTGAAACGTTGCGAGACGAAGCGAAGAAGAAAGCCGAGGACGCCATCGCAAAGTTTGAGATGAAGAACAAGGAAGAAGATGACGAAGATGAAAAGCCTCGCAAACGCGTCATCACGGAGGAAGACCACTTGCCGACAAATGTGGCGGCGGAGGAGGAGAAGAAGAGTGGTAAAAAAAGAGGACGAGGAGGAGGCGCTTTGGCGTCGGCGTCGTCCTCGAGGAGGAGGAAAGTGAGAACGATCAGCGAGTCCGACGAGGAAGAGGAAGAAGACCAAGAGGAAGAAGAAGAAGAAGAAGAAGAAGAAGAAGAAGGGAATGAAAAGAAACGTCGCCGCGATGGTGGTAAATCGAAGAAGAGAAGAGGGAAAAAAGAGTACGAAGACGAAGACGAAGAAAAAGCCGTTGAAGTTGAATACGAATCGACCAAATCTATTCCGTGCGTTGGAAACGAAGGACGAATCATCGGCAAAGGCGGCGCTAAGATTCGCGAGTTGCAAGCGAAGTACGAAGTCGTCATGCAATTGAACAGAGAGAACGGATGCGTGGAAATCATGGGCGATCGAACGAACGTTCTCGAGTGCGAAGTCGAGATTCTGAGAATCATAGAAGAAGGCACGGCGAGGAACGCGGAGAAAGAGAAGCAATTACAAAACCAAGGACGAGGTGGTCAACATCATCAAAGAGGCGAAAGAGGCGGAAGAGGAGAAGAAAAGAGAGGAGGAGGAGACAGAGGAGGAGGAGGACAAGGAAGAGAGGAAATTCCGTGTGCCGGGATGGAAGGTCGTATCATCGGTAAAGGCGGCGAGACGATTCGAAGACTCGAAGCGGATTCCGGCGCGAGAGTGAGAATCAATCGCGAACGGTTAGTGTGCGAGATTTCTGGCGAACCCGGGTGCGTGGAAACGGCCGTTCGGTTGGTGCACGAACTGATGGCGAGCAGCGGCGCGGATAGAGGCGGCGGCGGCGGTCAACAAGGAAGACAACAACAACAAAACGTTTACGGAGGACAAGCTTTCGGTCAACAACAACATCAAATATACGGTCAACCCGCCGCCGCCGCCGCCGCCACCACCACCCAAGTGTATGGCGCAGCCGCTGCCACGTACGGTCAGCCGGCGGCTTCTTCTCACGTCGCCACAGCCGTTGCTCCCGTCTACGGCCAACAACAACAACAACAATATTCGTACGGTACCCAACAACAAGTGTACGGTCAAGCGACGGCGCCCACTTCGTCCGCCGCTCCCGTCTACGGCCAACAAGTGTACGGTCAACAAGTGCAACAAGTCGCCCCGCCCCCGGTAGCGCGTCATCATCCGATTTCCTCCTTACCCCCCGATTGGGAAGAAGTCAACCAAGACGGACAAATTTACTACTGGAACACTCGCACGAATTTGACCCAATACGAGAGACCCGTTTAAAAAGCAAACAAAAGCACCACAAGCGCGCATCATCAATATCATCGTCATCATCATCATCACAACTCAATACTAATCAAATTTTCACGAATCTATTTGAACTACTACTACTAGGTACTACTACTACTACTACTACTACTTCTTCTACTTTTAAATCTACGTCTATAAAAACCACCATCCTCTCTACCTCCTCTTCTCGATATTGTCGTCGTATGAATGCGCGTCTGTAGTCTGCCCTTCGTACACCTCAATATTCTCTGCAAACTCTTTCGGCATGTACGTCCCGTTGCGTCCTCGATATTTACCCTCCACATTCTTCTTCTTCTTCTTCGTATTAGTATTCGTATTCAATAGCGGCGGTTCAATCTCTCGCATCGTTTTCTCTTTCTCGTCGCAATCGACGACCCAGAACAAACCTTCGACTCTTTTACCAGCGTCCCACTCTTCCGCGTTCCCAAGTTTGAAAGCTTCTCGAGCGGATCGAGCGATCGCGTCTCTGGAGTATTGAGCGCGTATGTCCTCTTCTTCTTCTCTTGGTTCTTCTTTTTTCAACAACGCGACGACAATCACGTTACACGGCTGATCGTGAATCGGAATCGTCATGACCGGCCCGATCGACTTTTCCAATCGAGCGCAAACGACGTGAACAAACGCTCTCGCGGTCGAGCCTCTCACGCCGTTGAAACAGTTCATGATGAACATCGACGGCGATCTTTGATTATTATTATTATTGTTTTTCAACTTTTCGCCGCACAAGCGGAAAAACGCTCTCGAGATCAAATGTTCCGGTACGTTTCCGCCGCCGTCAAACGCGTCCATACTTATGATATCTAAACTTCCATTCATAACTTTTGTTTCCAAATACTCGCGAGCGTCGTCGACGACGCATCGAAACGGTATCGCGTTCCCGTTAAAACACGTCCGTTCAATCGCTTCGATGACCACCGGATCGTGTTCCACCGTCTCCATCTCAAACCATCCACTAAAATGCGTTTCCATGAAAAACGGCAACGCGCCAGAACCCATGCCAATCATCAGCATCTTATCCTTTGTTTCATTGTCTTCTTTTCTGTCTTCTTCTTCTTCATCCGAAAAATCCAACCTCCTCTTCGCCGCCGTCGCCGCCGCCATCGCTCGCAAATACTCGTACGCCAAAACTTTCCCGTCCATGATCTCCTCATCAACAACGTACGCTAACCCTTGCTCGACGTCGTTAAACCGAAGCGATCTCCAGTTTGGACCGAATTGAGAGATTGTCACCAGACCGTTCGCTTTCTCGCTTGGTTTCGAGAAGAGGATTTTTCCTTCTGAGTCCTATATAATAAAGTAGTTATAGAGGGAAAAATGTCAACATCACAGAACACATCATCAAAGCACAATAAAGGGCGCACGTATACTATAAAAACGACTACACATACCGGGTACTCTAAATACGCGCGTTCGCTTCTCTTTTCGAGCTCGTTCGCTTTCGTAAACGCGAGGAGAGGCGTGAAGAAGTTGGAGACGTTTTGCGGGAAATTCATCGCATTTTTAACGACAGTTTTTGATCTTCTCTTCGATGCCATCGCGCTCCGTCGCACGTTCTGCCTTTTCCACGTTCTCGCGAAGAGCAGTGCTCCTTTCTCTCCTCTTTTCGCGAGGGAGGCGAAAACTTTGCTCCGCATCGTCGTCGTCGTCGTCGTCGTCACTGGTCGTCGTTTCAAAGTACTTCTAATGAAGTAAAAAGTGTTCGTTTTTTTCTCGTAACGGCTTTTCTTCTCTCCGCGCATTTACTCACGATAGTAACTCCATCGACTGCAGACTTTACGCGCGAAGAAAAAGACGAAGACGAGACCACTCGAATTAGTAGCGCTGCACCAGTAGTGCTCGAAACGTTGGCAAACGATGCGTTGGATGCCGCGCGGTTGGTTCCGCGGAAGTATGGATGATCCCGAGTTCTGTGTATGAATTTCTGATCTGAAACAGTTTGACTGCAAATCGCTCTCGCTTTGCGACGAGATCTTTTAGTAAAGGCACGACAACGAACGCCTTTCGCGAAGAGAACGAAAGAGAACGGAAAGAGAGACGCGAAAGCGAACGAGAAAAAGAACGGAAAGAAGAGAGACTCTTTCGCGACGTGATGAAACGGTTTTCTTCTGTTGCGCTTTTGTTGTTCTCCGTGAAAGCATTTCGTTTGGTGTTGGGGGAAAAGGACATGTCACGACTATCCTCATTAAAACACGCGCTCGAACACTCTTTTCTACCGCTTTGAAACGCGCGAGAAAAAGAACAGAAAAAGCAGCACAGAGAGAGAACACCTCGACGACAACATTAGTATTTCATCGAAGTCTTCTGCGTGTGCGTCGAAAGCATCGTTCGTGCTTCATCATCTTCATCCTCTCAAATCAGGGAGGAGGAAAAGGAGGTTCGGGAAATTACGAAGAATATTAAGTTTAGGACAACGAACGATGATGGAGAAGAAAGACGACCAGGAAAGCCAACACCACCGTACGTTTTAAACTGTGCTCTTATTGTATTACTCTAAACTGACACCGTTTTGTCTCGTTATGTAAATATTATCATTAAATAAAGCGTACTACGATGCGGAAACCAAATCGACGAAATGGGAGGCCATGTGGAAAAACGAAGAGAAAAATGGCGAATCGAAACCAAAGTTCGATTGCAATCGAACCGGTACGTTTTGTTTTTAGAGTCAAACGATGATGAAGTTATTAACCGTCTCTCTCTTTTTCTCTCTCTCTCTTCTCTCTCTCCGCGAACACAACGACAACAACAGAACCGGCGTTGGTCCATTTCTTGGCGAAGAATACAACGTTCGTTCCAGAGTTGCAGAAAACGAAAAGCGCGAGAGTGCTCGTCCCTGGATGTGGCCGAGGCTACGCGTTGGAAACGTTCAGTTCGACTTTTTTTGATTCTGAAAATATCGTCGGTTTGGAAGTGTCCGAGACCGCTCGAAACGCGTGCGAAGCGTACCAAAGCGAGAATAAATCGAAAGCGAAGTGCGTCGTGGAGGACTTCTTTACGCACGACGATAAGTACGACGTTATTTACGATTGCACGTTCTTATGCGCGATACAACCTACGCAGAGACACGTGTGGGCTGAACAGATGCGAAATCTCACCAAGAAAGGTTCTCGCGTGATTTCCTTGGTCTTTCCCTTGGGTGATTTCAAAGGCGGTCCGCCTTTCGCGCTTTCCCCCGAGTTGGTCAAATCTCTCCTCCAAAACGATTTCGACGTCGAGGAGTTGATTCAAGTTCCCGAAGACATGTGGGCGAGAGGAAGACCCGAATATTTATACGTCTTCATTCGCAAATGATGATAGATACTGTTAATACTAATAATACTTTAATAGATAGGACGCGTACGCGGTAGAATTTTAATTGTTCAAAACGAGACCTTTTGAAAATACTTCACTTTCTCGTTTTCAACAACACACATCCATCCATCGTCATCATCATCGTCATCATCGAAGCGAACAACAGGAATGTACTACTCTTCTAAACAATATAAACACTTCCTCCCGGTCTTCCTCCTGGCACTTTTTGCCACGCTTTTGAGGCAAATCGAAGCGTACAGATATTACGGTATGTTAAACGCTTATTTTACGAAACGTGTTAAAAATATGACTGATCTTTATTCTAAAACACTTTAGGAGGGTACGCGCGGCCGGCAGTCGTCGTCGCGCGCCCGGTCGTCGTCGTCAGACGGGGTCGATGGGGACGGAAATTACTCCAAGAAGATGCCACGCAGTATACGCCGGGCGAGAAGTGCGAGACAATGCTAGGTAATGATTACGAAACTTTATTCTTTTTTTTTCTCTTGTATAGTCTTGGACGTTGCTCTGAAAGTATTACATCTGACGCGCGATGATCTAACATTTTCTTTCATTTACAGAGATCATCAAAACCCGTCCGGGTCTGTCCAAACTCGCCTCCGTGGTCGAGAAACTCCCTCGCATTTCCGCCGCTTTGAACGGCGGCGATGAAAGTCGGGGAAAAACCGTGGACACTTTATTCGCGCCGACGGACAAAGCCATCGAAAACTTCCTCTCGTGGACGCGAGCGCAGAACAAAACGGAAGAGTTTGCGAAGATTTTAGGCAACCAAACCGTCGCCGGGGCGATTGTCGCGTACCACGTGCTACCAGAACTCGTGTATAAATTTGGAACTTTAAAAGCATTTGATCGAAAATTCATCAATACCGCTTTATCGAACGCCGTCTCGGATACCTCCGGCGCGTTTGCGCTTCAAATCGACGAAGAAGGCGGGTCCATTTTCATCAAAGGTACCGGGTCGGAAGTGAAAGTAATCGGAGCGGATAATTACGCGTGTAATGGAATCATTCACTTAGTCGACGGCGTGTTGTTACCGTTCGATGCGGATGGAGAGTTGAGCGAGAAGCAAAAAGAACGCTTGGAAGACGCCAAGGAAATGTTATCGGAAGCGATCGAAGAAGAAGAAGAAGAAATGGAAGAAGGCGCCTCGCCGGCACCGGCGCCGGATGCGGCGTTATCCATCGGTCTCTTAACTGATCTTGGCGGCTTAGTAGGAGACGCTCCAGCGCCAGCACCATCACCATCGACTATTGCTACTACCGAAGTCGTCGATGATATCAAAATCGTCGATGAACCTCCGCTCCCGGAGACGACAGAAGCCGAGGCGTCGGAGGAAGAGGCCGAAGTCGTCGTCGAAGACGAAGATTTGCTCCAAGCCGAGTTGGACGAAGGTGATTTTAACATCACCACCGGAGCGAAGAACGAAACAACTACGCGCGATTAAATTCGACTCCAGAGCTCGAGCTGCTACTACTACTACTACTACTACTTCGCGCGTCGCGTCGGATCCACCTTTTGTCAAAGGCACCACATTTTTTTGAAAGAATCACAGACACACCCAAACGCATCATATAAACGGTTCAAAATTGACCACACGTTTCTCCTCACTTCTTTCGCGTTCAAAATTTCCGAATCAATTCTCGTCTCTCATTTTGTCGCGACATCGACGTCACTTTTAACACAACTCTCAAGAAAAAAAACCTAAAATGCTCACCAAAACGATCAAGAAATCCTCCGCGTTTCTCGCGCTCTTCGCGTGTGTCTTTGCACTTCTCCCTCGCTCTTCCGACGCGTTCGGGTATTGGGGTTGGCGCCCGTACGGTTGGGGCTGGGGAGGTTACGGATGGCGTGGTTACGGTAAACATTTTCTTTTTAGATACAAAAATAAAACTGACCGTTTCACACAAAACTAACACTAGGCTGGCGCGGCGGCTACGGATGGCGAGGCGGGTATTGGTGCGTATTATCAGTAGACCAAGAAAAAGACTCATTATATTTAAAACAGGGGCCGCAAGTTATTGCAAGACGAAGCGCCGGCGTGCACGCCGCTCGCAGAGGTTGGTTTTTGTTTCCCGAAAGAGAGTTTAGAGATATTTTTTACGTTTCGTATCGATACGAAATTTCTCGATTTTAAGAAAAATGTATCTCATTTTGCGTCGAACGATGCGAACTCTCGATGACAACATTCTCTCTCTCTCTCTCTCTCCTCTCTTTCTCGGTCGTACTACTGACGCTTATTGCACGTTTCTTTTTCTTTCTTTTAAATACCAGTTCATCGCGTCGCGCCCGGATTTAACCACCATCAACGACATTCTCTCGTTCGCGAAAGTTGTCACCGCCAAGCTGGACAGCGCGCCGTCGGAGTCGGAGCCCAAGACGGTTTTACTCCCGAACGACGACGGCTTCGCCTCTCTGGAGTACTGGAATAACATGACCGCGTACGAAAGAGCGATGAAGCTTCTCAACGAAACGGAGACGACGTCGTTTCTCGGGTACCACATTTTACCAGGCGGCGCTTTTGATAGCGCGACGGTGGCGACTTTGAACGGTCAAACTGTCGACACGTATCTTTCCAAAGCGGTGATGGACTCGTACCCGGATTCCACCGTCTTGGACGTCGGCGTGGAAGTTCGCGACCCGGACGTCTTCATCAAAGCGAGAGCGTCCGAAGCGAAAGTGGTCGAAGCGGATATCCCGGTTTGCGAAGGTATCGTCCACATTCTCGACGCGCCCTTGTTGCTTTGCGACACCGAAATGGAGTTCACCGACGAAGAGACGACGGTCGTCGAAGCCGCGGTGACGAAGGTTGCGGAGATGCTCGAGAAGTACGAGGAAGGCATGGCCCCGGCACCGGCGCCGATGGAAGACGAAGCGGTGATGCCGATGGAAGCCGTCGCGGAAGAACCGGAAGCCTAAAAAAGGAGAACGCCGAAGTGTGAAGAGAGAGAGAGACAAAACGTACAAGGAGGAAAAACATATAAGTTTTATACACCAACAACAACACAAGTCATTTGAGAGAGACTAAGAGGCGTTCTGCACAAGCGTCGTGCTTTCATTCGTTGTAATCTATAATCCATTTCTAGAATTGCGTCTATAAAAACTACTACTAGTATTCTTCTTCTATTACGGATGCGGCGGCGGCGGTGGTGGCGGTGGCGGTTGAATTTGCTGTTGCATCATTCTCGCGCCCATCGCCATCGGCATCATCGGATTCACGACAACCGGCGGCGGCGGCGGCGGTACGAATTGCGAAATAGGCGGCGGCGGCGGTATCCTTCTCCCCTCGTCTTCCTCTTCCTCCTCGTCCTCCTCTTCCCCAAAATACCCACCACTTAAAATCCGTCTCTCTTTCACCCCCATATCCTCCCCGACGATTTCGCACGTCACCTCTTTCCCTCGTTCCAACATTTTCTCCGCGTGCGCCTTCGCTTTGCGATACTGTTTCTCCATCCCCGGCGGAGCAGGCGGAACGTACGCGTCCTCCATACCTTCCCAATTTTTCACGTAAAACTCCACCGTCCTTTCTTTTTCTGTTTCTTCTTCTAACCCGTGTGGTACTGTCACTTTAACGATCGGTCCGAATGGAATCTGCGCTCGTATCGTTTCTCCGGCTTTCACGCCTAAAGGAAAGGACACTCGAAAGAATCGAAATTTTCGTAATTCTTCTCTCGCGAGCGGTTTTTCATCCGTCGGTGGCCCCGGTATCCCGGTGATCGTTTGGTCTTCTTTCTCGTTCTCTGTTGCGTCTTGTTGTTGAGAATGCTTCGTGATAATCACGCTTTTGTTCTTCTTTTGCAGCTTTTCGAGCGCGAGTTTCCGCTTCGAATCGAGCTGTTTTTTCCGTTCCATTTGCTCCGATTTCGTATTCGTAGTACCATGTTTTCTCTTATTCTTCTTCATCTTTTCATCGTTTTCGAGCGCTTGAAAGTACGCGTCGCGTTGGTTCTTGAGAGAGCTTTTCTCGTTCGTCATGGTGCGTTTATGTGTTGTTGTTTATGTGCGCTAAAGTTGTTGAATAATGAGGAAATTGGTTCGCTTTGGAAACAATCGTCTAAAGGAGCGTTTTCCCCTACAGCGTACTCTCTGTGCATCGCATCCGCTCCGTCGCGTTGATTCTCGAGCTTCAAATTCTCACGGAGCACAAAAACACGCACACGACGTAAAGGTGTACGAATTTTCAGGGGCATTCAAAGCGAGAGGCGGGAGATGCGCACGCGCGAGTGATCACAAAATCTGAACCGTTTTTTTTGGTCTGTTTCGGATTGAAATCACATGCGAGAAAAAAAAATCTTCACTTTTTGTTCTTCTTCTTCTTCCTTTTTGAAACGCTTGGTTGTTTAAACGAGGACGTCCGCGAGCAAAAGACGAATGGGGGACGAGAGAGATTCTTTTTTGTTGTTGTGGGATGTGGTCGTGAAGTGCGACGATATTTGTTTCACGCACATCTTGCCGAGATTGAATCGAACTGATCTTAAATTCTTGTACG
>Ga0209335_10002741_pt1 | contig 18227 bp, 20 predicted proteins | sample COG_09_FD_184753 | JGI IMG/M metagenome (GOLD analysis project Ga0209335, IMG submission 184753) | Pelagic Microbial community sample from North Sea - COGITO 998_met_09 (SPAdes) (version 2) | ecosystem: Environmental > Aquatic > Marine > Neritic zone/Coastal water | place: Helgoland, sampling...
TTTGATTTTTTTTTATATTTTGTACAAATTTTAATTTGGTAAGTTTCACCACTTTTAATTTTTTTTTTAAATTTATTAAAAATTTTTTTGTAAGAGTCTCTATTAATGTTAATCTTAAAACTATTTTTTTTTAAAGAATTTTCACTTTTATAATTGAGGCTATTGTTCAGTTTAATTTTTTTTTCAGGTTTATAAAAAATTCCTTTAGGAAAATTTATATTTTTTTGTTTAGGTATTTTAATATTAATTAAATTGTTCAATAGCTCATAACCAAAAAAACCTATAAATAAATCAGTATTTTTTGATTTATTTTTATATTTTCGACTTAAGAAACTATTTACATTTTTATTATTTAAGATAATTTTTTTTGAAAAATTTGTAAATAAATCAAAACCTTTTTTAGATTTGTAGATTATATATGCTTTTCCTGAATTATGTACTTCTGTTAATTGATTTTGTTTATTCAATTTATTCTGTTTTTAATCTTAAAACTGGTTCTTCTTTAATTGGTAAATGAATTATTGCTGCAAAAACAGATAATGCAATTGCTAAATACCACGCATAATCATAAGAACCGTAAAGGTCATAAAACAAACCTCCCAAATAAGCCCCAAAAAAAGAACCTATTTGATGACTTAAAAAAACAAGACCGTAGAGCATTCCTAAGTATTTTGTTCCAAATAAATGAGCCACTATACCACTTGTAGCTGGAACAGTTGATAACCATAAAAAACCAAAACTTGCTCCAAAAATTATAGCAGTCAAATTACTAGCTGGTAAAAAAATAAAAAAAATAATGGAAAATGCTCTTAAAGTATAAATGGCACTTAAAACTATCTTTTTACTTATTTTTGTCGACAAATATCCACTCAATAAAGAACCAAATATATTAAATAGACCAATTAAAGAAAGAATGGTAGCTGCCGTCCAATTTTCAAGACCTCTATCAATTACATATTGTGGAACATGTGTGCCAACTAAAGTTATATGAAAACCACAAACAAAAAAACCTGCTGTTAAAAAGACATAACTTTTATTTTTGAAAGCCTCGGCTAATGCTTGAGTTGTTGTTTGGCTATAATTTTTTTCTAGATTTTCAGAATTGGAAGGTGACCTTACAAAAAAAGATATAATTAGACCAACCATTAAAAAAAGTGAAAAATAATATAATGTATCAACCCAACCGTTATTGCTTAAGCTATAGTTAGTAAATAATGGTGACAAAAAGAAACCAAATGATCCAACTGCAGTAACTAAACTCATAGCAATTGTTCTATTAGATAATGGAAAATGCTTTCCCACTATTGTAATAGGAATACTAATAGCTGTAGCTCCTAATCCAATTCCAACTAATATTCCTAGATCTAATTGAAAAAAAAGACCTGTGTTAGGACCATTGTATAAAAAATAAATTCCAGCAATATAAAAAATAAATCCGAGCATTATAGCTTTATGACCACCATATTTATCTGATATAGCTCCAAATATTGGCCCTGTTAGTCCCCACATTAACATTTGTAACCCAACAGCTAGTCCAGCCTCTGTCATGGAAATTCCTAAATCATTTTTAAAATCAGCAAAAAGTAAACCAAAAGTTTGTCGTATTCCTAATGAAATTAAAACTACTCCACATGCAGCTATTAAAGTTATTATGGCTGCTCTTGATTGAAAAAATTTTTCTGATGTCATTTTAAATGTCTTAATGCCTTTTTAATATCTGCTATTAAGTCATTTGGATCTTCAAGACCTATATGTAGTCTTACAAGATGTTCATCTTTTGCTAAATTCAAATATTTTCTTTTGCCAGTTTCTCTAAACTCTTGATGTAATGCTAAACTTTCAAAACCACCCCAACTATAACCGTACCCAAATAATTTTAAGGAATTAACAAATTTTTTAACAGAGTTAATGTTTTTAGATTTTATTTTTAAACCCATCAGACCAGATGCGCCTGAATAATATTTTTTCCACATTCTAAAATTATAAGAGTCTTTTTTGTAAGGATATAGTAATTTAAATTTTTTATTCTTAGATAAAAATGCAGCAACTTTTTTTGCATTTTCTCTATGCCTATCTAATCTAACATCTAATGTTCTAAGACCTCTAGTGATCAAATATGCATCATCAGGTCCTAATCTTAATCCCGTAATTCTTTCAGCAGCTTGAACTTTATTAAAAACTTTTTTATTTACTGCTAAACTACCCCCCATTACATCAGAATGTCCTGAATAATATTTAGTTGCAGATACAATCGACATATCAAAACCAAATTTAATTGGTTTAAAGTAATATGGAGTAGCCCAAGTATTATCAATGGCTGTCAAAATTTTATTTTTTTTAGCAATTGAAATAATTTTTCCTAAATCTTGGAATTCAAATGAGTTACTTCCTGGGTTTTCAACAAATATTAACTTTGTTTTTTTAGTTATATTTTTTTCTAATGACTTTAAATTGTGTGGATCATAAAAAACTGTACCTATATTAAAATCTTTAAGATAATCTTGTGTTAATAGTCTCGTGGGACTATAAACTGGATCTGCTACCATTATTTCATCACCTGGCCTAACAACACTAAATATTGATAAAAAAACAGCACCAAAACCTGTTGGAGTTGTGAACACATGGTAACTTTCTTCAAGTTTGGTTAAAATCTTTTGCAAAATATGTGTTGTTGATGTCCCTTGTCTACCATAATCATAATGACCACCTGTAGGATTTTTTTTAGCCTTGGCTTGTGTGTTTCTTATATGACTCATTGACTTAAATATTATAGTTGAAGCCCTTACTACTGGCGGATTTACTGATTGATTGTGAAAGTCTTTTGCAGTGTGTTTTAGGAAAGTTTTAAATGAATTTGCCATAAAAAAATTTGATAACTCTATCGGACAATGCTATATCCGAGCCATAATTTCAATTAAATTATAACTAAAGGAAATAATGGGTTATCCAAAAAAGCATAGAGGCCGAAGAAAAATGGGCTCAAAAAAGAGAAGAGCTAGAAAAAAAAATAAGAAAAAGTAAATCCTTATGGATCAGATCAATAAGGTTAAATCCATAAGTATTTGGATATTTATAATCCCATTCTTTGCGGTAAATACTTGTTTAGTGCTAATAACACAATTCCATGGTTTGTTTCCAAATCAAGAAGATATAATTTGGAGTACTTTTCCTTATATTGATGGTGGTGCATCAATTAGTAGAACTGCTAGACCATATCCTAGCTGGTTAATTTTTAAACCTGCAATGTTTTTGACATCATTTCTGTTAATTAAATATTGGCTTTATAACAAAAAGATTATTGAATTTTTTGATAAAGACCACAAATATAAAAAAAAAATTATTTATTTTGGTATCGCATCAGCAATAGCTTTAATAGTACACTCCATATTCTTAGGTATTAAATTTGATAATGATTTTTATAAATTATTTAGAAGAATAATAATGTTGTCATTTATTATTTTCGAAATAGTTGCACAAGCATATCTTGTTTTAGCATTTTACTCTTTAAAGAATAAATTGACAAACTATATCAATATAAAATTTCTTAATTTAAAAATTTTTTTAGTATCAACGTTAATTGTTGTTGCTTTTATAAGTATACCTATAATTAGTTTACCAGGAAATAATTTTTTAGGTTTTAATTTGAAATTTTTTAAGCATGCTTTAGAGTGGGATTATTTTTTAGGTGTAATTTCTTTTTATATGCTAACTTATTTTATGTGGAAAAAAAATTAATTTTTAATCCATCCACCACCAAGAACTTTATGACCTAGAGCATCTTTTTTATAAAAAACACAAGCTTGTCCAGGCGAAATACCATCTTCTGAAATTTTTAAATTTACTTTAGCTTTATTCTTTTTATTAATATCTATTTTTGCATTCAATAACTTCCCAGTAGATCTAACTTTTACAAAAATTTCATTATCAAACTCATTTTTATCAACTAATAAATTTAAATTTTCTAAATTAATTATTTTTTTTCCTAATTTTTCCTTAGGTCCTACTATAATCTCATTTTTTTCTGAGTTAATTTTAATTACATAAAGAGGGTTTTGATCTGAAACTTTAATGCCTTTTCTTTGTCCAATAGTAAAATTTATAATACCATCATGAACTCCTATCACTTTACCTTCGAGATCTTTTATATTTCCTTTTTGAAGAGACTCAGGTCTAAATTTTTGAATAACTGATGCATAATCTCCATTGGGTACAAAACAAATATCTTGACTATCTGGCTTGTCGGCAACATTTAAATTCAATTTTTTTGCTATTTCTCTAGTTTCATCTTTTAATATTCCACCTAATGGAAATCTTAAATAATTTAATTGATCTTTAGTTGTGTTAAATAAAAAATAACTTTGATCCCTATTTTCATCAATTGCTCTATACATACTAGTTTCAGATCCTGAAGTAATGCTTTTTACGTAATGACCAGTTATCATAGCGTCAGCATTTAATTCTTTTGAAACGTCAAATAAATCTTTAAATTTTACTGTTTGATTACATTGTACACAGGGTATTGGCGTTTCACCTTTTAAATAACTTTCAACAAAGTTATCTATCACACCTTGTTTAAATTTATTTTGATAATATAAAATTTTATGTTCAATATTTAATATATTAGCTACACGTTTAGCATCCATAATATCTTGACCAGAGCAACATTGTTTTGAGGTTGCTACTTCTTTTCCATCGTCATAAAGTTTTAGAGTAATACCAATTACTTTATACCCCTCTTTTTTCATCATTCCTGCAACAGTGGAAGAGTCTACCCCTCCAGACATTGCAACAACAACTGTAGTGTCAGAGGGCTTTTTGTCTAAACCGATAGAATTTAAATCATTATTCATTTGATGGTATTTATACTCTTTTCTAATATAAGTTAAATTAAATGATTTTTGATTTTGAACCAGGTGACAAAGTTTTCAATCCTGCAAATAAAGATTGGGGGATAGGTCAGGTGCAGTCAATAATTAAAGGTAAAGTGACTGTTAATTTTCAAAATGTTGGTAAAAAAGTAATTAATGCTCAAAATATAGAATTAAAAAAAATTAATGAACAAAATTAATATTAAAGAAATTGTAAAAAATTTAATTCAAACTTTTATTAGTGCTGGGAAGATTTCTTTAGATTTGAGATTAAAAGGACTCACTAAAGAAATTAAGTCTGATAATACTCCCGTCAGCAATGGTGATTTAGAAGTAAATAAAATTATTACTGAAAAAATACAAGAGTTAACACCTAATATCCCGATTATTTCGGAAGAAACTTCTGAAAATAAATCAATAAATAATCTTAAAGATTTTTGGTTAATCGATCCAATAGATGGGACATATGATTATATTAATAATAAAGAAGAATTTACAATTAATGCAGGCTTAATAATAAATAAAAAACCAGTTGCTGGATTAATATATGCACCAGCAAAAAAAAGAATGTTTTTTTCGTATGGAGAAAATTTAGCTTTCGAATTAATTAATGGTAAAAATATTAAATTAGATAGTTCAAAAAATTTTAATAAAAAAGAAATTAAGTTTGTAACTTATTCAAGTAATATTAAACCAGAAATTAATACTATTCATAAAAGATTTAATGTAAAAAAATTTACTCGTATGAAAAGTTCACTAAAATTTTGTGTTATTGCTGCAGGTGAATATGATGGATATGTAGCTGAACCTAGAGCTTGTGAATGGGATATAGCCGCAGGTCATGCAATTTTAAAACATGCTGGAGGTGATGTAACAGATTTTGATGGAAATGAAATTTTATATGGAAAAAAAGATTTCAAAAATCCAAGTTTGATCCTAAAAAGTAAAAGTATTTTATAATGGATGAACAAATAAGAATTATCCTTATCATTATAGTATCAGTATCAATTTTTGGATTATTGATTTTTATTTTTGTCAGAAATTATATAAAGAGCAAAATTGACAATTTAGTAAAAAATGAAAAAAATAAAAAATTAAAGTAACTTTATAATTTTAATAAAATCTTCTTTTTCAATATCCATTACTTTTTTTGATGTTTCAAAATCAAAACCATTTCTTGCTAATAAAGATATATCTTTTTTATAAAATAAAGGTCTATTGTTTTCAATTCTAGCTGGACCAATTCTTTTTTTTTTACAAATTTTAATTGCAGAAAAAAAATCTTGATCAGAATTCTGATCTTGAATTTTATTTATAGTATCTTTGATAAATTCATTATTTATACCTTTTCCAATCAAATAATTTCTTATTTTATTAATTGAGCTTCCTCTTTGAATCATACTTTTTGCTTTACTATCTGAATAAAATTTATCATTTATAAATCTGTTTTTCTCTAAGTCTGACAAAACTACATCGATCAGATTGGTAATATCTTGTTTTTTTACATTTGGCACTGAAGCTTTTAAATATTTCTTCAATAGATAGGTTTTAAGTTGTTGTTTTGAAGGAGCATACTTTTCAACATAAGTAAAAGCAAAATTTCTCATTTCCTCAACAGTTACTGCCAATGTTTTTTTTCTATTTCTTATAGGAATCATGATTAGATTTAATATAATATATCTTTAAATGATCGAAGAAATTTATAATTATTTCACAATTGAAATACTCTATTATTGGGTGAATTTAGGAGTTCTGCCTTTTTGGCTAATATTAATTTTTTTTCCCAATTCAAATCTTTCTAGGTATTTTGTAACTTCGATATTTCCAATTTTTATTCTTGTGGGTGCATATATTTTCATATTTTATAAATCATATTTAAATTCATATGATTTCATAAACAATTTTACCTTATACCTTAGTATTGATCACTTATCGGATTTATTTACAGATAAATCTTATCTAATGATGTTTTGGGTGCATTTCATCTCAATCAACCTATTTACCGGCGGTTGGATAGTCAAAGACTCCCAAAAACTTTTAATAAATAAGTTTTTTATAACAATACCACTTATTATTACCTACTTAATTGGTCCTATTGGTTTATTTTTTTATTGGTTGGTCAGGATTTTTTATGCAAAGAAAATAAATTTATATGACTAAATCAGTCGATTTTTATTTTGATTTTATTAGTCCATATTCATTTTTAGCTTATAAAAAATTTAAATCTCTAGATAAAAAAAATAAAATTAAAGTTAATTATAAACCTATCTTATTAGGGGGGCTTCATAAACTAGGAGGGATAGTAGCTCCAGCGTTTAATAAACGTAAAATGAAAAATATGAAAAATGATTGTGAGCTTGTAGCAAAAAAAAATAATATTAAATTCAAATGGAATGACAAATTTCCTATTAATTCTTTATATTTAATGCGAGGATATCTAATTATTGATGACAATTTGAAAAAAAAATTTTTTGATTTATGTTTTGATGCATATTGGAAACATAACATTGATATATCAAATATAGAAAATGTAAAAGATATTTTAAAAAATTCTTCAATAGATGAAAATATTTATTTTGAAAAAATTCAAAGTTCAAAAGTTAAAGATGAATTAAAACAATTAACTAATAATGCTTTTGAAAAAGATATTTTTGGTGCTCCAACATTTGTTGTTAATGACAAAATTTTTTGGGGTCAAGATAGATTAGATTATGCTTTAGATGAATATAATTCTTAAACAATTTTAAATTTGCTTTGTCTAATTGCTCCAAACCCACCCTCGATGTGAGATACTTTTTCAAATCCCATATCTTTTAATGATTTTGCAGCCAGTGCAGATCTTAATCCACCTGCACAAAATAAAACCATCTCTTTGTTTAAATCTAGTTTTCCATCTTTAAAATAAACACTTTCAGGGTCTAACCAAAACTCTAACATGCCTCTTGGTATATGATTTGCACCCTCTACCTGACCCTCTTTTTGAAGTTCTCTGATATCTCTAATATCAATTAAATTACACTGATCATCATTAACCATTTTATGTGCATCTTCTGTAGAAATAGTTTTAATTTCTTTGAGTGCTTCTGATACCAGAGTTTGAGATGATTTAATTGCCATAATATTGTAAATATCTATATCATAAATTAAAAATATATGAAAAAAATTTTCATCAAAATTGCTAAAATATTAGGCTTTGAAATTATTGATCAAAATAATTTTACGTGTCCAACTTTAGGTAAAAAATTAGATGAAGATCTTTCAATTTTGAATAAAAAATCAATAGTCTTACCATTGGGTGAAGTAAAAATTTCAAGACAAGTAAAATCAATTTTAATTATAGTGAGAATGAATACTGAAATAGAGATTTGGGATCAAAGTAAAAAAAGATTATTTGAACAACCAAAAATAGAATACTCATATCGTTCAGTTAAATCATTAATAAATTCAATCAGTTTCTGTCAAAATAAATACCCAGAAATTAAAATAAAAACTTTAATTATTGATGATAATTCTAAAGATGAAAATTTAAATAGAATTAAAAAACTTACAGAAGGTAATAATATTAATTTTATATCCCTTAACCACGATAATTATAAAACAAAAATTAAAGAGCAAAAATCAAAAGAAACTTTTTCTAATTTAGCAAGTTTATTAAATAGTTTTGAAATTGGAAAAAATCAGGGAGACGATTTGGTTTTTTTTGTTGAAGATGATTATCTACATTTTGAGTCAATGTTAGAGGAAATGGTTGCATCTTATGAGAGGATATCCTCACTAATAAATAATGATATTTTTATGTGTCCTTCAGATTATCCTTATCTTTATATGAATAATGAAAAGACAAATATATTAATTGGAAATAAAAGACATTGGAGAACAATAAACAAAACACTTTGCACATTTATGACTAGTAAAAATTTGTTAGAAAAATACTGGGAAAATTTTGAAAAAACTTGTCTAGATCGAAATGATCCTTTTGAAAAATATATTAATGAAATTTACCAAAATGAAATTTGTATTTCACCACTTAAAAGTTTATCCCTACATTTAACTAATGTTAATTCAAGCTACGGATTAGCTCCTTTTATTGATTACAAAAAACTTTGGGATGAAAATAATTAAAAAAAACCCCTTGAGGGAGGGGCTTTAATTATTTAACTAACTTTAGAGAGAAATTTTAAGGGACCCTCCGATGAGCAACATTGCAGATACACAGAGGCGAAGGATCCCTTTATTGTTAACAATTAGTCACGTATTGCGTAAGCAATAACGCCAGTTTCAGTTACGTCAGTACCTTTAGATTCACCTTCTTTGCTTAATCTAAGACCAACGGTTGCTTTCATAACGCTAAATACAATGTAAGCTACTATGAAAACAAAAACATTTACTGCTAAAACACCTACTAACTGAGTGCTAAATGATGCATCAGTATTTGTTGCAGGTACAATTAATGTACCCCAAATACCAGCAAATAAGTGTGCTGGTATTGCACCAACTACATCGTCGATCTTTAATGAAAATAATAGTTTAGTACCATAAACCACAATCAAACCACCCACTGCACCAATTAAAATCGCTGCTAAAGGTGATGGGGCTAATGGTTCAGCTGTAACAGCAACTAATCCACCAATACAACCATTTAACATTTGGACTACATCTGTTTTACCAAAGTGTAATCTTGTAATAATAGCGGCACTCACTACTCCACCCGCACCTGCTAAAAATGTGTTCATAAAGATTGTTGATACAGCAATTGCATCAACTGCAGTTCCAATAGCTAATTGTGATCCACCGTTAAATCCAAACCAACCTAACCATAGAACAAAGACACCTAAAGCTACCAATGGTATAGATGATGCTGCAAATGGTTTAAGTGGAGCCGGTGCACCAGACTTAGTAAATCTTCCTAATCTAGGACCAATAATCATTGCTCCTGCCAATGCAGCTGCACCTCCAGTTGAGTGAACTAGTGTTGAGCCGGCAAAATCGGAGAAACCAATGGATGCTAACCAGCCACCACCCCACTGCCAACCCATAACGATTGGATAAATAATTCCTGATAGAATTGCTGCAAATAAAAAGAATGGCCATAACTTAATTCTTTCAGCCATAGTTCCAGATACAATAGAAACAGTAGTAGCACAAAATACCATTTGAAAATACCAATCTGAGCCATCAGAATACCCAGTGTCTACTGCACTAGCATCAGACCATGGTATAAATTTACCAATATAACCTCCTTCTGGTATTCCATAAGCCAAATTATAACCTACCATCCAAAACATTATTCCTGAAATTGATAATAAACCTATATTTTTTGCACAAATTACAGATACACTTTTTGATGTAACCATTCCTGATTCTAACATCGCAAATCCTGCGGCCATGAAAAATACCAAGAAACCACAAATTAGAAATAACAATGTATTAAAAACAAAACCTATTTCAGCAGAAATAGTTGTCTCTGCCATCCCTGCACTGCTCATGCTTAATAAAAAAATTAAACTAATAAGCGGTGTACTTATTTTTTTTAAAAATTTAGTCATAAGACCTCCCTGTTTTAGATCTTACTTATATTTTTTAAAATAATTAAAAACTAACGCTGATTAAGAAAATTGGGTATGCAGAATTTGCATGTAGAAACAGCCTTAATGCAAGTTATTACATTAAGGCTGTAAAAAATATTATTTATTAAATACTTCTTTTAAAGCTTTTGCTGGTAAGAATTTAACCTTTTGTGATGCAGCAATTTGAATCTGTTCACCAGTTCTAGGATTTCTTCCAACTCTAGCTTTTCTTTTAGCTACTTTATAAGTTCCAAATCCAGCAATTTTTACTGAATCATCAGCTTTTAAAGCATCTAAAATAGTGTTGGTAATTGTATCAAAAGTTCTCTCAGCATCTACTTTGCTTAAATTTAAAGCTCCTGAAAGTTTGACTACTAATTGTTTTTTATTCATTTTAGCTCCGGTTTTATTAGGTTAATTACCATTTTTATCAAAAGTGTTGATAAATCAAGACTTTTTTTAGTATATAATTAAAAGTTATACACAATATATTGTGTGATCTTAAATTTACCTTGATTTTATTAACTTTTTTTGATTTTGAAAAAAATTATTATCCAAATAATCCAAGATCTTTTAAGTCATTAAAGGTTGTAAAAAACATCAATGATAGCAATAAAAACATACCGATTCGAAAAAAACCTTCTTGAGTTTTTTGTGATAAAGGGCGGCCTAAAACTTTTTCAAAAGCATAAAACATCAAATGTCCTCCATCTAACATTGGTATTGGAAAAAGGTTAACTAAACCTAAGCTGATTGAAATATATGCCATCATACTAATAAAAGCCAAAACACCGAATTCAGCAACCTGTCCTGATATTTTTGCAATTCTTATAGGACCACCTAACTGTGAAGTATCAGCTTTACCAAAAATCATTGCACCTATGTATTTTAAAGATGAAATACTCACATAATAAACTTCATTAGCAGCATGATATATTGCTTGGGCAGGGCCTAGTTTTACATGATTAATTTCGTTATTATATGCACCTAATTTAATTCCAACCATTCTTTTATTTATTTGGTTACCAAGATTATCTTCACTTAAAACTAAGTTAGGTTTTATTTTTAAAATTATCTCATCATATGAGCGCTTTACTTTAAAATCTATAATATCATCTGTTGACATAGTAATATATTTTGAAACATCCATAATACTTTTAACTTTATTTCCATCTATTTCTAAAATAATGTCATTTTGTTTCAGGCCTCCAATCATTGCGGGGCTATCTTTTTGGACTTCATTGATTACAGCTGGCGTAAAGTCTTTACCAATAAATGTATAAATTGAAAAAAATATGGCTAAAGCTAATAGAAAATTAGCTAATGGACCTCCAAAAACAATTAAGACTCTTTGATATAATGGCTTTAAGACAAATAACTTTTGGCGATCTTCTTCATTATATTTTTTAAGGATTTTTTCTTGATCTGCTTGTGAAAAGACATTTCTATCACCAAAAAATTTAACATATCCACCTAGTGGTATCCAACAAATTTTCCATCGGGTTCCAGAACTGTCATTCCAACCAAATATTTCTTTTCCAAAACCTATGGAAAAGTCTGTAACACCAACTCCATACCTTTTTGCAAAATAATAATGGCCATATTCATGGATAAATACAACTACTAAAATTAATACAATAAATGGTAAAATATAATTGAGCATAACTATGAATTTTAAATGACTTTTAAATTATTCTCAATAGGCTATTTTTCACATAAGCTGGTCAAAAAAACATTCGTTGTATTTGTTATAAAAAGATATAAGCATCCTGCTTAAAATACTAATTATATCAAAATGATAAATTTCAACGAGTTACAAATAGAAAATAAGCTTAAAAACTCAATCAAATATGCAGATTTTAAAACACCGACGCCCATTCAAAGTAAATCAATTCCCATTAGTTTAACTGGTAAAGATATTTTAGGGACTGCTCAAACTGGTACAGGCAAAACTTTAGCATTTACAATTCCAATGATTAATAAGTTAATTTTAGATAAAAATTCTATGGCTTTAATCATCTGTCCTACAAGAGAACTTGCAAGCCAAGTAATGCAAACAGTTTTAAAGTTAAATGTTAGAGAAATAGGAATTGGAAATGCGTTGCTAATTGGCGGTGAAAGCATGCAAAAACAACTTAAGAAATTAAAAAAAAGAGCACGAATTATAGTTGGTACTCCTGGAAGAATTAATGATCATTTAAAAAGGCAAAGTTTAAATTTATCAAAAGTGACTTATTTGGTCCTGGACGAAACAGACAGGATGTTAGATATGGGCTTTACTCCACAAATAGAATTAATTTTAAAATTTATCCCAAAAAAACATCAGACCTTATTATTCTCTGCAACTTTACCAAATAATATTCTTAAAATTTCTGAAAAATACTTAAACAACCCAGAACGAATAGCTGTCGGTTCATTATCAACTCCAATTGAAAAAATTAAACAAGAAACATTTCAAATAACTCAAGATAAAAAATATCATGAATTAATTAATCAGCTAGTTGAAAGAAATGGTTCTATATTAGTTTTCGTTAAAACTAAACATGGTGCAGATAAAATAGTTAAGCGATTAAAATATGATGGTCATTCTGCAGACGCTATTCATGGTAATTTAAGACAAAGTAAAAGAGACCGAGTGATAACAGGATTTAGAAATGGCAAAAGTAGAATATTAATTGCAACAGATGTTGCTGCTAGGGGATTGGATATTCCTTTAATACAACACGTAATAAATTATGATCTTCCTCAAGTTCCTGAAGATTACATTCATAGGATTGGAAGAACAGGTAGAGCTGGTAAAGAAGGATCTGCTTTAACATTTCTTACCCCAAATGACAAATCAATGTGGAATTCTATTAGTAGATTAATTGATCCAAATTTTAAAATTCCACAAGATGGACAAAGAAGAAAATTTAAAGGAAAAAAAAGACCCAATGCAAGCTTTAATAAAGAAAAAAAATTTAAAGATAAAAAGAAGTTTAAATTTAAAAAAACGAGCTTCACAGATAAGAAAGAAAAATTTAAAGAATCAAACTTTAAAAATAAAAAAAAAATTTTTGGTTTTACAAATAATCCAAATTATTTTGATAAAAAATCTTCAAATGATTTAACAGCAGACTCAAACAAAAAGAATTTTAAATTTAAAGGTAAGAAAAAATTTAAAAATAGAAAAAGACCTAAGAATTTCTCATTTAAAAAATTTAAAAAAAATAAATACTAAGAGCAAAATTTATTTAATAATATCTAACCAATTTTTAATTTCATGAGTTTTATTTTCAAAATCCAAACTTTTTTCTTCGGATTTAATAAAATCAATATGTTTTTTAAACGCCTCTTCATTTTTAAAATATTCCTTGGCGATCATTTTTTCCATTCTCTCATTAGATAGATTAATCATTTGCCAGTATTCATAATCTGGGTGATATTGAAGACCCCAAACTTCAGAATTTTCTGATTTAAAGTATGTGCCCATAATATTATTAACTTTATCACTTGATAATAAAGTTGCTCCTTCAGGTAATTCACAAACTTCGTCAAAATTAAAGGCTGGGGTATTAAATTTAAGTTTTTTATTTTTATATATAGGATTTTTTTTTCCATTTTCATTTATTTCTACTTCAGTTGCTATTCCTATATGAGCACCATTTTTACCTGGTGCAACTTTCCCACCTGCTGCTGTCGAACAAACTTGCAAGCCCCAACAAATAGCAAGAATTTTATTATTATGTTTAAAACAATTAGATGCAAAATTAATATGTTTTTTAATTTCATCCGTCATATCATTTAGCCTCATGGCTCCACCTGTAAAAATGATTCCATTATACAGATTCATATTTTCCAGTGCTTTGTTGGTTTCATTGTCGTTAATAGGATTTATAATTGTTACACTTGAAGATGGCTCTAATTTTAAAACTATATTTTTCAAATTTTCAGAACATGATGCTTTTGCGGCCTTAATAAATACCTCAGTATCTTTCGGATTGTTTCCTTCGACAATTAAAACATTTAAACTCATTAAAATAATTTGCCTGACATGCTGTATTGATACATAATTTTCATATCTGCTTCAGTCAATTTTTTGGGGTTTCCTCCAGTTGAAGGATCTTTCAATGCCATTTTTGACAGTCTATCCAATTGTAAGTCCTTCTCTTCAATTACTTCAGATAATTTATGAGGCATATCTAATTTTTTTCTTAAATCTAAAACCCAATTAATAAATCCATCAAATGATCTATCTTTTAATTCTAAATAATTACAAATTTTAATAATTTTTTCCTCAATAACATCCTTATTAAAAGTCAAAACGTATGGCATAAATATTGCATTCGATAAACCATGATGAATATTATTTAAAGCATTAACTGGATGACTTAGTGAATGTATTGCTCCCAAACCTTTTTGAAAAGCTGTTGAACCCATACTAGCTGCAGTAATCATATTCATTCTTGCTTCAATATTTGATCCATTATTGACTGCTTCTAATAACCATTTATTTATTAATCTCATGCCCTCAAGAGCAATACCATCTGCCATTGGATGATAACCAGGCGCACAGTAAGCTTCTAAGTTATGAGCCAATGCATCCATTCCAGTAGCAGCTGTTATTTTTGGAGGTAAACCCACTGTTAAAACTGGATCTAAAATTACAATTGAAGGTAAAAATTTTGGATGAAAAATAATATTTTTAACACCTGTCTCTTCATTTAAAATTACAGAAGCTCTTCCAGTCTCTGATCCAGTTCCAGCTGTTGTAGGTACAGCAATAATTGGAACAATTTTATCTGAATTAGCTTTAGTCCAATTATCTCCAACATCCTCAAAATCCCAAATAGGTAAAGATTGTCCTGACATGAAGGCTACTGCTTTTCCAACATCTAATCCACTTCCACCACCAAAAGCAATTACACCATCACAATTATTTTTTTTAAAACTCTCTACTCCTTCGTTAACATTCATACCAGTTGGATTACCAACGACATTTGAATATAATTTGGTAGATAATTTATTTTTATCTAATATTGATAAAGTGTTTTTTACAATATCTGTTTCGGCCAAACCTTTATCTGTTACAAGCAGCGGCTTAGTAATACCTAAATTTTTACAAGCTACTGCAATATCATTAATTCTATTTTCACCAACCCACATTGTTGTTGGATAATTCCAGTTATATTTTCCCATAATAATATTTAGTGTTTTATGAATTAAGATGTTGTATATCATTTTCTAAATCAATTTTAACTAAAATATTTATGCAAAAAACTGTTACGCCAATTGATAATACTCTTTATGTTGAAAGAGAATTTCACTCAACACAAATTGAACCAACTATAGTTAATTCAATGAAGGCCCAAAAAGATTGGTCTAATCTTAAAGTTAATGAAAGAGTAAAACTTCTAAAAAATTTTGTAGAAGATTTTTTATCGAAAGGTAATGTTGTTGGAGAAGAACTCAGTCGACAAATAGGAAGACCCATTTCCCAAGCAGCAGGTGAATTAAATGGTTTTAAAGAAAGAGCTGACTACATGTTATCAATTGCAGAAAAAAAACTAATGAATATAGATGTTACTAAAGATAATAATTTTAAAAGTTTTATTAAAAGAAGACCTTTAGGAATTGTTTTTGTAATAGCACCGTGGAACTATCCTTATCTTGTAGCCGTGAATTCAATTATTCCTGCTATGGCTTCTGGAAATACAGTTATATTAAAACATTCTGCTCAAACACCTTTGTGTGCGGAGCAACTTTATCAGTCAGCAAAAAAAACTTTGCCTAAGGATGTTTTTAATTATCTTCATTTAAATCACGAGGATAGTTTAAAAGTTGTATCAGATAAAAGAATTAATTTTGTATCTTTTACTGGCTCAGTTAAGGCAGGTTACGAAGTTCAAAAAGCAACTCATACAAAATTTATTGATATGGCTTTGGAACTTGGTGGTAAAGATCCAGCTTATGCAAGATATGACTGTAATTTAGAAAAAACAGTCGAAAATTTAGTTGATGGATCCTTTTTTAACTCTGGTCAATCTTGCTGTGGAATTGAAAGAATTTATGTTGATGAAAAAATTTATAACAATTTCATAGAATTATTTGTTTCAAAAACTTATAATTATAAACTTGGAAACCCTTTACAAAAAGAAACTAACCTAGGTCCTGTAGTTAAATTGTCTGCAGCTGATTTTATTATTAAACAAATGAATAATGCTGTCGATAAAGGTGCAAAAAAAATGATCGATGAAAACAAATTTATCTTTCCTAAAGAACATAAAAATTATTTAGTGCCACAAGTTTTAACTAATGTTAATCATGATATGAATTTTATGACAGAAGAAACATTTGGACCTTGTGTTGGAATTATGAAAGTTAAAGATGAAAATGAAGCAATAAAATTAATGAATGATAGCCCTTATGGTTTAACAGCTTCTATTTGGACTAAAGATTTAGAAATTGCTGAAAAAATTGGTAATAAAGTTCAAACTGGAACATTTTACATGAATAGATGTGACTATTTAGATCCGGCATTATCTTGGACGGGTGTCAAAGAAACTGGAAAAGGTTGTTCATTGTCAGAAATAGCATATGAAAAACTAACTTCCCCAAAAAGTTTTCATTTAAGAAAAGAACAATAATATGAAACTAAATTTTAAAGGAAAATCTGCCGTCATAACTGGTGCAAGTGGTGGAATGGGTTTGGAAATTACAAAAGCGTTGTCAAAGAATAATATTTCAGTTTTAATGTTAGATCTTCAAAGTCCCCACAAAGATTTCTTAAAAAAAAACAAAAACTGTGTTTTTAAAAAAGTTGATGTAACTAATTTTAATAAAATGAAATCTCACATTGATACATTTTATAAAAAACATAAAAGGGTTGATTATTTAGTAAACACCACTGGGGTCCTCTGGTTTAACAAAGATGTTTCTGCAGTAGATATAAATTCAAATATTTGGGATAAAGTTTTTGAAATCAACTTAAAAAGTATGATGTATCTTTCAAAAATCATAGTTCCTAAAATGAAAAAAAATAAATTTGGTTCTATGGTTCATATATCTTCAGTCGATGCATTATCTGGAGATGATAAACCACAAGATGCTTATGGAGCTTCTAAAGCTGCCATGATTAGACTTTCAAAATCATTAGCAATTCAATTTGCACCAAACAATATTAGATCAAATATAATTTTGCCTGGTCCAATAGAAACTGGTATGCAAATTAGATGGAAAAATAACCCTAAAGCAAAAAAAAATTTAGAAAAATTTATTCCTTTAAATAGAGTTGGAAGGCCAAAAGATATATCAAATGCTTCTGTGTTTTTATTAAGTGATCAGTCTAATTATATTACTGGGACTGAATTGATTGTTGATGGTGGTATTACATCAAAACCTTAATACTTATTAGGCGCCTTAATAAAGGCGCCTAAAATTAATATTTTTATCTGTAAGGATATCCTGCTTTATCCATTGTTGAAGCATATGCTTTGAATGCATCAACAACTTTTTTAGCTCGTGGACTAATTTTAGAAGTATCATCCCAAAACTTTTTAGAGTCTTCTACTACTCTTCCCCACTCATTATCTGGTAAGCTAGTAAGCTCCATTTTCTTTCCTTCAACACGAAGTTTAGCTTCACCACCCCAATACCAAACTTGTCTATAGTAATGAGAGTCATTGATAGACATTCTATAAAGAGCCTGAAGTTTAGGACTTAATTTATCCCAACTTTTTTGGTTAGCAAAATAAGAACCAAACCAAGCTCCTGTTACAGAGTTTGTTAGCGCATATTTGCAAATATCAGCCCA
>Ga0209335_10002748_pt1 | contig 18197 bp, 15 predicted proteins | sample COG_09_FD_184753 | JGI IMG/M metagenome (GOLD analysis project Ga0209335, IMG submission 184753) | Pelagic Microbial community sample from North Sea - COGITO 998_met_09 (SPAdes) (version 2) | ecosystem: Environmental > Aquatic > Marine > Neritic zone/Coastal water | place: Helgoland, sampling...
ATGCGGAATGGGTCCAGTAATCGCAGAAGATGTTAAAGGAAAGGCTTTAGAACTTCCAGGAATCGATGATGCAGAAGTTGAAATCGTATGGGACCCGCCATGGAATCAGGATATGATGTCCGAAGAAGGTAAAATGGAATTAGGTTTAATTTAGCTTCTTTTCTTTTTGCCTTGTTTCCATTCTCCCCTAACCTCTTCATCATTAATTAATGAGCTCATTTACGGAAAAGAAAAGAGTTGCGATCGGATCTGACCACGCAGGATATATATACAAAGAAGCAATCAAAAAATTCCTTCAAACTAAAGGTTTCGAAACTAAAGATTTTGGAACTTTTTCAGAGGATTCTGTAGATTATCCATTATTTATTCGTCCCACAGCACAAGCAGTTTCAGACGGACTGTGTGACTATGGAATCGTTTTAGGTGGGAGCGGAAATGGAGAAGCCATGGTTGCAAACAAGGTTAAGGGAATCAGGTGTGCTTTGTGTTGGTCAGAGGATACTGCCCGACTTGCAAAAGAACATAACGATGCAAATGTAATTTCAATCGGGGAAAGACAGATATCAGAAGATTTGGCAATAAAGATCGTAGATATTTGGCTCAACTCTACTTTTGAAGGTGGAAGACATGCCAAAAGAATAAAGATGCTAGACTCAAACAATCAAATTTAACTAAAAATTCCAAATGACCAAAGAAAAAGATAAGAAACGAGATTCAGTATCCGAAGCTATACAGGGAAAATTCCTTGACGAAAGGAAAATTTTCTTGTGGGGAGAAGTAAGCGACCGTTCAGCCCGTGACTTAACGGAAAAATTACTTTTCCTAGAAGCTGAAAACCCAGGAAAGGAAATTACTTTTTATATTAATTCTCCAGGAGGTTCAATTACCGCTGGAATGGCTATATTTGACACCATGCAACTAATTAGCTCCCCTATAGCCGTTGTAGTGACTGGAATGGCAGCTAGCATGGGATCCATACTTCTTTGCGGAGCGACCAAGGGTAAACGATTCCTATACCCTCATTCAAGGGTTTTAATTCATCAGCCCTTAATCACTGGGCGAATGGTTGCTGCCGCGGTGGACATAAATATACAAGCTCAGGAAATGGAAAAACTTCGCGAAGAATTAAACGGAATACTGGCAAAAACTTCCGGGCAACCTTTAGATAAAATTCAAGAAGACACTGACAGAGACTTTTATCTCAATGCAGAAGAAGCGATCGAATATGGGCTCGCAGATAAGATTGTCGATAAAATTTAATTCTTAGCTTTCCCCATTGCCGAAAGAGGAAGTTCATTTCCCAAATTCCAAATCTTTGGCACTTGATAATTCTTAAGATGCTGCTTTGCATAGCTCTGAATTATTGTTAAATCGCCTGTTTTCGGTGTTCCATGGAAAATTATACATTCTCCCCACTCTTCATCTTTTCGATGAGATATTAAACATGAATCAATGTGCTCACATTTCGACATTATTTTTTCAATTTCATCCAAATTTATTTTCTCTCCACCAGAAATGATCACCCTGTCAGCTCGCCCATCGATCTGCCAATTACCTTTATTGTCTTGTCGACCATAGTCAGGGGTAAGTAACCACGAGTCATTTGGGTCATTTTCTGCGAAAGCATTTAACGCCATACTCTTGGACTTTACTAAAATCCTAGAATTGTCATGACCAACTTTTAGTTTTGAATGACAAAGAGCTTTACCCACCCCATTTTCCCCGTTTAGAAAGTTACTGTTGTTCAATATGGTGACCATTCCGCATGTTTCTGACATTCCATAAGTCGGATAAACTGGAAGTTCCTCTTTCCTACATTGATAAACAAGACTTTCAGTTAAAGCAGCTCCACCCAAAAAAATCCCTCTAAACCGACGAAGGTTATCCAAAGATACCTCATTTCTTACTAATCGAAATAACTGAGTTGGAACTAAAGATAACCATTTACCGTTAGCGTGATCTCCGATCTCAGAAAAAAGATTACGATAATCAAGAAAGAAGACTTTGCCACCAGTTCTACCTGCCCTCATAACCTGCATCATACCTCCCACATGATTTAAAGGTAAACAACACCAAGATGAAATAAATTCCACTTCGAGATAATCCATTAGTCCATCTACAGCAAATTGCATTGAAGTATGATTATGTTGGACCCATTTTTTTCTTCCGGATGTTCCACCACTTTGAAAGTACATAAAAGGACCAGTTTCTAAAGAATTAGATTCCGTTTTATGTATAGTTTGATTCTCGCCAATCCAGACACTCTGATTATTTTGATATAAGGTAAGAATTTTGATAGCGAATTTAAGAAGTTCACTTTTTCTGCTATTTTGACCATCAATCCAATCAAATTTATTGGGTGGAATACCTAAACTCATAAATTTGCCCATAATCTATCCAACATACTTGAAGTTACCGAGAAAGGACGCAAAGGATTTTGATGGTGATTGGGAAATTCGATACTTGAGTTACGAAACAAATTGCGATCTAAACCTGCATCCACTCCCGAATATGAAGCACAACGACAAACGCACTCATACCCAAATGGACTCTCAAAAGAAGTTGATACTACTGAACGATTAGAGTTTTCTTTTAGAAATCGGATCGTTTCTTTCCAATCACTAAGCAAATAAGGCTTTAATACGAAAAAGCCCGTCCAATTTTGTTGTTCAAAATAAGATAAATCATTTTTCCATACTAGACTTTCATCCAAAGCCAAAGGTATATCAATTTTTTCCTGAACCAAAAATAGTTCCTCTAATTTATCTCGTGGAAAAGGTTGTTCTATAAATTGGATTTGGGATTCGTCCTTAAATGATTCATTCCATGTTAGTAATTCCTTCATACTTAATGACTCATTCGCATCCAACCTAAGTTTTGAGTCAGGAGATAAGTTTTCAAGAAAACGCTTCACCTCTACAATTTCTTCTTCTACCCTCCTTATACCTATTTTCTTTTTAAAAGACTTAGAGATCACTGAGGGAGTAGAATTAAAGTTCGAGATTTCTGCGATTAAAACAGGATTACGGTTAACAATTCCTATCTCATTCTTCCAAAGGTCGCATTCAAGGGAACCCATGGCGGAATCAACGAGTTCATTATTAAAAAAATCTTCTCCGCTTACCCAACTCCTAACAATTGGCAAGACATCGTTAATTTCGTAGGAATAAAAGAACGGAGTTAAAGAAATCTCCCCAAAAGAAACCTGACCATTTTCACTCTGTTTGCGCAAAAGAATACTTTCTTTCTCAGCCCAAACTCCATGTGCAGTATGTAAAGGTGAGGAAAACTTATGCTTGTAAACTCGAAACTGACGGGTTTCCTTCATTAAATAAACTTGAGGCGATAGTATCTTTCGATCATATACATTGTTTAGATGCAATTTCTTATAAGCCAACTATGGATAACGATTTTTATTTAAAAGCAGACGACTTCTTTCTGAGAAATTGCCCGAACGGATTGACTTTTGACGATTTGTCTTTAGCGACTTGTTATTCTGAAGTTTTACCTAGGGATGTAAACCTCGAAACTCAGTTATCTGATTCAATGAAACTTTCTCTCCCGATACTTTCATCGGATATGGATACTGTCACTGAATCAAATATGGCAATTGCTATGGCTCTTTGTGGTGGAATTGGGCTTATTCATTACAATATGCCACCTCGTGCACAAGTGAAACAAATCGCTAGGGTCAAGTATCATGTACACGGTTTAATACAAGACCCCATTACAATAACCGCCGATAAATTAGTTGGTGATGTCCTCGAACTAATTAAACAAAAAAGTTTTCAGTTCCGTACCTTTCCTATTGTTGATGAAAAAGAAAAACTACTTGGACTCTTACCTGGACGGGTCGTCAAGGAAAGGTATCGCAGTAGAAAAGTAACCGATGGAATGCTTACAAGAAAAGAAGTTTATACCATATGCGAAGACGAGGTTGGAATGGATCCAATTGCAACTGCAGACCAGTTCTTCAGTAAGCATATGGGCATACACAAACTGCTAGTTGTTGATAACAAAGATCGATTGCGAGGACTATATACGCTAAGCGATATTGAGCGAATTATTGGAGAAAACAGAGATCATTTAAAACCTGCCCGTGATTCAAAATTTAGATTGCTTTGTGGAGCAGCTATTTCAACTCCAAGAAAAAAAGACAATTCAATTGATAAGAATGCTCTACTAGAACATATCGGTGAAATGGTTGAACAGGGATTAGATGCCATTGCTGTATCCACCGCTCATGGACATACTAAAGGAGTCGGTGATACAACTAAACTCATTCGCGAATCTTTCCCATCCTTAACAATTATTGCTGGTAATGTAACTTCAGGAGAGGGTGTTGAATTCCTTGCGGATGCCGGTGCAAATGCTATAAAAGTTGGACAAGGACCTGGTTCTATCTGCACTACTCGAGTGGTTGCAGGTGTTGGCATTCCTCAAATGACTGCACTCTACACAGCATCTCAGGGAGCCAAGAAAAAAGGGGTCTCTATCATTGCAGACGGGGGAATTTCGAAATCAGGTGATATTGTTAAAGCACTTACTTTATCCGAAGCGGTAATATGCGGGGGATTACTTGCGGGATGTAGAGAAGCCCCCGGTAGAATAGTAGAAATTGAAGGCAAATACTATAAACAATACAGGGGGATGGGTAGCCTGGAAGCAATGAAGGAAGGATCTGCATCTAGATATGGTCATAAAAAAGAAGATCTTTCTGCAAAAAGCACGGCGGAGGGCATCGAAGCACTCAAAGAAGTTGCCGGATCGGTTAAGGAAACAATTGAAACCTTAGTTGGAGGACTACATTCAGGTTTGGGTTATTTGGGTGCTAAAAACCTTAAGGAACTAAAAGATAAGGCAAGGTACATAAAAGTCAGTGCAGCTGGTCAGAAAGAGTCTGGTACCCACGATGTGATTGAAGTCAAGAGTAGTGATTTCGCGAGATCTTAAATTTTAACCCAATTACAATCTTATGAATTCATTGATTGATTCAGAACAAAACATCTATTCCGTTCTTGGTATAAGCATGGGAGACGAGGGAAAAGGTCGAGTAGTTCATGAAATTTTAGAGCAGACTCAAAATGAAACTGGGCATGCTCCATACGGAGTTATTAAAGTAAATGGGGGTGCAAATGCAGGACACACTGCAGCAGGTTTAAAGCTCAACTTGCTTCCATCGGGTGTTGGTAATCCTAATGTCCAAAAACTAATAATAGGTAGCGGAGTAGTAGCAGATCCAAGAAAATTTTTATGGGAATCCAAACCGCTTGAATCTCGAGGTATATCTGTACTAAGCAGATTACTTATCGATGAAAAAACACAAATCAGTGATCTAACACACAGGCTTCTAGATTTAGCTTGGGAAAATTACCGAGTTAAAGAACTTGGATTAGAAAATCGAGGCTCTACTGGGCGCGGTATCAGCCCTGCTTACTGTGACGAAACTGGTCATTGGCAAATTTTTTATCAATCCTTTAAGGAAGACAGAAAGCTTTTCCGAAAATACCTAAAGGGCAGAGTGAATCGTGCTATGGATACAATCCGTTTCGTATGCAAAACAAAGGAAGAAAGTTGGAATAAATTCTTTGATACTCTTTCTGTAGCAGAAATAAATGCAAATGCAGAATCGATTAAAGAGCAAATTTTTGATGAGAACGAATTTGAGTTTTTCAACTTTAAAGGTGAAGAGCCTTTTACTCTTAATTTTGAATACTTAGAGCATGTATACTGGGAAGCAGGACAAAAATTAATTCATGCAATAGGCGATATTAGAAGTGAAATTATTAAAAATTGCAAAAGATCCAAAACCATTGTGGCAGAATTTGGGCAAGCTTATTGGCTAGATAAACGACACGGGTTCACTCCAAATGTAACTGCGTCGCATACGACTACGCCTGAATTGTTTACATCTGCTGGGATTCCAGTACAACCGGTCGTAACCATCGGGTGCTGCAAAGCATATGACACAAAAGTCGGAACTCATCACTTTTTAACAAAAATTGATCATAAAACTGACCCCCTTGGACAAAAGCTGGCTAGACTAGAGTACGGAACTTCAACTGGCAGACAAAGAATGGTTGGATGGTTTGATGCTGTTGAAAAAGGAAGTTCGCTTCGATATTGTGGATTTGAAGAGTTAGTTATCAATAAACTTGATGCACTCACATTGGATAAAGATACAGAAGATTCTGATTTGAAGATATGCGTAGCTTACCGTTCCAGTGATGGAAATATCATTAGGGATGTACCGCGATCAGATTCGACACACAGATCTTTGACTCCTGTCTATGAGTCACTGAAGGGGTGGCATGATGACATAAGTGAAATTAAATTTTACAATCAATTACCACCTGAGGCAAAAGTATACATATCCAAGATGGTAGGGAGCATCATTGAATGTGCTCATCCAGAAGGTTACGAACATACAAAATTACCAGAAATCCGCTTTATTGGAGTTGGACCTGATCCAGGTCAAATCATTTCTGACATACCTAAAACATTAGATTTAATAAATTACTAAGTGATTTCAAGACCACCTGCATTAGAAAAATTTCGTACTAGGATTTCATGGGAGGACATTGATCAGGGAAGTTTAATGTCTTACCTACAGATTTGCCTGATTGAAGAAACAGGTGAGAGTGCAGGTAACAACTTAGATAAAGATATAACCACAAAAGTGTGTGGAATCTCAAACCATGGAATTGCTAATATTGTGGCTAGAGAAAATTTAGTAGTTTGTGGAATCCCAATGATTGAAATGATTATCAAAGCATTTTCAGCAAAAGCAATTTCTGTAAATTCCAATATTAAAGATGGCGACGAGATAAAAAAAGGGGAAATTATTGCAACTATTGAGGGCAATCAAAGAGATATTTTATTAATAGAACGAACAACTCTTAACTTCATCCAAAAACTTTCTGGTATCGCAACTGAAACCAAGGCATACTCAAATATTGTTAATAGATATGAAGTCGGATTACTAGACACTAGAAAAACTACACCAGGAATAAGACTGTTAGAAAAATATGCGACTTCCTGCGGCGGTAGTTTTAACCACAGAATGGGGCTATTTGATCGTATCTTAATCAAGGATAACCATTTGGCTGCAAAAAAAATAAAAAATTCGACAGCATTCACAAAAATGCTAACAAATATTAAAGGAAATCAGCATCAAGTTATTTTGGAGGTTGAGATTGATTCAATTGATTTTCTAATACCTGCAATCAAAGGTGGGGTTGATGCAGTATTACTCGATAATTTCTCCCCGGAAAAAGTGAGAGAGGCGGTAAATATAAATCAAGAAAGAGTTGTGCTAGAGGCTAGCGGTGGAATTAAGAAGGATTCATTAGAAAAATACGCACAGACAAGACCACATTTCATTTCAACTGGTTCACCAATCTACGCCAGTCGATGGGTCGACATCGGTTTGGATTGGTTGTAAAAAATTATAATTGTGTCAAATTACCCAAAAGGAAGAAAAAAAGGATTTGGTCTAAACAAAAAGCATGATTTTAAATCTGAAGAAAGTCCTAATAGTTACTTATTAAGAATTCTTCTTGATGCTTCACCCTTTTATGTATCGGGAAGTGCAATTGCAGATAAATTAAATGTTTCTAGAGTAGCGATATGGGCGAGAATATCAAAATTGAGAAAAGAAGGATTTGCAATCGAAGCATATCAAAACCGAGGATACAGATTAGCCTCTGAACCTAACAACTTTAATCATGAATTACTGACAGCCTGGTTAATGAAGGTGAAAGAAAATTGTAAAATACATGTTTATAATACAATTGACAGTACTAACTCTGAAGCAGAAAGACTTTTGGTAAACGGTGAGTCGGGTCCTTTTGCAGTAATAGCAAAAGAACAAAATATTGGGCGTGGAAGAATTGGAAAAAAATGGCATAGTCCCCCCAACAATGGAAATCTTTACCTCTCGATTGCCTTTCGACCAAATATCGACGCGTTAAAATTAAGAATTTTCACCTTGTGGCAAGGTATATGTATTTGCAACTATCTTCAATCATTCACAAAGAATAAAGAAATAATGCTAAAGTGGCCGAATGACATAGTCATTCGAGGAAAAAAGCTTGGCGGAATGCTTACTGAGGCATCTATTGATTGTGAAAATATACGATACTTAATTTTTGGATTCGGATTAAATATAAACTCGAAAATATCTCACTACCCTCTATCAATAAAGAAATTGGCATATTCTTTATTCGAAATCAAAAAAGAATCATATAGAATTCACGAAATTACTGCAAATTTAATTAAAATAATTATAGCATCATATAAAGAATGCTATAAGGGAATTAACCCAATTAAATTTTCCAAGGATTGGAATAAATTGGACGCATTATTTAATAAAAGGGTAAGTTTATTAGTCGGAAAAGAAACCTTTAAGGGAATTGCAATGGGAATAAGCTCAAGCGGAGGGCTAAAAATTAAATTAAGTAGTGGAGAATTAAAAACATTTCACAGCGGTGAAGTCCTCTCATTTAAATAATGGAAGTTTTACAAAGAGTGCAATGTGTTGATATCGGAAACACCAGAACTCATATTGGAATTTATGAAAACGGAAAAATTCATGAACAAACTCATATATCCACAATTGATTTAGTAAATTCAAAAGAATTTCCTCTTTCCCATTTACTTAAATATGATGTTCCGCTTTCTTACTGCTCTGTAGTACCAAAAGCAGAAATTGAGTTAAATAGATATACTGAAAGTCATAATATCAAAATATTCAATTTGAATATAAATACGATTAGAGAACTGCCAATTTCATATAAATTCCCACATCAAATCGGACAAGATCGCCTAGCAAATTCATTTGCTGTTTACTTCACCCATCATTTACCATGTATTGTTGTAGATATTGGCACTGCAACAACTTTTGATGTTATTACAGAAAATGAAGGTTATATTGGCGGCGTAATAGCACCCGGACCACAAGGCTTCCTTGACTTCTTGCATCAAAATACTGCCCTGCTCCCCAAACTTCAATACTCTAAACAAAACTTTAACAATAAAATTGGTCAATCAACAGAAGAAGCTATGAAAATTGGTACCTCAATTGGCTATCCCGCGATGGTAAAAGGTATTCTAAATGAAATTATTGATGATGTAAAAATATTTGATAAAAAAACTAAAATTATTTCAACTGGAGGAAGCAAAAATCTAAAAATACATGATAAGATTGATTATCTACCGAATCTTACTCTCAATGGACTAGCACTTGCATTCACGCTAAACAACTAAATTATAAATTTTCCCTTTATGAAAAGTGATAATAAACCTATGGCGATAGTTGAAGTTTTAAATCTTAAAAAAAACTTTGGAAATACAAAAGCTTTGAAAGGAATTAGTTTTTCAATTGGTAAGGGGGAAATTGTTGGTTTCCTGGGTCCCAATGGAGCTGGAAAAAGCACAACCCTGCGTATTCTTTCTGGGCTTATTAATGCAGACAGTGGAGAAGCAAAGGTGTGTGGTATCGATCTAGCCGCAGAAGAAGGCTTAGTTAAGCACCACATAGGATATTTACCTGAAAACAATCCACTACCAGAGGATCTGCGTGTAATTGAATACCTCAATTTTCGATCTCGGTTGAAAGGCTTACAAGGAAGTAGGCTCAAAGAAAGGACAAAAATTGTTCTTGAAATTTGTGACCTTGAAAGAAAAGTATCAGAAAGAAAGATCGGGAATTTATCGAAAGGGTTCAGGCAAAGAGTAGGCATTGCAGATGCACTTTTAGCAGAACCAAGATTAGTTATTCTAGATGAACCAACGATAGGTTTAGATCCCCATCAATCGGCTATAACTAGAAAAATGATGGAAAGACTAAAAGGTGATGTCACTTTTTTGATATCTAGTCACCTATTATCTGAGGTTGAGGCATGTTGCGACAGAATGGTAATATTAAGTCATGGGCAAATAGTTGCAGAAGGTACTCTACATGATTTACAGAAATCCTTTATTGATAAAACTATTTTTGAAATTGTGACAAAAGGAGATAAAATCGAAGTACAAAAACAAATTAGAGAAATTGATAATACATGCGAACTACTACTAGACGACTTGGTTGAGATAACAGGTAAAAGAAGATTTTCATTTTCGACACTCAATGGGGAAAAATCAGCCGAAAGAATTATACAACATTTATTTTCTTCTAAAGAATTAAAAGTTTCCGAGTTTCAAATTGCCAGACCTGACCTCGAGACAATATTCCTAAGGGCAACGAAACAAAATTGGGAAAAAAAGGCACTATCTAAATATAAATAAAAACAGTCAATTTATATAACCATGCGGCCATTTACCACAATACTAAAGTACGAGCTTTTTTCGCTTTTCATTTCTTCTTCAACTTATATTGCTTCATTTTATTTTTTAACACTTTTAGGAATAGGTTTTAAATTCTTTTTGGAAAGTTTCTCTTACACTGATTGGATCCTCCCTCCCCTTTCTTCCTTAGTCGTTGGGTTGTTTTTTGGTGCTCCAGCACTTGTACCATTTTTAACAATGCGATCATTTGCGGAAGAAAGGAAACTCGGGACATTAGAAACTCTTCTTACTACCCCTATCGATAGCGGAATTTTAGTAATTGGCAAATGGAGTGCGTGCTTTATTTTCTTCTCAATAATTTGTATTCTTTCTTTTATATACCCTCTAATTCTCATCTATTTACACCCCGAACAAGGTTTTAATCTTGGTTTCTCATCTCCCCATTACTGGGTTGGATGCTCTCTGTTCCTACTGCTTTATGGCGGGAGTTTCACAGCCATCGGTATTTTTTCAAGTATCATGACTAAAAACCAAATGGTAGCGGGGATGTTAAGCTTCACTCTTATAACACTTTATATCTCTTTAATGTCGATTTCATCTAAGTCGAATATTAACAACGGAAATTTAGAAGGTAATTACCAATTACTCGAACAATCCCTAGCACCACTAACGAATGGATTTGAGAAATTGGAACAATTTTCAGTAGGCTTTATAGATGTAGCTACTATTTTTCACCAAATTATATTTATTATGTTTTTTCTAGTATTATCCACCATACAATTAAACAGATTAAATAAGTAATGGACTTTAGGCGCTCAAAAACAAATAAGAAACTTGATGTATGGCTAACTTTGACATTACTGACAGTTCTTTTTCTAGGTTCAAACTTCATAGTATCTAAAATTAACTATAATTTAGATTTAACTCCAGAATCAATTCATTCTCTTTCTTTTGAATCAACGGCCCAATTAAGCCAAATAACATCACCAGTTAATATATTTGTTACAATTCCTCAAGATACAAACCAACCAAAAATAATTCAAAAACTCTTACACGATTTTAAAATAATCGCAGAATCCATTGAAAACCTGAATCTAAGACATGAGATAAAATTCCACTATATAAATATAGACACAATTCATGATAACTCAGACATAGTAATTAAAAATAAAATTACTGAAAGAAATTCAATAATTGTATCCACTCCCACCGGGAGTAAGAAAGTTCTTTTTCAATACGAATTACAGAAAGATTTAGACAGCATTCAAACAGACGAAATCTACAGATCAGAAAATTCATTAGCTAGGGAAGCAGTTTGGGAATCTGGTCTTTATGATAATTGGAAAGAATCCACAAATGCGGTTCTGGTACCCACTCAGTTCAAAGGAGAAGAATTACTGGTTAAATCAATCGTTGAAATTGCTACCCCTAAACCCCAAAGGCATGTCGTATACTTCACGAGAGGTCATGGTGAGGCTAGTCCTTCAGATGTTAATCTCTTCAATGGCTATTCAGAATTTAGAACAATGATTGAAGATAAGAATTTGATCGTCTCAACAATAGACTTAAGTACAGTCGATCAAGTACCAGATGATGGAAAACTACTAGTCATAGCAAACCCAAAAGGTATATTTCAAGATCAAGAGGTTTCCATTATACGAGAGTTTATTAATGGGGAACAAGGAAGCCTTCTAGTAACAATAGACCCGACTGAAGAGATAGCACTTATGGATAAACCTGCATTTGGACTTAGAGAGACATTGAGGGCATGGGGAATAAGGTGCCACGACATACTTGTCTATGATGCTGACGAAAGAAATTTCGACATATTCAGTGGTGATTATTCATTGCGAACATATTCAAAAAATTCTAAACATAGCATTGTAAACAGTTTACGAGAAGGTGGTTACTCTGTTCAATCGAATAGACTAAGGCCAATTGAATCAATTCCGACGACTGATTCGGAATTCATATCAATGGAATTAATTTATAGTTCCAGGACATCCTGGGGTGTTACATCATGGTCAAATCGAAAATTTCCGCCAGAGAAAAACTCTCTTTTAGATATAGATGGACCACTACCCGTCATAACAATCTCAGAAAGAAGTAATGAAACAAAAAAAACGGAGTTCAGTAGCCGGATAATTGTAATTGGAACATCAACAATATTATCTAATAAAAAACTAAAGAATAGCAGTGGTAATAGAATTCTCTCAAGTAAAATTATTTATTGGCTGACACAAAAACAAAACATGATGGATATTGAACCAAAAAAAATCCCATTATATAATTTGACGCTTAATAAACCGGAACTAGAAAATTTGATGTATGCCCTTTCAGTAGTACCAATAACGATTGCACTTATTGGATTATTTGTAGGTTGGTTGAGAAAAGAATTGTAATGAAAAATATAAAGAAAATATTAGTTCTAGGAAATATAGGTGTATTTATATTAATTTATATAACTATGAATAAATCTGATCAAAGTAATTCAAATGATCAAATTTTGTTAGACAACATTTACAATATTCAGGAATTTTCAATTAATAAAAATGACCAAAACATAAGTTTCAAAAAAAGTAACAATGAATGGGATATCGAACTCCCCTTTTACTGGAAAGCAAATGAATTAGCGATTTCTAAATTTATCGCTATTTTTTCTCATTTAAAGTTAGAAAAGTTGTTATCAATTGAAGAAATACAACAAAGAGGAGAACTTTTAAAAGATTATGGTATAGACATAAACTCTACAAATTTTTCAATTAAAAATACCAAATTTACAACAAAACTTTTGATTGGAAAAAAGACTCGAGACAAAAAATTCTATTTTGCAACTTTTGAGAATAATGGAATCCAATCAGAAAATTTATGGAGAATTTCAACAGAAATTGAAGAAATTTCAAACATGACAATAAATGATTGGATACAAGAAGAATTAATAAACCAAAACATTTATTCGATAGAAGAATTAACGGTTATTTTTAAATTAGCAAAAAACAAATTTAGTGAAACAACGCTTAAAAAATTAGATGGAGAATGGCAATTCATAAAACCATTCAAATCAAGTGCAAACGACGAAAAAGTAAGACTTCTTCTAAATAAACTACTAACTGAAAAAATTTCTAATATAAATATAAATGAACACAAGAATGATTTAAATGGAAAAATAAGAGAAGACTGGAAAATCAAACTTCAAATAACCGCAAATAATGATACATCTGCATTTAAATTTGGGGAAAATATCCTTGAAGGAAATATTAACTACAGACATTGCTTAACAGACGAATCAAATCATCTTATACAAATAAACGATTCTTTTATTGAATTGCTATCAGATTGGTCATCAAAACTTAGAGAAAGAAAAATATTTGAACATACTGAAAAAGAAATAAATACAATTGAGTTCATACTGCCTGATAGCAATTTTACAATTTCAAACCTAAATAACAATAATTGGAGTATTATAAATAAAAATCAACCTAATGAAATTATAACTGGTGACAGTGAATCCATTAAAGATCTTATTTCAATGTTGAATGGATTAGAAGTAAAAGAATTTCTTTCTATTAATTCATTGGATACAGATAATAAAACTACAGAAAATATAAATTCTAAATTTAAATTAATAATTTCTATGTATGATACTACGCGAAGAACATTTATTATTTCGAAAAGTGATAAAGATGCTTCATTATGGAAAACATTTATAAAAGAAGAATCCTTACTATGTTTAGTGGAAAAAAACTGGGAGGAAATTTTCAGACGAAAAATATACGATTATAAAAACAGAAAATTATTCTCTGAAAATGAAAAAATAAATTTAGTTCAATTTAGCTCATTGGATCAAAATAAAACATCAATTAAATTCACTGATGAAAAACTCAAGATAATGAATGAGATCATTAATGAGCTTAAAGTAAAAGACTACATAAATAACAAAAGCAAAAAGGAAGGCACATGGAACGGTGGAGATTGGGTACCGTGGGTATACGAATTAACACTATCAACAAATTCAAATTCCCCTACCAAGTTTTTAAGATTCAGCAATGCAATAAATGAAGATAACTTTCTTGGAAACATGAGTGACAACAACCTAACATTTGAATTACCAATCTCAAACATTCAAACCATAATAAACACACTCCCCAAATAATAAATTATCAATTCATAATTAATTGAATCCTCATAAAGCATACAACTTCAGGAGAATATACGATAAAAAGTTTTTTATATTGGTATTTATTTTAATTTTCCAATTTATTATATATTTTAGTAAAAATAATTTCTTTAAGGTCCCGGATCTCATTGTAAGTCATTTCTCTAAAAGTTATTTTCCACATACCGGATTAACTGTTTCTGATATTTTCATAAAACCAGATAAAACTTTTTCCATAGATTATTTAAGTGGTAGAACAGGAACTGTTTCATTTAAAATTGAAAATATAATATTAAAACTAGATAAAGATCTCAGTTTTAAAATAAATAACTTATTAAACTTAAATATTAAAAAAATTGATCTAACAATTTCAGACAGTAAACTTTCGCTTAAAGATGTTTACCTTAGAAAAGTAGGAAATGAATTTAGATATAACTTTATTCTTACAAATAAATTCTCTAAAATCAAATGTAACGGTATGATTAACAATCAAGCATTAATTACATTTTCTAATTTTAAAAATGATAAAGGACAGAAGTACACCGAATTTATTAATAATTTTCAACAATTCATTAAATTACAGTATTCAAAAATTGAATCTTCTGAAAATTTGTTAACTCTTTTATTAAACTGCAATATCAATCAAGATATAATTGTTCACGCACATCAATTAAACTCTACAAAAAATACTTCAATTTATTTTGAAGGATTAAGTTCCTTAATCAAAATTCCATTTCTTGATCCAAAAAATATTATTGTTTCACTTTTTATTAAAAATCAAAATATATTTTTTAAAAATACGCTTATTACAGTCAAAAACCTTAGATTTAAAAGGAAAGAATCAATGAATAATGAATATGATTCTCATCACTTATATTTTATCTCAAATGATAAATTTATATTTAGTGGAGACATTGAAGGTAATATGAACGGTGTAAATATTTACATTGAAGAAGAAAATCATGAAATAAAAACATCTTTTATTTCTGATTCTAATGAATCTGAGATTTCCAAAGAATTAAATTTCAATCAACTAAATAAGAAGTTCTCATTAACTGGAATTTCTCAAATTTATCCATATAATTTTAATCTTCTTTTTAAGAAAAATAACCAATTTCGGAATATAATTAAAGGTGAAAAAATTCGAATTAGTCTGAATGCAAAAAAAGATGTAGTTTCACACATTGATTTTAATGCGATTAACTTTTCTGTTTTAGATTCTCCACCTGGAAATTACAAAGGTGAAGGTATATTGGACAATAATTTTTCTTTTGAATTCTCAAAATCATTTGCATCAATTGGTAATAGCTTGGTGCAAGGTTCTTTCCACCAAGACTTTTTCCCTCACCGTTATTCTTTTCGAGTATCTGGTGATTGTGAACCTAATGACCTAAATAATTGGTTTGGGAATTGGTGGAGAAAACTTTGGTCTGAATTTCATTTTCATCAAAATTCTATTCCACATGGTGATTTCAAAATCGACGGAATTTGGGGGAAAAGCGAAGAATTTCATTTATTTGGCATCGTAAAGACAAATGATATTTCATTTAGAGATTTAAAATTGAATCAAACCGAAATTTCAATCAAAGTTGACGAAAATTCATCTTTAATTTCATCCCCTAAAATCACTCACGAGTTTGGGGATATTAGTGGTCGTATTAAGATCCCAAGGATTAATAATAAAAAAGATACAATTACCTATCAATTAGATGGTAATTTCCCAGTCAACAATGGTGTTAAAGTTTTTGGCCCTGAAATTGAAGATTACATTAACGATTTAAACTCTTCGGATATCAATATTAGCAGTCATGGTTCAATACCTATACAATCAAATGAATCAAACGAAAGTTTTACCACTAATTCTTCTGCTTATGAGATAAACTTTTCAACTGATAAAAATGGTTCATGGAATGGTATAAAATATAACATGATCAGGGGTAAAATCACTTCAGTTGATGATAATTTTTCGATACATATACCGCAAATGATTTCTGGAAGCTCTGAACTTTCATTTAAGTCAAACTTTTATGACATGGATAAATATTTGGTTTCCTTAAACCTTAAAGATACACCGTTTGATAAAATTTTAACTTCTGCCGTACACTATCAAAATTCCACAAAAAAATCTATCCTACCAAATAATTTTGATTATCATGATAATCTAACCGGTTTAGTTAATCTTTCATTCAACGGTCAAGGTAGTGTATTAGATTTTTCTTCATTGAAAGGAAGTGGTAAGCTCGTTGTAAGTGACAAAAATTTAAGACGAATTCAATTACTAGGGACTCTTTCAGAAAGTTTGGATATACTTCCAATCCCATTGCCGATAGGAACATTAAATTTTAACGAATTAAGTGGTTATTTTAATTTAGAGAATGACAAGATGCATTTTGATAAATTAATATTATCGAGTTTATTGTCCAAATTAACTAGTAAAGGTTATGTCAACTTTAACAGTGGAACAATAAATTTCACATCGAACTTAAATATAGTCGGCAACTTGATTCCTTTTGTTGATAAAATTGATCCATTATCTATAATATCTGACATAAAACTTTCTGGGCATTGGGAAAAGCCTAACTGGAAAATTCAATTAAGTGAAATTAAATGAGCTTACTTTGCACTTTATGAATTCAAACATTGCCATTACTCAGTTTAAATTTTTGAATGAGATCATTATTAATTTTTAATTGGAGGATATTATTTTGGACTTAAGTGAACTTAAAGGGATTATTACCCTGATGCAAAAATCAGATTTGACCGATCTTGAAATCGAAACTCAGGACCTCAAACTTCGCCTAGGTCGCCCTGGACAAAACGCTGTGGTAAATACACAGCCTGTCGGACAGGTTCTTCCTCTAACTCCAGCACCTCCTACGATAACACAAACCAAGGAACTAGAAGAAGAAGGAATCTATATTTTCAAATCACCAATGGTTGGTACTTTTTACAGAAAACCATCTCCCGACGATCCTACATTTGTCTCAATTGGTGACACAATCAACAATTCATCGGTACTTTGTATTATCGAAGCAATGAAGGTTATGAACGAGATACAATCTGATCAGAATGGAGAAATTGTTGAAATTTTAGTCGAAGATAGTGTTAGCGTTGAATACGGGCAACCACTTTTTAAAATTCGTACTTAATGAGATTTTATTATGATTAAAAAAATCCTCATTGCCAACCGAGGGGAAATTGCTCTCCGTATCGTCAGAGCTTGTAGAGAATTAGGTATCCATTCCCTTGCGGTATATTCGGAGGCTGATGAACAATCTCTTCATGTTCAATTGGCTGATGAAGCGATTTGTATTGGTCCTGCAAGTGGATCTGAAAGTTATCTTCGAACCGACCGAATTCTCAGTGCAGCTGAAGTTGGTGACATTGATGCAATTCATCCTGGATATGGATTCCTTTCTGAGAACGCTGAATTTGTTGAGCAATGCGAATCATGCAACATACAATTCATAGGGCCTAAAGCTGAGACCATCAAAAAAATGGGTGATAAAGCAATGGCCAGAGAAACTGTTTCAAAAGTTGGTGTTCCAATAATTGAAGGTAGTGACGGTCCACTAGCCAACGAAATTGAAGCCACTAAAGTCGCACAGAAAATTGGCTTCCCTGTTATTATAAAAGCAGTCTCCGGAGGAGGCGGTAGAGGTATGCGTATTGCTCACAATGCTGTTACTTTTGCAAAAGAGTTTCTTTCTGCCAAAATGGAAGCTGAAAAGGCATTTGGTGATGGATCTTTGTA
>Ga0209335_10002750_pt1 | contig 18188 bp, 16 predicted proteins | sample COG_09_FD_184753 | JGI IMG/M metagenome (GOLD analysis project Ga0209335, IMG submission 184753) | Pelagic Microbial community sample from North Sea - COGITO 998_met_09 (SPAdes) (version 2) | ecosystem: Environmental > Aquatic > Marine > Neritic zone/Coastal water | place: Helgoland, sampling...
TATATAATAACTAAATGGTCTGCTCAGTTAGCTGTTCGATTTCTTTGGTATTTATTATTGGCATGATTTATTTTTATAATGCAACCAGTAAAAATGAAACAGTTGTGCAATATAAGCAACATCTAAATGAACATCAGCGGCAAACATATGATAAGATTGCCAAGGAGAGATTGCACATAAGTATGAAAGGCTATGGTTTAGGTTTTTTATTATCTCTCTTCATTATACTTTACAACTACCAAAAGAAAAAGATAAAACCTGCGTCGGTTATTTGTTTGGTGTTGGCGACCAGTTTCTTAACGAATTATTTTTACTATATGCTAAGCCCCAAAAGCGATTGGATGTTAAATCATGTAGAAAGCCGCGAGCAAACACAAGCGTGGTTGAAGATGTACCGAACCATGCAATATTATTATCATGGCGGGTTGGCACTAGGTATTGTCGGTATTGGTATATTTGCTTACGCGTTTAGATGTTAAAGGTATTTATTGAATACTATATATATAATAATAAATAAATCAAATGGATATTTTTTTTAAATATGAGATAGCTGATTTTAAGGATAAACGCCCTGCCGAGATCAATAAAATGAACCCGAATAAAATAAATAGTGATTTTTTGGATAAACATGTATATGAAACAGATAATGACGGGAATCCTTATTTTTCCTATCAGCAAATAAATGCAATTCAGAAATTAATTGATGTAAAAGAGAAATATCAACTATTTAGTCGTTGTATTCAGGATGATAAAAATAGGCCAAAAAAATATTATAATGATTTCATAAAAATGCACGCAGAATTTTCGCCGAATGGAAAGGAATAGCATATCCGAAAGGAATAGCACCGTCAAAAAACAATATATAATTATAAAAACAATTAAATATTATTTATAATGTAAAGAATAACATGAATAATGATACCGCAATGAATTTCGAACATATAAAATCTGAAATATTAAATATACCGATCGATAGTCCTGTTGTTGTTTATTTTGGTGTAGGGTCGGCCGCTCATACCAAAATAACTCCTGAAAATTATCAACAATATCCGCCTTTTTTACAAAATATGAAAAATAAGATACCAAAATTAACGGTGTTTTTAGTACTAATTGATCCATTGCAAGAAACACCGCCGCATGTAGCGGTCGATTATAAATTAGAAAATGCGGCAGGCGACCAATATCATTATAAAAATACAACGGGGTCATTACATACTTTTGTTTATCGCGCTTCAATTTGTACGATTGCTGATGTAATCCAAGCACCCTTTAATATAAATATAACAAAACAATTACACGATTTTAATGATTTTGCTATAAAAAACAATGTTACATTGGTTTATCATGATTTTACGGGACGGGATGTAGCCCTGTTAGCGGATTATTTTGATAGTCAGGCAATAAATCATTTGGACCAACTTGTATACGCGATGAGTGCGCGGGAAAATCATGGTTGTTTATTTGATTTAACCCAAGCAGATGCGGATTTTCCGTTTCGTCTAGATGAAACACCAATCCCAGACGCGCGTCCCATTATAAAATTATTTAATTACTATAAATTTATAGTTAATGATAGTTATGCGGATAGCGTATGTGATTTAAATAGATATCCAAGAGAGATGCGGCATTTAATGGAAATACAGAAAACTCAAATTGTAAATAAGATTAAAAATAATTTTAAAAATACATATTTGCCAATATTAAGAATAACACATAAAGAAATTGTGGGGGGTATAGTAGAACAAGCGTCAGCAGTAGAACAAGCGTCAGCAGTAGAACAAACAAAAACCACTAATTTATTAATCGAAAATATTTATATGTTTAATGAATTGCCGCAAATTTATCGGCAAATGTTTATTGAGATATGTAACGAAAAAGAATATAATTTATTGTATGAACTCATGTTTAATTATACTTCTAGTAAATTAAATATTGTTTCACAAATAAACGATATGGGTATAGATGGTGAAGAAATATTAAAATTTATTACTATGGACGAAGATTCGTATAAATGGTGTAATAATGTAAATAAGTTTATATGAAATATGTATATAAATATAATAATTGGTTATAATTATATATAGCGTCAATGGATCCAACAAATACACCCCCAAATCGAGTAGAACAATTTAAACAAGTTCAATCGAGAGCATTGGAACTATTTACAAAAAAAAACATTGATTATGGTGATGCATTTGCCAAATTTGGGGTGGTTGGTGTTTTAATGCGGATTGAGGATAAGATTCAGCGCGCATTATCAATAACAAAAAATAATATTACATTGGTGGATGATGAAAATATCCAAGATACATTAATTGATTTACATAATTATGCAGGTATGGCACTGATGTTATTAGACAATTGAACATTTACAATAACACGTTTATATATTTATCGGTATTAATATTTTCATCTACATTTATTTGTGTGTTGGTTCGTACCCCATCATATAAATATATTCTTTATCGTCATATAACTGATTATTTTGGTGCACTTGTTTTATATTTTCATTATTAGAAGATAAACCACAATTATCTTCATTCGCGTATTTAATTTTAAGAATTGTTTGACTATCATTATGAATATTCCATCTTCCTAAATTAATTTTAACATGTGGCGAATACACGCGTTTAAATATATTAAGAATGAGTGAAGAGTTCATTATTTAATTTTTTATAAAATATAATATAGTATATAATATAGTATATATTATTTTCAAATTTTTATTAATTATAATGTATTGTAGAAAAGTCCTATTTTAATTCTTCAATGGTGTAAATGAATAGTATATCTTTATATTTACATTTACTTTATTACAAGACCTCTAAATCATTCACATTCCAATATTCTACACCACCATTAGGGTAAGGTCTTTTAATAATAAATGGCATTTTTTTCTGTTCTAATTCTAGCATCGCAATATGATAACCTTCAATAACATTTAAAGGGATTTTCACAAATGCTTTGGCGCCACTATCTAATTGTTTGGCGCGTTGTCCGATTACTCGCGTCATTTCATATTTAGTTAAGAAAGGAACGGTTTTGTGTAATGGATCAATGATAATGCCGCGCCCATCACGCGAAATATGGGTTAATGCCTTTACTTCTTCATAATTATGGCTTTTTATTTCTGGATGATGGTTGAGAATAAAATTTTCACGGAGCGAGTTATCAAACTTTTGCAAATAATTCATATCGTCGTCACCATCATCATCGTCATCGTCATCGTCATCGTCATAATCATTATGTTCCATATATTCGTCAGTAGTTTTTTTGATAGGCAGAGCCGTTGCTAACTTATCGAGCCCGTCAATAACCTTCAATCCTCGTTTTTTTGTTTCAGTTACTTTGTCTCCTTTTTTCTTTTTAGACACAATTCCCTCTTCATCGCCTTCTCCGAGCTCTGCGTCGCTTGCTGCATCTGCGTCGCTTAACTCGGCGTCGTCGCTTAACTCGGCGTCGTCGCTTGCTGCATCTGCGTCGCTTAACTCGGCATCGCTTGCAGATTCATCTACATCAACCGCGTCCAGATCTTCTTCTTCAATGTCGTCATTATCATCGCCAACGACATCCTCTTCCTCCTCCTCTTCTTCCTTTTCTTCAGTTGAATATGGTGGATTTTCGTTATTAGACTCCATTTTATATGTAATATAATAAAAAAATTTTAAGTTAATTCAATTCAATTTTATATAATAAAATTTATTATATAAAATTTATTATATAAAATTTATTTAAATCTTGTTATCAGTTCGCCAAGTAGTGTTGCAATGAACACATAAATAAACATATTTCATATTAATATCATCGTAACGAATATAAATAACTTCTTGTGTATTATCTTTCGGCATTTGAATTATTGTGTCGGTACCATCATTATTGTCATCAATATCACCCATTTCTAAACTGTTTTTATCATTTTGTTTTGATGACACTTTTGTAGTTTTTTTTGTAGTTTTTTTACTAGTGCCGGCACCACCGGCCTTGCTACTCGTATTACTAGTACATTCTTCATTGGGACATTTTATTGTATTAATACGAGGTAATGTCGGATCATATTTGGTATATTCATTAACAATGTGGGTAAATTTTTTTTCACTGGATTGAATTTGCATATCGGATACACAAATATCCGTAGTGCTTAAAGTTTCATCCTCATGACCGCAATTTCGGCAATAATAAATTAGAGTATCGCCAACCACTCCATTTTCATCTTTAATTTTTAAATAATACATATTGTGGCATTCAGAACAGAACTGCATCCTGAAATAGTATGTTGTAATATATGTTCTTATAATATTTTTAATTCAATTTTATAAATAAAGATATATAAAGATATATAAAGATATTATTCGTATATAATATAACATCGTAATAATAGATAATGGCACTTGTAAAAGAGTACTTGGATTTAACCAAACAATATAAAAAGGAATACGGCGAAAAAACTATAATTTTGATGGAGGTTGGTAGTTTTTTTGAAGTGTATGCGCTTATAAATCCTGATGGAACTTATACGGGCAGTAGTATTGAAGAATTTGCAAAAATGAATGAGATGGTGATTGCCACAAAAAATATTTTTGTCGGGAAATTTCCCGTAGCGATGTCGGGCGTGGGTACGGCATATGCCGATAAATATATTTGTAAACTACAAGAACATGGTTATACGACTGTTATTTATAGACAAGAGAGTGGAAATAAAACATCGCGTAAATTATCCGAAATAATCTCTCCCGGAACTTATTTTCCGGTTGAAAATGAGAATGAATCAGAACGCATGTCAAATAATGTAATGTGTATTTGGTTGCATAAATTCAAAGCAACCAAAACAATGCCATGTCAAATAACGATCGGGCTGGCTAATATTGACATTTATACTGGCAAGACAGCGTTATTCCAATTTACCTCAAATTATAGCCATAGTCCCGCAACCTACGATGAATTAGAAAGATATATTTCAGCATATCGTCCAAGTGAGTGTTTGATCGTGGCGAATATGCCAGCGCGATTGATTGATGATATTATTGGGTTTGTTGGCTTAGATCAGGCAAAGATTCACAAGGTGGATACATCTTCTGCCTCGCCATCTGAAACTTTAAATAAGGATAGTAAGGACAATAATAAAACCATTACAACGATGGAAACTTATGTGAAAAATGCCGAAAAGCAGTTGTACCAAGTAGAAGTATTAAAAAAATTCTTTCCTCATCTCTCTTCTTTTCATGAAATGTTCCCTACTCATTCAATCGCCATCCAATCCTTTTGTTTTCTATTGGACTTTGTGTATCAACATAGCCCGAATTTAGTGAAAAGGCTTTCGGAACCAGTATTTGAGAATTATACGGATCGTCTTATTTTATCAAATCATACATTGAATCAACTAAATATTATTGATGACAATCGGCATAAAGGGCGTCTGCGTTCGGTAAGTAGTTTGTTAAATAACTGCGTGACAACAATGGGAAAACGGCAGTTTATGTATAATCTTCATTATCCAATTACGCATGTGCCAACACTACAAGCTTCGTATGATATTACCGATCATTTACTTGCACAAGGAGAGCCGTACTATGTAATGATCCGTAACAAATTAAACACCATTACTGATTTAGAAAAATTTGCCCGATGCATCATAGCCAAGAAAATAATGCCGAAAAATCTAACTACACTTGCAGAAAATCTTATGAATATTGAAAGTCTATTTATTGAATTAAAAACAGATGAAACACTGAATGCTTACTTGACTCCAGATGGAATGACTGTTGCGGCGGCTTGTCGCACGATCGTGAATGATTTGCAACGGGTGTTCAATCTGGAGGTTTGTCGAAATCTCGTAGAAATGAATGAAATTAATTATATTATTAATAAAGGCATCTCTCCTATCATTGATAAATTATTAAAAGAAAGTATGGATGGTATTGATAAATTAGAATCTATTTCAAAATATCTCTCGGATTTGATTCAACAAACGGAAAAGAAAACAGCCCAGTATGTAAAAATTCATCAAACATCTAAAAGTAATGCGATGTTGGTATGCACCAGCCGCCGCGCCGAACTATTAAAGACGGCTGTGGCAAGTCTTATCCAGCGGCAGAAAAAAACAACAGTGGATATACACTATAAATCAAAATATAGTAACACCGACGAAATAGTTGTACTGAATCTGAGTAATCTTGAATATAATACTAGTAGTAGCAGTAAAACCGAAAAAAATATAACAAATAAACAAATCAGCGAATTAAGTCGTGATAATGAAATAAATAAAATAAAAACAATAAATGAGATGTGCTTGGTTTTTCAAAATTATATTTCTGATTTTGGGACATTTGAAAAAGAGTTAAATCATATTATTAAATACACGACCGAAATGGATATGTTACAATGTAAAGCCTATACGGCACATAAATACAATTATTGTAAACCTACAATTTCAGCCGAAGCAAGCAATAATGAGAATAATGAGGAACGCCGTAAATCCTTTTTTGATTTTACTGGCATAAGACATCCATTGATCGAACATTTACAGACAAATGAGCTATATGTGACAAATGATATGGCGTTGGGTACAAATTCAGAAAAAAATATTACAGCGAATGAATCGCATACTGATAATATAAACGGCATTTTACTTTACGGGACTAATGCCGTTGGTAAAACGAGTTTTATTAAATCGGTTGGTATTGCGGTTATTATGGCGCAAGCGGGGTTATATGTTCCTTGTAATTCATTCACTTATACGCCTTATCGTAATGTATTTACCCGCATTTTAGGGAACGATAATTTATTTAAAGGGCTTTCCACATTTGCTGTCGAAATGACTGAACTGCGTACTATTCTTACAATGGCAAACGCACAAAGTTTGGTGTTAGGTGATGAACTCTGTTCCGGCACGGAAAGCGATTCAGCGTTAAGTATTTTTATGGCGGGTTTAGAAATACTACATAAAAAAGAAAGCACTTTTCTATTTGCGACACATTTTCATGAAATTAATAATTATGATGAGGTTAATGAATTAACCCGAATGAAAATGATGCATATGGCAGTTCATTATAATAAAGAAACCAATTTGTTAATATATGACCGTAAATTGCGCGAAGGACCGGGTGAAAGTATGTATGGACTGGAAGTATGCAAATCATTAAACTTGCCTGACGATTTTCTGCAAAGGGCGCATGACATCCGTATGAAATATCACCCTGAAAAAAAGAATGTACTGTCTCTTTCTCCAACGCATTTTAATGCAAAAAAATTAGTAGGAAATTGTGAAATTTGCGAAAAATATAAAGCTAGCGAAGTTCATCATTTACAATACCAAAAAAACGCTAGTCCTACCAATGAATATATTGCAAATAAGAAAAATGGGCAAAATTTCCATAAAAATCATGTAGCAAATTTATTAAATATATGCGAAACATGTCACAAAAAAATCCATAAATCAAATGAAGAATATAAAGTGGTTAAAACGAGCAATAGCTATATCTTGACAAAATTATAGCCATATCATATCATATCATAACATATCATAACATATCATAACATATCATATTATATAAATAATTTAATTCTTTTTATAATATAAGACACCAATGCTAGTGTTATCATCATTGCATAAATTTATAAATAAAAAAGGAGTAATGAGTAATGTTTTAATAATAACTATTATAATAACCTTAATAAGCCTTTTCATAATGATGGTTTATTGTGGGGGGTCAAATAAAGAAAATTATACTAGCTTAGAAAATAATAGACATTTACGGAATAGAATGGATGAACTTTCACATTTAGCAACAAAAGTAAAATTAACACTTTCTGAATTAATACAGCAGAAAACATATGATCCATCGCTATTAAAAAACGATAAAACCATAACATTTAATGATAAATATGCAATGAACCGAAAAAAAGGAGATTATGAATTGGATGATATTGCCACCGATATTATAGATGGTAATGCAAATCAAGAAATAGATTGGAAAAATGTTTATATTGACACTAGTAAAACAAATAATAATATATTAAATGTTATTCCCAAAGACCCAACGTCAGAAATAATCAGTTTTTCGAGACCCAATAATTTTTTAGAAAGCGCGTTTAAAGAGGATGTATGTGAAAAGTATAGAAATGATTATAATACACTTCAAGAAAAATGTATCAATTTAACACCAGAAAATTGTAAAATACCGAGCTGTTGTGTTTTATTAAACGGAAGTAAATGCGTGGCTGGTGATATGAATGGGCCGCTTTTTTTAACTGAAGGTGGTAGAACAGTTGATTATCAGTATTATTATAACAAAAACAAATGTTATGGTGAATGTGGTATTGCGTCAAGTTATGATGAAGAATGTGGAAAATATAGTAAAAATAGTACCAATGTATCAAAAGAGTGTATGATAGAAATGTTTAATAAATATGGATGTCCTAATAAAACACCCGATACATTAATAAACGATGAGATGGTTAGTAATCATAGCGGGACTACAAGAGAATATGTAGAAAAATTTATAAAAGATACGGCATATGTCTTATTGCCTAATAAAGATGCGGAAAGTATTGAATTGTGCAATGGCGTGCCAAATTAAATGCATAACATCATAATATTGTGATAATGATAATAATGATAAAATTAATTCTGTATTAAATATAAATGAAATTAAAGATGAAAAATATAAAAATAATGTTAATTATAATATTAATAGTATTTTTAGGAGTTATATTATTATATCGGGGAGCCAATACTAACTCCCAATATAAATTTAAAGAAGGAATGGGAACAGATACAGACACAAGCACAGACACAACCACAGACACAACCACAGACACAACCACAGACACAACCACAGACACAACCACAGTCACAAACGAAGGTGCAGTCACAACCACAACCACAGACACAGGCACATTATCAGCAGGCGAGGTCGCGCAAAAAGCGGCAACTGATATAACTAGCTCAATAGATTCTATATTAACTCAAGCAGGTATTCCTATTCCCGGAGAAACAGAAGAACTAACATCCATATTTAAGCAATTAAAAAATTTAATAGTAATCGAGTCTGAAATGAAGAATAAAGGTGACGAGGCCACACTAATGAAAGACAAAGAAATGCCAACTGCAAATACGGTTGTTCCATCTATTACCGATATGAGTTTTTTTAAAGGGATTAATTTTAGTGATTCGTTTTGCGAATTATATGATAAAATAAATAAAACAGAATTAAATAATAAATGTTCAACTTTAACAGCCGAAAGTTGTAATTCAGTCGATTGTTGTATTCTTGTTGATGGTAACAAATGCGTGGCAGGGAATAAGGAGGGACCTTATATGGTTAGTGATAAATATACTGATTATAACTATTATTTACATAAATACCAATGTTATGGTAGTTGCCATGATAATGAGTATTAGAAATATAGATTAATATATATAATATATTAAAAAATTGATTTACAAATAATATAAAGCTACATATTATATATACATATTAAAATGCTTCTTCCAGTAAAGTGTTTTACATGCGGTAAAGAAATCAGTAGTTATTATAGAGCGTATGAACGAGAAGTGCGTCAAAAGAAAATAGCGTCGGGAATCGTAAATGATGTCGTTTACTTGACCAAAGTTCAGACAGATAAAACTGCAGAAGGCGAGGTTTTAGACAAATTAATGATTAAAAAAATGTGCTGTCGTCGGCATATATTGACACATGTAGAAATTGAATAAGATAATTAGCATATTATAATATATATATAAAGTCAACCCTTTTTTTTAAATTGAATAATCATTTATATTAATTAATTTCTATATTAAATATATATTTAATATATAAAATGTATTGCAAAAAGAAAAGCGGGAAAAAGTGTAGCGGCAGTAAAACGCGTCGTAGTAAAACGCGTCGTAGTAAAACGCGTCGTAGTAAAACGCGTCGTAGTAAAACGCGCCGCAGTAAAACGCGCCGTAGTAAAACGCGTCGCAGTAAAACGCGTAATATGCGTGGTGGTAATGGTGCTCCATTACCGTATGTTGGCGCACCCTATAATGCCGGGTCGGAAACACAGCCCAGTGGAAATTATTATGCCTATAATAATAAAGTAAACCCTTGGCCCGAATCGTCTAATCCATCAATGGAAGGATCAGGACAAATGCTTGGTGGCGGTAAAAAGAAAAATAAAAATAAAAAGAAAAATAAAATTATGCAAAAAGGTGGAAATATTGGGAATTTTGCATCGGCTTTAATACCAAACGATATTCTAAATATTAGCAGATCAATTCCGGCCGGTATTGGACATATGTACGATAAATTTGTTGGAGTTGCCTCAACGCCATCATCTATGGTTTATCCGACTGAACAACCTTTAGTTCCTGATGTCACGGTTGAACGGATGATGCGTCCGCCAAATATAGTAAGTATGTATAATGCAAATAATAATGCTGTTAGCCGATTATAGAAAACCATACTATTTTTTATTATTTTCTACACTTATTACATAAAATGACAATGAAATATATAAAAAAGTTATGTAAACCGGCCTATGTGTATTTAGTCATTTCGGCTATTGCCATTGTTCTAATGATGGTTCATAATAATGGCAATGTTGATACCTATTGCCTTGGAAATTATGAATGTCCTGTTTCGAGTACTGCTTTAGTATTTTTTATGAAATTTTTATATGTTGCTTTCTGGACCTTTGTGTTAGATTCTATATGTAAGGCAGGTTATAAACAATTTTCGTGGTTTCTTGTTATATTCCCCTTTATTTTATTTTTTGTGCTGTTGGGACTAATGGTAATTAGTAAAGGAGTGATGTAATTCTCAACTATAAAAATGAAAATATTATTTAATTCTTATAAGAATCACAATGTTATAAGAATCACAATGTTATAAGAATCACAATGTTATAAGAATCACAATGTTATAAGAATCACAATGTTATATATGGTAAAACAATCGCAACTATTGCCAATATATTTGTTATCCAACAAAATAAACTATTAACTTAAAGTATAAAACAAGTATAAAAATTTATACTAATAATATAATATAATATAAATGGAAGAACAATTTCCATGGTTGATAATAGATAAATATTTCAACGATAATCCAAACTATTTGGTTGCCCATCATTTGGATTCGTATAATTCCTTTTACAGTGAAGGAATACACCGTATTTTTAAAGAGAAGAATCCCATTAAAATAATGAAGGAACAAGATAAGCAAACAAGTGAGTTTGGTTTAATATGCAATATGTATTTAGGTGGAAAAAATGGCGATAAGTTATATTATGGTAAACCAGTTATATACGACGAAAATCGCGAACATTTTATGTATCCAAATGAAGCTCGACTCCGCAATATGACTTATGGTATAACAATTCACTATGACGTAGATGTTGATTTTTTTATTAAAAATCCAGAAACAGGTGATATTGTAGAAAGCACAATGACTTTAGAAAAAATTTACCTGGGTCGTTTTCCGATTATGTTGCAATCAGATTTATGTGTCTTAAATGGGTTAGATCGGCAAGTAAAATTCCGGATGGGCGAATGCCGCAATGATAAAGGGGGGTATTTTATTATTGATGGTAAAGAAAAATGTATTGTCTGTCAAGAAAAATTCGCAGATAATATGCTTTATGTGAGAGATAAAGGAAATGATTTATACAGCCATTCTGCCGAAATTCGGTCGGTATCCGAAGACGCATCAAAACCAATAAGAACATTATCAATAAAAATTGTTGCACCAAGCACAACTAAAACAAATAAACAATTAGTGGTTATTGTTCCTAATGTACGCAAACCCGTGCCTTTATTTATTTTAATGCGGGCGCTTGGTGTAGAATCAGACCGAGATATTATTGATTATTGTTTACTCGACCGCGAGAAATACGCCCATTATATTGAACATTTTATTCCATCGGTCCATGATGCAGGACGGCTCTTTAATCAAGAGGTGGCGTTGAAATATATTGCAACATTGACAAAAGGTAAGACAATACCACATGCTCTTGAAATTCTGACAAATTACTTATTGCCGCATATTGGGGAAATAAATTTCCAAGAAAAGGCATATTTTATTGGTTATATGGTAAAACAACTGCTTCAAGTGTATACCAAGGAAATGAAAGCAACGGATCGTGATAATTTTCGGTTTAAACGCATTGAATTGACTGGATCTCTCTTATATGATTTATTCAAGGAATATTATTCCCTACAGCAGAAAGCTATTTTTCAGAAGTTTGACAAAGAGTATTATTACAAAAAAGGTATATACACAAAAAATTTCCAATCTCTCATTGAAATGAATTATAAAGAATTCTTCAGTGAAAGAATTGTAGCGGAGGGTTTCCGAAAAGCCTTTAAAGGTAATTGGGGATCAGAATCCCATACATCGCGGGTTGGTGTTGTTCAGGATGTCAATCGCTTAAGTTTTAATTCGTTTATTGCTCAAATGCGAAAATTGAATTTACCCTTAGACGCAAGTGCAAAAATAGTAGGCCCGCGTTTGGCACATACAACTCAATGGGGTATTATTGATCCAATTGATACACCAGACGGCGGAAATGTCGGATTGCATAAAAATTTGACAATTATGGCCGCAGTAACGAAAGGGTATTCGGCTAATCCAATGATTCGCTGGTTGAGAATGAATGCTGATATGCTTTTATTAAATGAATGTAATCCGTTTATTATTTCGCGGTTATGTAAAGTTATTGTAAATGGAAAATGGGCGGGAGTTATTAGCGAACCATACAAAATAGAGAAAGAATTAAAATCTTTACGACGAGTTTCAGTAATACCAACATTTACCAGTATTTTTTGGAATATTCAGTATAATACGCTATATATATATACTGACGCAGGACGAATATGTCGTCCTATATTTTATACGAATGCGACGAATAAAAACGAGAATGATGAGAATACTTCTCGCACACCCAGCTATATGAACGAAGCAATATTAGATAAAATTAATACAAATAATTTTACTTGGGAACAATTGATCACTGGGTTTGCTAAAAAGAAAGACCCTAATTTTACGATAAATGCGCATCAGTTATATAATAGTGTTTCTGAATTGTATAATGTAACGGACGTTAAAGATTTAACGGCATCGCAAGCTATATTGGAGTATATTGATACATCTGAAACAGAAGGCGCTTTAATTGCGATGGATTATAATATCGCAAAACAAGCGAAATCAGCATATACGCATGTTGAAATACATCCGTCACTCATGTTAGGTGTTATGGGGAATCAAGTTATTTTTCCAGAAAATAATCAATTGCCGCGTGATTTGTTTGCATGTGGTCAATCGCGTCAAGCAATTTCGCTATATCATTCGAATTTTCAAGTGCGTGCTGATAAAACCGGTATTGTATTAAATAATGGGCAAATACCGTTAGTGAAAAGTCGCTATTTGAAATACATTAATAACGAGGAACATCCGTGTGGAGAAAATACAATTGTAGCTATTATGTCGTTTAATGGTTATAATGTAGAAGATTCAATTCTGTTTAATGAAGGTTCTTTGAAAAGAGGTCTTTTTCGAACAACCTATTATAGTGTGTATGAAACTCGCGAAGAAAGCTCGCAAGTAGGAAAAACAACAGTCGATTCGGTATTTTCTAATATAGAAGCCAAAGATGTAGTGGGCTTAAAACCTGGTTGCGATTATTCGCAATTGGATGAATATGGATTAGTAAAAGAAAACACAGTAGTAGATGAAAAAACGGCTTTGATCGGGAAAGTAACAACAAGTACGGACAATAAAGGATCCTTTATAGATGCGTCCATCTTACCTAAAAAGGGCCAATTAGGTTATGTGGACAAATCCTTTATGACAGAGGGAGAAGAAGGTTTCCGTATTGCAAAGGTGCGTGTCCGCAATGAAAGAGTACCTGCAATTGGTGATAAATTTTGTAGTCGTTGCGGACAAAAAGGGACAGTTGGATTGGTTATTCCTGAAGCAGATATGCCCTTTACGGCGGACGGTATAAAACCGGATATTATTATTAATCCGCACGCGTTACCATCCCGAATGACAATAGGACAACTGGTCGAATCAGTTATGGGTAAAGCATGCGCGATGCATGGCGGTTTTGGTGATTGTACTGCTTTTGTAAATAATAGTGATATGCCGAAAGTATTTGGCGAAATGCTTGTAAAAAATGGCTATCATTCAAGCGGAAATGATATTTTATATAATGGTCAAACTGGCGAACAAATAGAAACGGAGATATTTATGGGACCAACCTATTATATGCGTTTAAAACATATGGTTAAAGATAAAATAAATTATCGAGCACAAGGTCCGCGTACAGTTTTAACCCGCCAGACCGTACAGGGACGCGCGAATGACGGAGGGCTACGAATTGGTGAAATGGAACGCGACGGATTAATAGCGCACGGTATTACTAACTTCTTACAGGAATCAATGTTAGTGCGGGGTGATGATTATTATATGGCGGTGTGTAATAAAACGGGGACTATTGCAATTTATAATGAAAGTCAGAATTTATTTTTGAGTCCATTGGCAGACGGACCAATTAAATTTAGTGGTGAATTAGAAGAAGATATGAAAATACAAAATATAAGTAAATATGGTCGTTCGTTTAGTATTGTGCGTGTCCCTTATGCCTTTAAATTACTCATGCAAGAACTGTTAACAATGAATGTGCAAATGCGTATTATTACAGAAGCGAATGTTGATCAATTAACGAACTTATCATTTTCTGATAATGTACAAAAATTAACGGGAAATAAAAAAGACAATGTAATTAATATTAATGAATTAATGCCGAAAGGTATGCCGGCGACTACAAAAACAAAGGCTGAAAATAATAAATTAGCAGCACTTGGATTTAATAAATTACAGCCTCCGCCATTTAAAAAATGGATTATATCTGCGATTGACCCAATTCTTACAAGTGATTTGACGCCATTACCGTCGGATGAGAATAACCAATTTATTACCATGGAACCCGCTCAAGAAAATCAATGGTTTAAATTGAAGGATGAAATAAATGAGGCAAAAACAAAATTAGACGATATACCGTCATCTGTATTTTTAAATTTAACATCGTCATTGGACATGTATGCAAAATTGCGTAATATTGTAAAGAGTAAGTATAATATGGAAAATGCCACCAATGCGGCACTAAAAATGTATGAGCTTATTAATCAAATGAATTTGCTTACTGTTGGCGATAATTGTATGCCGGTGGTGAATGCCTTTTGTAATGCAGAATTACCTGGCGCCTTTATTATTGCGATTAACCATTATATGAAGACCAAATGTATTAGCAGTGATTTCGATTGGCTAGCTAGTTCGTATTTGCCAGAAGCGGCTATGCAAGCAGGCAATTCAACTATTTTGGAAGATAAATTCAAAATATATGAGCGGAATAGACTGCATTGGTTAATGGGACCTGTTCCGAACGGATTACCCGACGGCGAAGAACCAATTACTGGCGATGTTACTGATCCTGCCGTTATTAACACGCTCGGTAATGCAAGTCATCAGCGGTTCAGTAATAATGATGGAGCGAACTTATATACAAGTGATGTGGGTATTGAAATTGCACAGAAAGATTTAAATAGACAAGAAGAATTAACATCCTTTGTGAATTTTGGGCAAATATTAACTGGTCTCCTTGCATTGGCGGTTGGAGGTCATTTTGTCACCAAACAATTCACCTTTTTGACGCCATTTAGTCGTTCGTTAATCGCAATTGTAGCGTCGCTTTTTGAAGAAACTTATATTACTAAACCGAAAACAAGTCGTCCTACGAATTCGGAGGTTTATTTGGTTGGAAAGGGATTTAAAGGTATTAGCAATGAATTGGCGAAAGCGTTGTTGGACCGATGTGAAGCATATAATTCTTTAGATAAATTACCATCCGCTTGGGGGTCTTTAATAAACCCTGCTGTGTTGGCGCGGGTAGATGCTCAACTATTGTCGGCGGCCCAAGAAGTTCATGGTGAGCAGCAAGTCGCGTTTTTAAATGAAATATACGAGGCTTATCGTATAAGCGGTCTTGATAAAAATAAATTGGCGGGTAGATATGAACGCGAAGCACAAACATCTTGGATAGATGAAAATCCACTAATGGTTATATCAACTGATAATAATTTAAATAATACGACAATGAGCGTAGAGGATGAAGTGACCTTATATGGTTTTAATGCAGATGCTGAAGAAACGCAACTAGATAATGCCGACCAAAATGCCGACCAAAATGCCGCCCTAGGCGAGCTAGTAGAGGAATCTATTTTAATACCTGATGAAGAATCAGAAAAAAATGATGAAAATGATGAAAATGGGGTTAATGACGATAATGGCGATAATGGCGATGGGAATAAAGGTTCTGAGAAGAGAACTATAAAATTTAATATATAATAAAATTGAATGAATTAAAAATAAATTATGTATATTATAATAGACAAACACAATGGCCCAAGCAACGACTTTGCAATCTAGCCAAATCATCGAAATTTATAATTCTCGAAAAACAATTATTGACTTGCTTGAATTGCAAAAATACGATGTAACGCAGTATAAAGATTTTGGAATTAATGATGTCAATACGCTGATTCAAGCAAAACAAATGGATATGTTAATGCGTAAAACAACGATGGATAAAAGCGTATATGTAAAATATCATTTAGCGAAAAGCTTGAGACCAGTTAATTTATATGAGTATATTGAAGACTTATTTACGCTTGAAGAAGTATTACAAAAAAAAGATGATTTAATAGTCATTATGAAAGATGAACCGAATGATACAATCCGAAAAACATTAACTGATATTTGGGAAAAAGATGGTATTTATCTCACAGTGATAAACATTAAACGATTACAATACAATATCATGAACCATCAACTGGTTCCACCGCATATCGTATTAACAAGCGAAGAAACCGATGAATTTAAAAAAAAATATAATATTTTAGACAATAGTCAAATACCTGATATTTCTAGATTTAGTCCAGTTTCTCAAGTAATTGGTATTCGACCAAATGAAATTTGTAAAATTATGAGGCCAAGTAAAACGGCAATTAAGTCAGAATATTACCGAGTTTGTTTTAATAAATAGTGTGGAATACAATACAATACAATACAATACTATACAATACAAAATTACATTATGTAAAAAAAACTATACATAATATAATATAATATAATCATGGTTGATGGAAAAAAAAAAATTTATAATTCTCCCGATCCACTTTTTTTAACAGATAAAGCCAAGATGTTAAATGACAAGTTTTATATACAATTAAATGAAACCGTGAAATCATACCCATCATCAAAAGCATCGCCTGATGGTATAGCTATATATAACCGCAGTGAAACGAATGAAGAGATGCATAAGGCTAATATGTCAAAAATGTTAAATTTACAAAATGAATATTTTATATATAAAAATGATGTTATTAAATCAAATGAAACAATTCAGTCAGAAATAAAAGAAATTGATACGCAGCTTAATGGATTAGAAGCTCAGAATAAAGTATTAACGACGCAATTAGAGAGTTTAAAAGGTTCGTCTTATTCAGCGGAAGGGTTATTTGATGACGCGCAAATAACTCGCAATCAGTTATTTTTTAGTAATATTGTATTATTTGGTACTATAGCTGGGATAGGATATATGTATTATAAAAAAATTAAAAATGCGAATTAAAAATTATTAGATATATCATACATCTTTTTCTTTTTTATGTAGATAATGTATAATAACTATATGGTTAATCATTTTATTGCAAATGATTTAGGTATATATAATAATTATTATATGTATGAAAAAAATAGTAAACCTGACACAAATAAACATATGGAACATGGATTAGAGTTTATAAATTTTAAAAATAGAATGAATAATGACAATGAGTTTAGCTTTCTTCAAAATTCATCATCACCCGAACATGGATCTATTATAGAAGCGTTAGAGGGCGATAATTCCATAACATCGAGTACTCCGAATGATACTACCCCAATGACAGCAGAAGAAGAAAGTTTTAAAATATTAATGTCGGAATATTCAACCTTATATATCACATATATTGAAACTATGTTAAGTAAAGACCCATCTGATGAGTCACGCATAAATATGGAAGCAGATTTAAACACTAGAAAAAATGCATTACTTGATATGGCAACCAATATAATGAATAATATTAAAGCAATTAGTAGTAGTAG